>Ga0315537_1001655_pt1 | contig 17380 bp, 9 predicted proteins | sample SalMarSW160270MG_FD_203091 | JGI IMG/M metagenome (GOLD analysis project Ga0315537, IMG submission 203091) | Salt marsh sediment microbial communities from the Plum Island Ecosystem LTER, Massachusetts, United States - Salt Marsh Sediment SW1602-70 ... | reverse complement strand
CGAAGAGTGGGATATCGGCGACACATCCGTCGTTGTGACCGTACTCAATGTGGACTATCCGGAGGGAATCCCTCACGAGGGTGAGAACAACCGCTCGATCGTACTCAAGTTCACGGTCGGCGAGCTCGATTTTGTCTTGACCGGTGATGCCGAGACCCCCGTGAACGCAAAGATGATCATGCGTTTCGGCGGTTTCTTACAGAGCGAGGTGCTCAAAGTCGGTCACCACGGTTCGTCCGATGCGACGACGGCCGAATGGCTGGATACCGTGTCGCCGCTTTTTGCTGTCATCTCCTGCGGCGCTGGCAACCCCTACGGCCACCCCCATTCGCAGACCATTGACCTGTTGGAAGCGCGAAATGTACGAATCCTGCGCACCGACGAAACAGGAACCATCGACATCCTGACGGATGGCCGGTCCGTCATCGAAATCTGGCCGTAATGATGTAGGCTGCCTCAGCAGCCGGACCCAAAGTGAAACAGGGTCTTCGCACCCTGTTTTTCTATTGAGCGAACTTCCAGCGACCGTCCAATCTCGGATTCAGTGGGGAATGCGCGACAACATACTCGGAAAGCGCGTCACGCATTAGAATGCCTGTGTCTGCGCCCGCTTGCGATTCGTAGGCTGTCAGCTTCGTCATTCCCGAGTTGCCTTCGAGCAAATAATCGATAGTAATCACCCGATAGAGCCGGTCGGGCTCGACGTCTTGGCCCCCGATTTTGAAGACCTTGATGCGGTCACCCGGAAGCCGATTCCGGTCCACGACGACCTGAATGCCGGAGACGAACAGACCACTGCCGCCATAGACAAGCTTATCTTCGAAAAGCTCTTTTAGAAACGAGCCCGGGAGCTGCAGTGCCACGAGGTGATTGTCGAAGGGCAGCACGGCAAAGATGTCGCGAGGCGTGATGTAACCAGCGGCAATGTCGGTGCGGATGCCGCCCCGGTTCGTGAACGCAACCTCCCCTTGAAGCTTCCACCGCATGGCATCGCAGACGAGATTGCCCAGCAGAGTCTCTCCCTCGCCAATGCGCGGCAAGTTGACGAGCGTCTCACCGATCGGTTCATCAAACCCTTTCTCAACGCGCGCTACCTCGGTGTCAATTGCCTCGGCGATGTCCGGCTCTCGCGGGAATTGATCGGCGAAGGTCGTGAGCAGCACGCCTTGATCCGCGTAGGGTTTCCACCCGACAAGCGTTTTGGTTTCGGGATCGATCTCGAATTCGATAACGCCGATGCTCGTTCCTCGCGCGTAACCTTGGAAGCAGGGGATGTGTGTCACCGGATCCACCCAGGGCTCCTGGTAGCCGACATGGATATCGCCGCAGAGCATCGCGTCAGCCCCGTGAATACGACGCGCGAGCTCAAAGGCATTGCCAGCATACTCGGATGTCCATCCTTTTGCCGCGTGCTCCTCCAATTCGCGGTAAGCCTCCATGCGGTCGTAGGGCAGACCAAGATGACACGCGAGAAAGACCACATCGGCACCGAGTTGTCTCACGGTATCGATGTAGGCTTGAGCAAGACTCACTTCCGGGGCGAAGTAGAGGCCTCGGATGTTCTCCGCAAAACTCGCTCGTTCCGTCCCGGTCGTTGTCAGGCCAATGACCGCCACCTTAAGCCCGCGGATCTCTCGGATGATGTAGGGTTGCACAAAGTGGCGAATGCCGGTTGCCGTTGAATCGAAAATGTTGCATGAGATGATCGGGAACTCAGCCCGTGACAGGCAACTGTCTTCGAGCATCTTGCGTCCCAGATCGAATTCATGATTGCCGATGACAACCGCATCATAGCCAATCGTGTTCATATAGTCGACGACCGCTCGCCCGGCGGTCTTCGTGCCAATCAGCGTCCCCTGCCAGATATCCCCGGTGTCGATGAGCAGAAATCCCATCCCTTCCTCAGCCGCCTGTTGCCGCAGCGTGCGGACGATCCTTGCCACGGATGCGGCTCCGCCAAGCGACGGCGGGAACTCGGGATTCATGAAGGTTGCCTTGCTCGCATCAATCCCCCCGTGGATGTCGTTCGTATGAAGAACCAGAAGGCGAACGGGCTCGGAAGCCATCGCCGGGCTCGACACGAAAGTACTTCCCAGAAGCGCAATCAAAAGCATTAGTGCTATCATGGCATCAATCCTTCGAAAAAACATCATTGCCAGTTGCACGCGAAGGGCCAACCGGCGCAAATCACAACTCATATCGGACCGATATCATTCCCCGCCAGAGACCCGTTTCAACGTGGTCGACATCAACGCGCGCCCCGCCAAATCGCGTGTTAGGAAAGAGGTCCGCGTGGCTGTAGTTGATCTTGCCGAACTCCATACCGAAATCGGCAAACACATTCTTGTGCTGGAAGCCAATGCCAGTGGTGAAAACGGCAAGGGTCCGTTCATCGTCATCCGGCGCATTCGCAAAGAGAAAGCCGGCGCGCACGGGAACCCCTCGCACCACTTGTTGCTCGACTCCAGCGCGAATCTCAAAGGTGTCATCCCAGGAGTCTCGACTCTTCGAGTAGGCGACGAATTCGCCTTCGAGCATGATTCTCGGCGCAAAATCGCTGCGCGGCCGATACTGCAATCCCAGAGCATAGCGCGCCGGATAGGTCACGCTGATCGAACCGTTGGTGACCGTGATCGAGTCGCCATCCTGGACGCGCGAGAGCTCCTCGAACTTGAAATCGCCCGTAGGCAACAGAGCGCGAAAACCGGCTGAAAGACGCTCCGAGACCTCGTAGGCAGCTCCGAAGATCATCTCTGCCGGAGTGCCGTCGGGAGAGTACTCGATGCGCGTCACCTGGTTGGCGGAATCTTCCGGCACCCAGAAAGTCCCTTCTTCATAGGCCCAATCACCGGTAAGCAGACTGACACTGAAGCCCACCGAAAGAGGCAAATCTCCTCGAGCAGCCGCACCGAGACTGATGGAACGTAGATCTCCACTGATATCCAGGCGATTGTGAGCTAAAGGTAGGTCGAGAATACCGCCCACCGCATCGCGATAACGCACTTCCTCGTGGTAACGATAGTCAAAACGATACACCGAGTAGCTCCCAAGCCCCACCGCCAGCACCGGCACCACCTCTTGAGGGATCCGGTAGGTTACCCCTCCTTCCAGCTTCGAATAGAGGTGGTCGTTCAAGACATAGCTGTTGTAGGCCAGGATGCCATCGAATGCATCGTGGATGGGATAGGCGCGGGTCTCTTTTATCCGCGTGACATCGCCGGTCACATCAATCTGGAGCTCAGCACCCGGCGCGGCAAGCAATGAGGGATTGCCCAGGAGTGCCGGAGCTCCTGACTCGCCGGTCAGCATTGTGCGACCCAGACCCAATGTCCGGGCGCTGTACGCGCCGGGTCGAGTCGCGAGTTCAGCGTCGGGAAAGAGCTCGGCACCTACAGCGAAATCCAAGAAGGCCAGCAGGGGAACGACAACAAGCCAGAATCGGATGACAGCTTTCATTGACGCGCAGAGCATTCTTGTTTCCTTGTTTGACGAGTTTCTCTCATAACCGGATAGGATACCCTCATGGCATCCTAAGCCTCTTCATAACCTTTATGGCCCATAAGGCGATAGGTCAGAATCTTACCATGCTCAACACCCGGCTGATCCAGAGGATTAACATTGTACAGGTCGCCGGCGATGATCGTCGCGATTTCAAAAAGCATGAAGGCTTCACCCAGGAAATTGGCCGAGATTTCCGGGAATTCCAGCGTCAGGTTGGGTCGTCCCGCATCGGTCAGGGCTTGCCGGGTTGCCGAGCATTCCGCGGCCATGAGAGCATTCATGCTCTTGCCGCCGAGATATTCAAGGCTGGACAGGTGGCCGAAAATCGGGTCAAGGGTCACTTCGCGCTGAAACCGCTTCGCCTCAAGAAAGATGAAGACCTTGTCTTGCGGGCCCTCGATATAGAGTTGGACTTGCGAATGCTGGTCGGTCGCTCCCAGAGCTTTCACCGGAGTCGGGCCCAAGAAAACTTCGCGGCCGTCATTTGTGTGGCGCTTTCCCAGAGATTCCGCCCAAAGTTGTCGCCACCAATCCGCAAGAGGAAGCAAGCGGTCGGCATAAGCCATCATCACATGGATCGGCCGGCCGCGCCGAGTATCGAAGAAATGAAGCAGCGTGGCCAGAAGTGCTGCGGGGTTCTCGCGGGGCTCGGCTTCGAGACAGAGGTCCGCCATGGCCTCTGCTCCCGCCAGCAGATTCTCGGCATCCAACCCAAGGCAAACTGCGGGAAACAAGCCGACGGAAGAGAGAACGGAGAACCGCCCGCCAACTCCAGGCGGAATTGGCAGTGCTGCCAGATCTTCCTCCCGTGCGAGCTGCCGAAGATCTCCCTTCTCCGGATCCGTCGTGACAACGATGTGATCTCGCCAACGGCCACCAACACTCTTCTGCAGAGCATCGAAGATAACGAGCGATGCTGCGGCCGTTTCCGCCGTCGCGCCCGATTTCGAAATGATGTTGAAAAGCGTGCGACTGGGATTCGCGACCTCAAACAAGGCGCCCACGGTGTCGGGGTCGATGTTGTCGAGGACGAAGAACCGAGGAGTCCGACGCCGCGACCCATCGAGCAGATTATGAAACGGGTGGGAGAGCGCTCGGAACAGTGCATACGGCCCCAGTGCCGAACCCCCGATTCCGGCCAGTACGAAGTTCTCGTGATCTCCGCAGCGCCTCGCCGTCGAACGGCAGATTTCAAGGACTTCCCGATCCCTCGGCAAGTCAAGGAAGGGGAGACTACCTTCACTTCGCTGCCGTTTGATCGTTCCGATTGCCTCGGACACACGCGCCATCAGCCTGTCGAATTCGCCGGGAGAAAGACCCGCGGGCCCCGCGACGGAGCTAAGAGCGTTCGAGATTTGGAGGCGAAGGTGCGTCACGACCGAAAGTCCATGTTCACTACTTCGTAATATAGTAAAGATTATGCTTGAAGGCAAGGCCGGAGAAGTGGCGCACTGCTTGCACATTCGTTTGTCGCTCTCCCCGTGAATGAGACGGCCGGATATGGCTCAGGACAAGGGAACGGGCAGTGGTTGCCTCGGCTTGACAAACAGGAAAAAGTTTCCTATCTTTCGATGAAATATGGAGTGAACACTTGACCGTTCGCTAAGGCGTTTTACCTTTTTGCGGCCATTGCTTCCTCGTGTCCGGCTCTCCGTGTCTGGGAGCCGAGCCGGGTGCCGAATCTGGAAGCCCGGCCCAAGAAGGACGATGCGCTCTGGCGAATTTTTATTTCTATTGAAGATATACATAGCATGACGTGGATTGCACGCAGGGGATTCGTACTTGTCATTCTGGGCCTTTGTGCAGTGGGCCTGGGGTGGGGTGCCAGCCGGATGCGGTCGACCAAACTGCAGCGCGCACCGCAGACACCCCGGCTCGAGCGTGCCCAGGTTCGCCTGATTTCGCACACGGCTCGCGAAATCGTGATTGAGTTCGAGTCCCCTCCTTACGAAGCTCTGAAAAACCCTGAGACGGGTGAAGTCGTGCGATTCTCTGTGAGGGGCGCTCAGCCTACGAGCCGAACGGGATTCCCCGTTGTGCCCTCTTTGGTTCAGCCTGTGGATTGCCCGCCTGGAGAAATCCGGCTCCAGATCCTCGAAACGGATGAAGAAACCCATCCCCTACCCTCGTACAGCGCTGTGCAGGAGGATCAGCCGATTGATCCGCCAGAACAAGGTCTCAAGGAGGTCGGTCCCCAGAGCCCGATTCAGGGCCGTCGTCTCGAAGGAAGCACCCCCGAGCCCTCGGCTGAGGTATGGCCGCTGCGGGCAGTCGAACTCCACGAAGGCGGATTCTTCCGTGGTCACAGACTCATGGCAGTCCGGTATTATCCCCTCCGCATCGATTCGAGGCGCCGGGTCATGAAATGGGTGCCGCGCATCCGTGTGCGCCTTATCCTGCCGGACTGGGAAGGCAGCCCCGACTATGCCAATCGGCGCTATGACGCTCCTAATGAGAGGGCTCTGCTGGAGAATATCGTTGGTCCGCTGGCACCCGCCGTTCTGCCGAGACATCAGATCGAGGAGCGAGAGCGCCCGGCACTCGGAATCCAGACAGAGTTCTCACCCCGGTTCAAGATCATCGTGGATGAAGAGGGCATCTACCATATTAGCCAGGAAATGCTGGCATCGGCCGGGGTACCTGTGGAGCAGATTGATCCCCGTACAATCAAAGTCAAAGTCCGCGGGCGTGAGATTCCCATTTTTGTACAAGGAGAGGCGGACGGGGTTTTCGATCCCTACGACTACATCGAGTTCTACGGAATTGAGAATCGAGAGACTTGGACAAGCCTTGTTGAGACGCTGTACAAGGACCCGTGGTCGGACGAGAATGTCTACTGGTTTTCGTGGGCCGGACCCTATGGTTTACGGCTGGGCGAGCAGAATGCAGAGTGGATGCCAAACACAGGATCCCCGGCATCACACCTGCGAACGACAGTCCACTTCGAAGAGGACAACTACTACTCCCCTCTCAGCTATGGGGCGACCCGAGAACCCTATGTGAGCCGGTTACACGAGATGGGACCCTATGGGGTTGTCATGGATCACTGGTTCTACTCGACCGGAGTTCGCTCTTTCGAAACACGGGACTATCCTATTTCCGTTGCCCATCCGGATACAGCAGGGGCGCCGGGCCTTCAGCAAGTCATTGTGCGTGCCGCATTGCAGGGGATCAGCTACGGACACCATCGTGCGATTCTCTACCTCAATGGACACACCGACAAGGGACTTTCCATCGGGAGAATCTCTTGGGGTGATGACAGAAAGGATTGGTCTTCACACACGGCTGCAATTCTGGAGACGGTTCCCGATCCTCTCAACGCTGGCATCGTCAGCCGTGATCTGAGACATGGAGAAAACACCGTGTCGCTGTCCGTCACGGGTGATGGTCTTTCCGGTGCCACCGATCAAGTGACCTTGAACTGGATCGAAATCAGCTACGAGCGGATGATGAAGGCGTCGGACGGGTACATGCGCTTCGACTTCGATGTGACATCAGGCGAGACCTTCAAATTTGACATCCGTGGTTTCGCCTCGCCCAATATCCAGGTTTGGAAGTTGGGTATGGCCCGGCTGACCAACACCGATGTTCGCTACCTCACCCCCGTCGATGAAGACCCGTCATGGGCCGTGCGGTTCCTGTTGACGCCCACTCAGGCCTACCGGTTGATCGCATTTGACGACACCTATATCAAGACCCCGGTGGCCATCTTGCCTGAGCAGTCTGCTCGGGATCTGCGCGACCTTCCGGGAGCCGAGTACATCCTGCTTGTTCATGACTCGTTCCTGGAAGAACCGGCGATTGAGGCGTTGCGCCAGCGAAGAGAGGGGACTTTCCCGGGCGGGGTCGAAGTCGTTACACCAACGGAGGTCTATGAGCAGTTCAATACGGGTATTGTGAACCCCGAGGCGATTCGGAACTTCCTCATTTATGCCTATGACCACTGGACCGTCCGACCCACTCACCTGTGCATCGTTGGCGACGGTAACTATGATGTCAAAGACTATAGGCACTACGGTGGGAACCTGATCCCCAGCTTCTATCCTTCTGTCTCGCAATATGGGCCGGTGTCAGCCGACGGCCTGTTTGGGTTTGTTTCGGGACCTCCGTGGGATCTCCTCCCGGACATCGCCGTGGGGCGCATCTCGTGTCGGACGGCGGAAGAACTGGAAACCTATGTTGAGAAAATCGCCGTCTACGAGGATGACCCGGACTACGCCTCGCCCTGGCATTCGAACTACATTTTCATGTCCGACAAGACAGGAGGCGGTACCAGTTTCATACAGTATAGTGAAGGTAGTATCAGTATGATGCCGGATTATGTGAATATCACGCGCGTCTATTCGGATTCTCTCCCGTCGGGATCGGAGAGGGAAACGGCGGTTCGGGAGGCCTTTCGCAAAGGCGGCATCATCGTCAACTACAACGGCCACGGAGGCGGGGGTCAGTGGGCAGCGGAAGACTTATTGAGGGTCGAAAGCGAGCAGTTCCTTCTCAACCGCCGCAGGTATCCTTTCATCACCAGCTTCACCTGCTACACCAATGCTTACGATGCGGGTCGCCAGGGCGAGGTTCTGGGCGAAGCCTTTCTTTTCCAAAGAAACATCACCGGTGAGCTTATCGGCGGAATCGGCGTCTACGCCTCGTGTGGAACCGGGTTTGCCGCGGCCGGACGCGACCAACAGGCGCATCTGTTCAATTTCGTGGCGGATCCACCCGGTCAGACTCTCGGCGAAATCGTTCAAGCCAACAAGACGAGGTATTGGCTGGCCTACGGGGCGGATCCGCCAAACGTAAATGCTCCATATTCACAGCAAATGCAGATGAGTCTTCTCGGAGACCCCGGTGTGAAACTGGCAGTTCCGCAGAATGTCTTCGAGCCGGAAATCGACAAGACATTTGTCATCGCTCCGATGGACAGTATCGTGCTGGATACGGTCGTGGTCAATCCGGATTCCATCAGGATCGATACCGTCGAGATCATCACGATACCGGGAGATACGGTGCTCATCAGTGGAACCTTGCCTTTCGACATCGGAGACGGCCATGTCGTGCAAGCTTGGTACGACCTGTACGAAGAGCACGGGGTCCGCCTCGTGGAAGAGAGTCTTTTCCCAGAGATTATCACGACTCAGGACTTCGAATCGCCTCCCTTGGTCGTGCCGCGATCGTTCACGACAACGGAGGCGCGGTATGTTGTCTATGTCTCCAATCCAGCGACTCAAGAGGATGGTATCGGCTATGTCTCGGTTTACGCCGAGGACTTAGGAGACTCGACCCTTTTCCTTGACCCGGGGTCCTGGCCCGAAAGCGTCGTGAGAGAAGGTGTTCCCTTCTATGTACAGGTCAGGATTCTGCATCGCATTGGGATCGATCGTGTCCGTATGCGTGGCGTTTTCAGTCCTCCATCAGGCCCCGTTGTCTTGGACACTCTGGCCATGGAGGAAGTCACGCAGTATCTGTGGCGCACTCCCGTCTCGCTCGGACCCTATGAGGTCGCTGACGCGACCTATAATGTTTCGTTCACTCTCTATGACGATTCCGGTAGTGCAATCAGTTCTCCCACGTACGGTTTGGACCTGTCCACCAAGCCGGACATCCTCTTCTCTTCCGTCCACCCTGGTTATCCAGTGATCATGGGGGACACCTATCCTTACGCTCGGGTGATGTTGCAGAAGACAGTCCCTGAGCACTCGACAGTCCCGGATACTCTGACGATGTTCATCTTTGCATATCGTCCCGTGACCGAGACACTTCCGGCGGATACTTTCGAGAGCTATGCCACAATTGCAGACATTGCCCATCTGGGGCGAACCTTCCTCGTAGATATCCCGGTTCATTTTCGTCCGGGTAGGTGGTTTCTCAGGACCTACATTGATCCCTTTGATGAGATCGCCGAGTCCAACGAGGACAATAACCTGCGAACACCGTACCTCGTGGCCGATCACTTCCCGGTCTCCCGCGCGGAGGGCATCTACTACGAAGACCCCCATGAGCCCAATGTTTCCAGCGAATACTGGCGGCAGGGGACCTTGGACACCATGGTGCTGCGCATTCCACCGGGCGCCCTGCTGCAGGATAGCAGCGTCGTGTGCTATGAGTATCCTCGGAAGTTCACGGCGGCTGAATCGCTGTTTTTTGCCCGGGTCTTGGGTCCGAACGCCGGACTTCGCCAGCTACCCGCGAGTCAACGTCCAGATATCTTCACGGTGACGCTTTCCGACAGTACGGACCGTCTCGCTCCCGGCAGCGCTGCGGATCTCTCCTTGATAAGAAAGGTGTCGGTCGGCACGATTGAATTTGCCGATACAGTGGGTTCTCTCTGGCCGCCTTGGTCTCCCTCGGATACCTCCGACCGGGATATCTTCCAGCGGCGTTTGGGAACCGACTACTGGACCAAAATGGATGCGTCCCTCCAGGCCACTCGGGACAGCACGCTCGTGGACATTGACACGGTCGGGGTGGGGCAGGAGTCCTATGTCGTCTACACTTGGGATCGATCCTATCGACTGAGATACTCCACCCGGACGAACTACCTCGGAAGCTTCACGATATTCACTCTGGATCGAGACTCGATGGACACTTGGCCTCCGCAGGTTGACTTGGCGGTGAGTGGAGAGCGCTATGTGCCTGGCGCTTATGTGCCGACAAACCCCCAGATGTTTTTCTATCTCTCCGATCCAAGCGGCATCGATCGTCGACCAGGGCACTTCCGCATCGTCCTCGATGGGGATACGATTCCGTACAGTGAGATTGCCTGGACGGACTCGGTTGAAACCTCTGGTGACCAGGTGGCACTGATCCGTCCTCACCTCTCCTTGGGCGACCACACAGTTGAAGTCTATGCCCGTGACAATCTCGGTAACGACACGACCTGTGTGACAGCTTTTCAGGTCGAGGGCACCTTCGGGATCGACTTCGCACTGAACTATCCGAACCCCTTCAATGCTCAGACGAAGATTGTCTATGTTCTCACAGGCCAGACGGATGAGTATGTCAAGGTGAAGATATACACGGTTTCCGGTCGACTCATTCGCACGCTGCGCGAAAGTGAGCGCGCGGTCATCAATTATCGCACTCTTGTCTGGGATGGCCGAGACGAAGCGGGAGAAGCTGTCGCGAACGGTGTCTATTTCGGACGCATCGTCGCCAGTCAAGGCGGGAAGCAAGTGGAAAAGGTGATCAAAATGGCCAGGGTGCGCTGATGCTGAAGCGCATGGCCCACATACTCCTGGTTCTTGGCACCGTGTCCAGTGCCTTCTCGGCGCGCTATGTCGGCGAGTTTCTCGAGATCGGCGCGGGTGCACGAGCCGTCGGCATGGGCGGGGCCTTCACGGCCGTCACCGACGATCCATCCGCTTTCTACTGGAATCCCAGCGGTCTGGGGTATGTTGAAGGACTCAAGTTCTCCGGTATGTACGCTGATCTCTGGGGCGGACTGGCCAACTACTCGGTGGCCGGCGTTGCCGCCGCCGTGCCCGGCGCCGTGATCGGCATCAACTGGATACGGCTTGGCGTCGAAGACATCCCCCGCTATCCCGATTACGATAATCGTTACCTGTTCCCGTACGGAGACTCGCTGGGTGGTGAGCCTTTTCCCTATGAAGACCCGCGCGAATACATCATCGCTTTGCACGGAGAGCCCACCGGATATTTCTCAGACATGGAATCGGCAATCTTCCTGAGTTTTGCCAAACTCAACGAGTTCACACTGGATTTTGGATGGTCTTACTTCAATCTGCCGATTCAGCTTCCAGTTGGGGCAAGCTTGAAGATCATTCAGCGTTCCCTGGATGACGCATCGGCGACGGGCGTCGGGGCGGATGTGGGAGCTCAGGTCCGAGTGCGAGTCGATGATGTCCTCGGGCCGCAATGGCCGGGCTGGCTGTCGTTGGGATTCAATCTCCAAGACATGACTCGAACACAGGTCAACTGGGGCAAAGGCGTGCGTGACGCCATTCCGACCAATTTCCGCGTCGGTGTCGCCACCGGATGGGACATCTCCGCCTTGCGAGGTCGTCTCATCTTGAGCTATGATACAGAGAGGCGTTACACGCGCACGCATCACTATGGCATCGAATACGGCTTCCACAAGGTTCTTGCCCTGCGTGGGGGATGGTGGGGCGACGAGTGGACGGCGGGAGCGGGTATCAGTGTCTGGCGTGCCACCGTCGATTACGCGTACTTGGCTCGCGATCTGGGTACAATCCATCGCGTAAGTCTGACGGTTCAACTCTAATCGAAAGGCTAAGTCCGTGGAGCGGAACGGAATCCTCATCGGAGTGGTCACGCTGCTCCTCGCGATTCTCGCGGCCGGCTGCGGTGGAGACAGCGAGGACGCTGACACCACGCCACCCGTGGCGCCCACGCTAAAGCTGCGTTCATCGGACAGCCTCTATGCACAAACCGGTATCCGGCCGGAAGCCGGAGTCACCGATCGAGAGTATTTCATTCGAGTTGAGTGGTACCGCAATCAGGAAGAAGACTTGGCGGGTTACTATGTATATCGACACGGCGAATCGGACACGGAATTCCCGCAGACACCGCTCGACAATCTGATTCTTGGCCAGGATATTTCATTCTACGAGGATCCTTACTTCATCGACTACGACACGGGAAACCTCGAGCCCGATGAGATGACGGGGGAGACCCGGGGTTATTACTACGCCGTGCGGGCTTACGATCAGTTCGGCAATCTTTCGGATTGGTCGGCGTCGGCTTACTATCGTCTGATTGCGAACCCACAAGGTCTTTCCGTGACCAGTCCAAGTCCGGAGCAGTACTACCTCGAATGGAACTACGAGAGTGGGCCGGATGTCTTTTTCGACTATTTCATGATCCGGGTTTGGGACGCGGAGACTGGCCAGCGTGCATGGCATATGAAATACACCGCATTCGGCTCGACGTTCAGCGTGGCCCTGAATGCTAACGGGACAGCGGAGCCTTTCATTTCAGGGCGCCGTTATGTCTGGAAGCTCAATGTCATTGCGAACAGCAATCCGCCGGATCGGAGCCCGGCGGGTTGCGCCGCCAAGACGAATTTCGTTTATTCTGACTAAACCAGCGGGAGGCTCGAACCGCACATGTCACCAGTATCGCTTGGAAAACAACTGGGAACCGCGCTCTTTGCGGTGATGATAGTGGTCATGGTTCCTTTGTGGGCTGAGGCGCAGACAGCTCCCCGACAGGGGCCAACGCAGCAGGTGGATGTGCCTGTCCAGCGCATTGGACAGGCCTCCCAGTATTATATTGGAGCGACGAATGAACTGCTGATTCGTGTGAACATCTGGGGCCGTGTCCTGCGACCAGGGCAGTATTTCATCCCGTCGACGACCGACCTTATCACCTTGATTTCTGTCGCCGGTGGACCGGAACAGCGCTCGCGTCTCGACAATGTCCGGATCGTCCGCAACAGTGAAGACGGCGCCGAGATCATCGTTGTCAACATCAAGAAATTCCTCAAGACCGGCGACAAGCGCCTCGTCCCCAACCTCGAACCTGAAGATACCATTGTCCTCTCGGGGTCGTCCTGGCAGCTTTTCGCCGATGTTGTCGGCGTCGTCTCGCAGCTTGCGATTGTCGCCAATGTCTACTTCTGGTTCTTCGTAGCGGAGCACCTGTAACTCCAAATCCTCACGACTGCCTGCCTTTCGAGAAAAACAAGACCGGGGCGCAAGCGCCTCGGTCTTGTCGTTTATACAGACCTTGCCTGCCAAAAAGGCGTGATCATCTCTCCGCCGTCACGCGGAAGAACAGCTTTTCGTTGGGCATCATCGGGAGGGCAAATTCGTTTGTGTACGAGATGAAAGTCGGCTCCAAGGAGAATTCCACGGGGTCATCCGATTGGTAGATATTGTAGTGGTCGACTCCGGGCACTTCGTCCCACTGCAGAAGCAACACACCCGATAGGTAATGAATTGTAAACTCTTTGGGGACGGGATCAATGACTTTTGTGGCGCATCTTATTCGATCACCGGTACCTGCATCAACAGCCAGGACAAACTCCCCTTCCATAAGAGGTCGGCTGAGCATACATTCTGCATCCACGCCTCCCGTCATCTGTGTTGTCCCGAGCAGCTCGTACAAAGTCTGTCCCAGCGAGTCCGTTGAGTAGACATCGATGAAATGATCCCACGGTGCGAAAAGCTGCACGAAATCCTCTCCCACCCAAGGCATTGGATATTGAACATCCGGCGTAAAGACGACGAACTCATATCGTTTCGACGGAATACAGGCGTCGGCGGTGTCATTCCCATCCGCGTCTGGGAGGAAGAAACAGTCGTCATAGGGATCATAGACATCTGAATCGCGCATGTCCCCTTCGTAGATGATAATCCCGAATCCCTGTGTCGGATGCATAGCAACCTCAACTCCGCGCATGGTTTCCAACGGTTCAAATCCCGGCCACAAAGCACTTGCGTAAACGCCGATGATTTCATCGGGAATGTAATCATCATAAACAGCATCACCCATAAGCACGATCTCTTTATTCAAAGTATCCGACATGTAATAGCATCCGGTTTCCGTGTTTCGCGTCATGTTATAGAAGAACATCGGCGGGTATCCCTGCAATGGGCCGAAATCGTAATTAACGAGTGGTCCGATGATTTCGCCACCGAGAACTTCAAACGCCCAAATCCGCGCGGTTCCCGTCGAAGGTACGCCTCCGCACATAAGAGCTAAGCAGTGTCCCGGTGGGAGCATGAAATGATTCTCAAAAACAGCCATGTCAGATGCGCGCAGAAAATAGCCCAAATCGAATTCATACCAATCCGTATCGCCGGGCTTGAAAGAGGCAAAGTAGTCAACGCCGAGACCATACGGATCATGATGGATAAAGACGTTATAACCCAAGGCTCTTAGGAGTTTCAGAAGCCGTACAACCAAATACGGATAGAAATGACGAAACTTGTGCCGGAAGAGTAGAGTATCTTTGAAGCGATAGTAGGCATCGCTGGTATCCAGACCGTTGGAATCCTTGTAAGCTAATTCGGCTCTAAGGGCGTCAATCTCTCTCTCGTCAAAGGTCATGACACTGGTACTCTGCCATTTGTGAGTTCCTTCGTGAATGAGCGTCTCTTCCAGATAGATAATGCTGTCTGGGTGGTTCCAAGTCCACTCGATTAACTGGGAATCCACATTCATTTGATCTTTGTCTGTTGCCTTGCCGTCGCTTAGGTGATTCGCGCCGCTGTGCCGAGTCGTTCCAATCTCGGCTTGAATGCGGCCGCTTCTGAGCTGACGCTTCAGAAGGTCAGCATAAGTCGAGCACGATACGGTCTTCGTGCTGCCTGCCGCGTCCGTCCAACTTATTGAATCAGGCGGCGGCGTTCGAATGCTTTCAATGGCTGCCTCAACCACCCCGTATTCATATTCTCTCAAGGGACGACCCTTGAAATCAGGTCCTATGAATTTTATTCTTCGAGGAGGTGGTTCTTGTTTCCTTTCGTCGGGCTGCGAAGCGACAAGCATCCCGACTCCAATGAGCACCGGCACCCCCAGATAAAACCACTTTGCTACCTTCATGATTTCCTCCCCTCTTGAAGATAACAAATCTCTTGGTCCAACGAGTTACATAAGACCCTTTATTTCCCGAATTTGCTCACTTGCCTATTTCCAATTTATGTGCCATCCCATATTTTGTCAAGTAGAAATTGGCTGAACAGAGAAGTTTTTCTTCTTCCATTAAACGCGCTTTTATCAGTGCATTACTACCTCATTCTCCTCCTGCGCTCTTGCTTTTGATTATCGCTCCACTTCCATGCCTCTCATGCAATGATGCTTCGTTCTGGGCTGCGTTGCATGTGACGCAACTCTCTCTCGATTACATCAGCTATCGAGTAGTGCATCGAACAGGAGAAAAAAAGACCGAAGAGTCTTCTCCTCGGCCTTGTTATTCTTTCGGGCTGCAGCCAAAAGCGTAGCGCTTACCGCTCTGCCGTCACGCGGAAGAACAGCTTCTCGTCGGGAATCATCGGGAGGGCAAATTCGTTTGTGTACGAGATGAAAGTTGGCTCCAGGGAGAATTCCACAGGGTCGTCCGAGTCGTAGATATTGTAGTGGTCGGCTCCCGAAACCTCTTCCCACCGCAGAAGGAATATGCCCGGAAGGTACTGCATCGTGAGACCGTGAGGAGTCGGGTCAAAGACCCTCACGACTGGACCTTGCTGTTCGTCCATGTCCGCATCGACTGGGACGATGAACTCACCCGCCATCAGAGGTCGGCCGAGCAGGCATTCCGCGTCGACGCCGTCCATCATCGGAGTCACACTGAGCATCTCAAACAGAGTCTCGCCCAGCGAGTCCGATGTCCACACCTCGATATCGTGTTCCCAGGTTGCGTGAAGCATGACCGTACAATCTCCTGGCCAGGGTGGCGGCAGTTGGATGATGGGAGTGAAAGCAAGAAATTCATACCTCGGTATCGGGAGACACACATCGGCCATGTTGTTGCCGTCATAATCCGGGAGGAAAAAGAGAACATCGTATGGACAAACAAGGTCCCCGAGATGAACATCGAAATGGTTCACGCAGACACCGGCCCCGTGATATGGGTGCTCTCCAGCATCCACGCCTCGCATGTTCAGCAGTGGCTCGAATCCGGGCTCAAACGCATTGGCATAGACCGAGATCATCGTTTCAGGAACCGAGTCGGCATTCATATCAGCCATCGCTACGATTTGCTGGTTCAGTGTATCCAGCATGTAGTAGAGCTCCGTCTCATCGGAGTGGGTCATAGCGTAAAAGAACATTTCGGGAAAATCGAGCATCCCGAGGGGACCGACGACTTCGCCGTGATAAATGTCGAGCGTAAGAAGCTGGGCGACGTGCGCGAAGGGCACCCCTCCGCAGACAAGACCCAGACAGTGCGAGTCGGGCAACAGGAAGTAATTCTCGAAAATCATCGCATCGGAGGCTCGCATCGGGCCGAAGGGAAAGCTGTAGTAGAATAGCTCGCCCAATTCAAAGGATACTAATGTATCACTCGCTGCTCCGCCGGTCGTGTCGAAGTTGATATAGTACTCGTGCGTTTGCCCGGGGCCAATGTAGTGTACGCGCCGACTCTCTCTTGTCTCCTGCTCATCATATTGCCGCCACATCTTGAGGGCTTCTTCATACGCCGGATCTCTCGGCCTGATCGTGTCGATGCCGATGGAATCCCAGTAGGTAATTTGCGCATACCAGGCCTCTTTCTCGCTCCTCGGGTCATTGGCAAGGGTAGCGCTGTCTTGAACCTTATGAGTGAATTCATGGACGAGAATCCCCTCCAGGTATGGTGATCTGGCGGGATTGGCCATGACCACCCCGAGGACAACTTCACTGATATTCATCTGATCCCCTGCGGCAGATGGTTTGCCATCCGTCTTGGTGGTGGCGTGCGCTCGACCAGCTCTCGCTCCCCCTTCAGCTTCGATACCGCCGGGTCTGTCCAGTTGTTTTTGCAGTGTATCGGCAATATCCTCGCAGGCGACCGTGGTATCGCGATTGTTTATCTTGACGGATAGGGATTCCGGTGGGGGCGACCCGATATTGTTGATTGCTGCCTGCACCGCTTCGCGCTCATCCGGCAGCAAAGGGCGGCCGTTGCACCCTCCTGCTTTGTCATCGAAGTCGATTCTCCTCGGGCTCATTTGCCGACTTTCCTTCGGCTGCGACGCCAGAAGCATCCCGACCCCGATGAGCACTGGCACCCCCAAATAGAACCACTTCACAATCTTCATGATTCTCCTTCCCGCAGTACAACGGGTAGACCATGACCTCTGTCAGCCAAAATGTCTCGTATCCACAATTGTCTTGTCAGCATCTACAGACATAGTGAATCACCCAGGCCTCGTCAAATGAAGAGACACCTGAGCCGCTGTCTCGACGGTTATCTGCC
>Ga0315537_1001654_pt1 | contig 17380 bp, 16 predicted proteins | sample SalMarSW160270MG_FD_203091 | JGI IMG/M metagenome (GOLD analysis project Ga0315537, IMG submission 203091) | Salt marsh sediment microbial communities from the Plum Island Ecosystem LTER, Massachusetts, United States - Salt Marsh Sediment SW1602-70 ... | reverse complement strand
TAATAGCGCTCTTAACTGCCTAATCTGTTCCAGCATGGTCGGGTCTGTCTCTTTTACTCCGGCTAAATCTATATATGGCGGCAAGGCCTCAAACTTCACGAGCTTCTCCAGATCCTTTGCCCCCCTGGCACTGCTTATCGACTCCGCATACTCACTGAAACCACCTCGCTGTAGCTTAGCTATAACTCTGCTTAAGTTTTCCTTACTGTAGAATCTGCTGAGAAGGACATTATAATTCTTTTCATCAAGATTCCAGCTGCTCACATCCATAGTGGTTTGTTCTCTGTACTGGTCTCTGTATTGGTCTCTGTATTGGTCTCTGTATTGGTCTCTGTACTGGTCTTTAACATCATACGTATAAGTTATTGTGCAATCCCTCGGCAAAAAGAAGATAATCAACCCAACTATCAACGTCGGTATAATCGAGGCAAGTAAAATGAACCATTTCCGTTTCCAGAGGATTCTGAAATAGTCAATCAGATTTATCTCATCTTCGTAGATGTTCGTTTCTTCCCGGACATTCTTTGATATCGGCTGGTTATTCGAAATATTATTTTGTGAACCTTCCATGGATTTAATCTCCTGCCTGAATTATAAAATACCCCACAAGCACTCAAGGCTGTAAACGGTACACCTACATTCCTTCTCGCGACGCTTTATTCCCTGGTAGTTTAAGTCGAAATAATATCAACGCTACAGCCAGAAAACAAGCTTTTTTTACGGCAAAATAAGTAAAAAATTTCATAACTGGACACATATCCCTCGTGCCACATTGAATTCTTTTCTCGCATAATGACACATATTTAAACCGTCTGTTTTATCTATTGCAAGTTTTTCCCTCGTCAAGACTCCTCTAACTATATCACAGGCTGAACCTGATTTACCCCGTTAGAAAAAACCCACCTGAGATTTCTAACGGGGTTTTAGTGTGTAAGTTGCGCTAATAGAGGGTCTTACAATTTTCTATCCAATTTGCGATAACTTATCGCTTCTGCAATGTGTTCGGGGGCAATGTTTTCAGCACTGGCTAAATCAGCTATAGTTCGAGCCACTTTGCAGATTTTATCGTGGGCACGGGCGCTCAAACCAAACTCGGTCATCGCCTGCTTTAGCATCATCTCAGAAGCGGTATCCAGCTCGCAGAACTTTCGGACCTGCTTATGACTCATCCGCGCATTGGTCATAGCTGCCCTGCCATCAAAGCGTTTCGCCTGGATATCTCTGGTCTTGACAACATCTTTTCTTATTGTGGCCGAGTCAAGCTGACTGGATTTGGAACGCAGTCTGGTAAAACTTATCGCAGGCACGTCAATATGAATATCGATTCTGTCCACCAACGGCCCGGATATTTTTGAAAGATACCGCTCTATTTGTCCTGGTGTGCACCTGCATCTTCTCGCATCTGTGCCGAAGTAGCCACACGGACAGGGGTTCATTGCTGCAACTAACATAAATTGAGCGGGGAATCTGATAGTTTTTTTAGCGCGTGAGACGGTAACAAAGCCATCTTCCAATGGCTGGCGAATCATCTCTAAGATGTGCCTGGGAAATTCAGCAAATTCATCAAGGAATAATATTCCAAAGTGAGCCAGCGATAATTCCCCTGGCCGGGGTGTCGTTCCACCGCCGACCAGGGCCGGGCCGCTCGCACTGTGGTGAGGCATTCGGACAGGCCGTATGGCTAATAATGCCTTGTTTTTGTCCAGCAGACCTACCGAAGAATATATGCGGGTGGTCTCAAGCGATTCTTCCATACTCAGTGACGGAAGAATCGTTGCCAGTCTTTGCGCCAGCATTGTCTTTCCTGCTCCGGGCGGGCCAATCATCATTATATTATGCCCACCTGCAGCAGCGACCGTTAGTGCCCGCTTGGTGCTCTCTTGACCCTTGACATCCGCAAAATCAACCTCATAGTTTGACGCTACGTTAAAAAGCTCCCCGACATCAACGGTTGTGGTTTCAAGTGGCAATTGCCCGGAAAGAAAACCGACCGCCTGAGCAAGCGAGCCGACACCATAGACCTCTATATTTTCAACGACGGCAGCTTCTCTGGAGTTTTCCAGAGGGACAATCATCCGGTTAAAACCGTTTGCAGCAGCCGTCATCGCCATACTCAATACGCCGTTGACCGGCCTGACCCTTCCATCGAGTGCAAGCTCGCCGACAATTATATATTCTTTCAAGTCTGTGCTTACAAAAGTCCCTGAGCCGAGCAGCATCCCAAGAGCAATTGGTAAATCAAAGGCAGGACCCGCTTTTTTCACGTCAGCCGGGGCCAGATTGATTAGGGACTGGGTCTTGGGATACTTGTAACCGCAGTTGATAATTGCGCTCTTGACTCTCTCGGTGCTTTCTTTTACAGCCGCATCCGGCAAACCTACTATTAGAGACTTTTCAAATCCGCCACGGGCGACATCAACTTCGACCTCGCAGATTATCCCTTCAATCCCTTCAAGAGTAACACTATTCAGTCTGGCCAACATATTTTGCTTTTCTATCCTTTTGCAAAAGAATATCAGAAAGTGAGAGTTAGGTCAAATAAGAATAAGAGCTTGCAGCAAGCAAAAATTTTTCGAAAAATTGGTTTTTCTCATCATATTCTCATCTTTGGTTCGGTAGTATTGTCCCTGACAGTATATACGTAGAGCAACCTGACCACGGTGGCAGGCTGTACTATTGGTCTTTTTTATAAGGAGACTCGAAATGAAAACAAGATGCTTGAAGAGTGTTGGTGTTGTGGTTCTTATTGTGGTAATGGTCTGTGTTGTGACATACGCGGACAAGCACAAAAAGGCCGTCCTTCCCGCTGTGGTGAAGACGGCCATCGAGACGCTTTATCCCCAGGCGGTGATTGGAAAGGCAAAAGTGGAAGAAGAAGGCCTGAAAGTTTACGAGGTTGAGCTAAAACAGGATGGGCAAGAATTCGATGTAACCGTGGCGGCGGACGGCACCATCGTTGGCATTGAGAGTGAGCTGGCTGTAGAGGACATCCCCGCTGCTGTGGCTGAAGCGCTTGCTAAAGTGACTAATGGCGCAAAGATAACAGAGGTTGACGAGGATGTTACTTATGCGGTTGTTACATTAACGAAGCTAAATGAGCCCCAGGTCAGCTACGAAGCTGAGGTAACTATCGACGGCAAGAAATGTGAGGTCGAGGTCGCCGCTGACGGGACCGTATTGGAGAAGTCCAAGTGTGAGAAGGACGATGACGATGAAGATGAGAACGACGAGGATGAGGAGCAGGTGTCCATCAACGACGTCCCAGAGGCTGTCAAAGCAACCATTCTGAAAGAGGCCGAAGGTGGAACTATTAAGGAAATCGAAAGCGGAACCGAGAACGGTAAAACCGTCTATGATGCCGACGTCATCATAAACGGACAAGAGGTCGAGATAAAGGTGGCTGCAGATGGAACATTGCTCAGCAAAAAAGTAGAGGATGACGATGAAAATGATGAAGAGGATAATTAAGAACAGAAAGAGTACTGACACATAGGGTTTTTAGAGTTAAAATGGGCACTGCTGAGTTAAAAAAGCATTATTGCTCAGTAGTGCTTTTTTGTAGTGAGCGTTCAGATGCGTCTATTTATTATAGAAGACTATCGTTATTTTTGGTAGTTTTTGCCTTCGCAGGATTTCTCTGGCATGATGAAACTGAGGCATATCATTTCGTTACTGTAACCCCAGGGGTTCTATATCGTAGCGGTTGGGTGAAATCTCACGGTACGAACGAAATGGTCAAGGAATAGGGCATTCGAACAATAGTCAACCTTAAGCTCTTAAATGACTTCATATTTACAAAAAATTTCGAAATTAATATCGGCCAATAGAAGACTTATTATAATTGTCACAATCTCCCTCTGTGTAACCGGTATGATTTGTGTATGGGAAGAGATTCTCAAGGATACTTTTTCCCCCAAGAATTTTGGTGTAGTTGAAGCTGGGCAGATTTATAGAAGCGGCCAGATTGCGCCATCCCTGGTAAAAAAAATATTATTAAAGTATAAGATAAAAGAAATCATCAGCCTCTCAGGGGATTCAAGTGTCGAAGAAAAAAAGGTAGCAAAAGAACTCGGCATCAAGAGATTTGTTTTTTCTTTGAGAGGGAACGGCACCGGCGATGTAAATGATTACGCCAAAATAGTTGCAGAAATATATCAAGCAAAAAAGCAGAAAAAACCTGTTCTTATTCACTGTGTTGCCGGAGCACAAAGAACCGGCGGAGTTATTGCGGCTTACAGATTGATATTACAGCACAAGGATGCAAATTCCGTCCGGGCAGAGATGATTCGTTATGGCTTTGACCCGAATGATGATATAAACCTAAGAGTATTTCTTAATGGCAATATGATGAACATAGCGGAAGAACTAAAGAACATGGGAGTGATAGACAAGATACCATCTTCAATACCCGAAATCCGGGGATAACCAATATGAATCAGGAAAGAATATCATTTTGAAAGTAAATAGAAATATTTTATGTTGCACTCAATTATACGTACGCAAAGATACCGTATATATTTCAGCTCACAACTAGTTAGAATAAGCAGATTATGTGTAAGAGGTTGTGATTTCAATGGCTGCAGATGGAATCCTGTTCAGTGAAAAAGTAGAGGATGAAGATGAAAATGATGAAGAGGATAATTAAGGACAGTAAAAGTACTGACACATCAGGTTTTTAGAGTTAAAATAAGCACTGCTGAGTTCTAAAGCATTATCGCTCAGCGGTGTTTTTTTGTGGGTGTTCGGATGCGTCTACTAATCATAGAAGACTATCGGCCTTTACAGGCATCACTGACGAAGGGACTGCGCGAGGCTGGTTTTGCTGTAGATACCACACGGGATGGACAGGAGGGCTTGTGGTATGCAATGAGTAATGAGTATGACGTAATTATCCTCGACCTTATGCTGCCCGGCGTGGACGGCCTCACTATCCTAACGAAACTCAGGGCTAAGGGGCGAAAGGCCCATATCTTGATACTTACTGCTAAAGACACGTTGCAGGACCGCATAAAGGGCTTGAACCTCGGAGCCGATGACTATCTCGTAAAGCCGTTTGCATTCGAAGAACTTTTGGCAAGGGTTCGGGCGTTACTGCGTCGAAGCTATCGCGAAAAGAACCCTCAGATAAATGTCCAGGACCTGCGGATTGACCTGACAACACAAAGAGTTTGGCGAGGTCGCGAGGAAATTCAGCTTACGCCAAGAGAGTATGTTCTTTTGGAGTACTTAGCCCTGCGTGTGGGCCAAACAGTTACTCGTACTGATATATGGGAGCACATCTACGAGTTCAACTCCTGCGCCGCCAGTAATGTTGTGGATGTGTATATTGGTTATCTCCGCGGAAAAGTCGAACGGCAGGGCAAACCTCCTTTGATTCACACTATCAGAGGGCGGGGCTATGCTTTAGGAGCGCAATCATGACGCGTTCACTACGAACTCGTTTACTCGTTGGCATAATAGGCGGAATGACCCTGCTGTTGATTATCTTCAGCATCATAATTCATACGGTGATTAGTCGCGCATTACTCCGCCAATTCGATACATCACTGGTATCTACAGCCCAGATGTTAGCAGCATCGGTGGAACAGGATGACGGCAAGATTGAGATGGAGTTTGAGGACCAACAGATGCCGGAGTTCCAGAGTAATAAGCACGCAATTTACTACCAGCTATGGTCTCTCGACGGCATCATAATAGCTAAGTCGCCTTCGTTGGATACGGATGTTCTCCCGCTCTTTGGAGGTTCACTCGGCGAGCCGGTTATTCAGCCATTAGAATTGAAAAATGGTCAACCCGGGCGGGCCGTAGGTCTCAAGTTCAGACCAAGGATAGCAGACAGTGATGATAAGGATTATCGTCAACGAAAAAAAGGGCAGGCACTTACTTTAGTGGTGGCTAAGGATGCCGGCGATTTGCAGTACCAATTGCGGTTCCTGTCCTCGCTTCTCCTGATTGCGTCAGTTGCCACAATTACTTTATCTTTTCTTGTTGCAGCCCTTGTGGTTCGACAAGGTCTTCGCCCGCTGAATTCCATTGCCGTAGAGATTGCAGCCATCAGGGAAGATAATCTCACTGCTCGAATTGGTGCCGAGCACGTACCAACAGAGATAGCGCCAATCAAGAACCGCCTGAACGAGTTGTTATCTCGGCTGGAAGCTTCCTTCGATAGAGAACGACGTTTTAGTGCTGATGTCGCCCACGAATTACGTACGCCCCTGGCAGGGATACGTTCTACGATTGAGGTAACTCTGGCGCACGTCCGCGACGCAAATCAATATAAGACAGCCCTTTCAGATTGTCTGGCAATCGTTGAAGTTATGCAGACAATGGTGAACAACTTGCTGATGATTGCCCGCTTTGATGCTTGCCAGGCGACCTCCCGCCAGGAGGAGATACGCCTCGCGGAAATGGTGAATTTCTGCTGGCGCTCGTTTTCAGAAAGAGCACTCCAGCGCAGTATCTTATTTGAGAATCGCGTCCCTGCCGGAATCACCTGCGAATCAGATTCTGATAACCTCTCTATTGTTTTGTCAAATCTTCTGCACAACGCCGTCGAATACGCCGACAAAGCGGGCCGAATCTGGACAACAGCTCAAAAAGTCCCTGCCTCTGCGTCTCTCGACGTAAGTCGAGGCAGCAGGGATGACTCCGTAGAAATCACTGTTGCCAACACCGGCTGTAAGCTCACCAGAAAGGAAGTCTCACAGGTATTCGACTGCTTCTGGCGGGGTGATTCCTCGCGTGAGGACGCGGGTGTTCACTGTGGTTTGGGCCTGGCTTTGGTTCAAAGAATAATTAGAACGTTGGGTGGTTCCGTCATTGCTGAGCTTCAAGCTGGCGGAGTATTCCTCGTTCGGATAACCCTTCCAGTTAGGCGAGAGTAACACATCATCGAGATGAAACAGCGAGATGTGTTTTGCATTGTTGAGATTGCTTTCCGCCACGGGCAACATTAACTTCAACCTCGCAGATTATCCCTTCAATTCCTACAAGAGTAACGCTATGCAGTCTGGTCAACATATTTTGCCCTTTATAGATTTGGTTCATCCTTCGTAGTATTATTACGGAGAATGGAAAGGGGTATTTTAAGACGGCATTTTCAAAACCGCAAGGAAATTTAATGCCTTATGGTTAGTCGGTTGCACGTCGAGTTAGCAGGTAGATTTTTTGCTTTGCTGCGGTTTTTCCTTAATTTCTGGTGCTTCTGTGTTATTACTTCCTGTCATTGTCAATCCCCCTTTTTTGTTATTCCCGTTTTTTTGTCATTCCTGCGCAAGCTGGAATCCAGAATTTGCTTGCGGTTGCCGGCGACAATAGTCGTCCGCCCACCGTCCTCTGTCATCTGTTTTCCGTCATCTATCTTCCATCGTTTCTGGCTCAAGGCCGGAATGACATCGCCTATAGATAAATTTTTCTAAAAACGAGGGCTTGCCTACAAAGATAACGCGCACTCTGGTGAAGGTGTTTTGCGGGAAAATTCTTGATTTCAGTTTCTAATTTTTAAAAAGTCACTACTGCCCGCATGCCAAGTACCAGTGCGTCACCGGCTGTTTCGGTGCCGCCCGGGTTGGTAATATATTGAATGCTCGGACTGATATTCAGCCAGGGTGTAATCTGAGCATTATAGTAAACCTCGACAGCGCTTTCATAATCGTCTTTGTAGGTCGTAGATGCCCTGTCACTGAAAAATCCCTGGGCGAAGCCGGCGCCGAGCACATCATCGTCACGGCCTTCTATAAGACCCTGGTATTGAAATCCAAAGCTCCAGAAATTAGTAATATCGTTCCTCTTATCAGAGGCATAGCCATATCTAAAAAATGCTCCGAGTCCCTGGCTGTCATCGGGCTCAGCGTTTTCCTTAATCAGCATCTGGCCGCAGCTAAGATAAAAGCCGACATCGTCTCGATAATTTTTACTGCTGTCCGAATGTGCCTTTGGCTGAGGGTCGTTCCACACACCTATTCGATAAACACCCTTCAGGGGTCCTTTCGAAGAGTTTATTTGCGGTACTATGCCGGTCTCGAAAACATAAAAGAAATAATCTTCATTGCCAAATGTAGTGCTGAAACCGGTTTCTCTTACATCATTCTGTGCATCCACAGCAGCAGCGGAGGCATACCACCACCTTACAGGATTGTAGAAGGCGGCTATGCCGAGGGCGTAGTCCGGGAACGGTATTGTTGGATTGTTGACAAGGGCACTATTTAGGAACTGAGTGTTTTCGTCATTGGCAAACAAGCTGCAGTCGAATGCTACCGGGCAGCCGTGGCACTCGAAGCCGCCAGTAATGTCCATCTTGCCGACTCTTAAAAGGAATGTGCCGTCAAACATTTCTTGTTCATACCAAAATTCTGTAACAACCATTGAATTTCTTGGCATAGCATCCCCATTTACCCCGAATGCACTGCCTACTGAATGCCCGTCAATGCCCTCGGACTTCGGCCACCAGCCCTCCGTGTGCACATAGAGAGTTCCGCCTTCGATACCTAACAGCTTTTGCAAGTCTGCCGTCAATTCCAAATCGTAGCTGCCTGAGTATCGACCAGTCCTGCGGTGCGTGCTCATGCCGCCGTGAACGTTTTGCTGGTAAATATTTGTGACGCGGATGCCCAGCTCTATACCACTGTCGGAGAGGTTGTCGCCGAGGCCGAAGAAGCCGTTTGTTAGTGTTTCCTGCTGCCGGATACTACTATGGCTGGCCGACTCTTCCGATTTTGTGCCTTCAGCCCTTAAAGGATTCACAACACTTAACAAAAAAACAACACTCATGACAATTCTTGTTTTGCCCATAATTCACTCCTTATATTCACATAAAAAAGCATCTTTTGCAAAATACATAAGTTCCTATCTAATAATGGCTTATAACCGCAAAGCGTTTTCGGCTTTATGTTGGGAATGGCTAATATAGTTAGTTGCAGCTAACTTTGCAAGCGGTTTATTGTAATTTTTTTAATTTCTCCCAAATAGTGGGACTTTTGAGGGTAAAAGCATGGACTGGCTGGGAAATTATGGCCCTGATGGCTGGAAAATTGCACTTATTAACTCTTGCCTATAGCCCACCTGAATGCAACTGCAAGGACAAAAATTACCGTACTGGTAATAACAATACAAGCCCCTGTAGGCAAATTGGAATAGAAAGAAATAAGAAAGCCGCCGACCGCGCTCAGTGCCCCCAGAGAAGTTGAGACGATAACTACCGATTTGTGTCCGCGACATATTTGGTAAGCCGCTGCCGCAGGATTGGTAATAAGTGCGAAAATTAGCAATCCGCCTATGATTGACAAATTAACCGACAGCACTATACCGCACAGGGCCAGAAACAAACAATAAACAAATCTCTCGTGCACACCGGTTGCAGCCGCGATGGACCGGCTGAATAACAGCACTTTTAGTTCCTTGTTAAAAGTGATGGTAAAAACCGCTAACAGCAAACTCATAATTGTGATAACAACGACGGTTTTTTTATGAACGAAAAGAATACTGCCCCAGAGTAAGCCGAGGACTTCAGAGCGGCTGCCTTGCATAAGTCCTATTCCCAGAAAAGTAAGTCCGAGCATTAACGAAAAAACTATTGCCAGACCTACGTTTGTGTCCAGTCTCGATTTTTCAGGTTGAATCGCTGCCAGACTCATCGAAGTTATTATTGAAGCTGTTATAGCTCCTAATGCCGGGTTAAAACCCAGGAGACAGAAAAAAATAGTTCCGGCCATTGCTGCGTGAGAAATTGTGATGCCGATAAAGGGCATTCGCATGCCGACTATGTAAACACCCAATAGGCCGGTGCTGGCCCCTGCAATGGCGCCTGCAAATATTACTAAGTGGAAAAATGAGTCCATACTTCCGCAAAAAATTTATACTTGTTTTTTGCTTATAATATACTTTCGTCCACTAATATTGAATGTCTCAATTCGGCATTCATAAGCTCTCTCGAGTGCGTCGGATGCAAAGACCTTCTCCGCAGTGTCATCGGCGAGGATTTGTCCTTCGTGCATAAGAACAATCCTGTTGCAGCACGGGGGAAGCAGGTCTGTTTCGTGAGAAACCATTAAAACGGTGATATGAGTCTGCTGGTATAATCGGTCTATAATGCTTGAAATCTGATATTTCCAGTTGAAGTCAAGGTTTGAGCCCGGCTCATCGAGCATTAGTATTGCAGGGTCCTGCACCATTGCTCTAACAATGAGGGCTTTTTGCTGTTCTCCACCTGAGAGACTTCTGAATGTCTGATTTCTCCGGCTGGTTAAGCCGAGTTTGTCAATCCAGTAATCGATCCGCTCGTAATCTTCCCTGTTCAGCCGGGAAAGCAGGGGCTTCACACTTATACGGCCCATTGCTGCTACTTCCTGCAAAGTAAACGGCAATTCAGCATTATATTCTGTTGCCTGCGGGATGTAGCCGATTTGCTTGCGTAAATTGCTTTTCTTCCAGCTCATAAGGAGGGATAAATCGGTATTGTTAAACTTGATGAAACCGCGGCGGGGACTTATCAGGCCGCAACAGACGTTCAGCAGCGTTGTTTTGCCTGCTCCGTTCGGTCCTATTAGTCCAACGAATTGGCCGGAAGGTATTTTTAAATTGTCGATATTAAGAATGGTCCTTCTGGAACGTCTGACTTCAATGCCCGAAAGCTCTAAGGTGCTGCCCTTCATTGCCCTGCCGCCTCGATTAATGCCTGAGTATTTTCCTTTATGAGTCTGTCAAAACAGGAAATTTGAGGTTGTTCATAATCCGGGAAATTGCTGAAAACTACGACCCTGGCTCTTATGCGTTCTGCCAAAGCTCCCGCGAGCGCTGTGCCCTCCTGCTTATTGGCTATTACAAAACTGATGTTGTATTCTTTTGCTTTTTCAAGACATTTTTGGATATTTGAAGCTGTTTCAGTATCGCTTCCTGTGAATGTGGCTATCGTTTCCAAGCCAAGCCAGTTACAAAACTGCGCCTGATGGTTTGAGGCAATAACTTGAGATGCTCCTGAACCGAGCTGTCTTATCTTTTCGTGAAGCTCGCCGCTTAGATTCTCCAGGCGTCTTTCAATCAGCTTTAATTTTTGTTGATACCGGTTTGCTTTTTCAGGGTATTGCTCTGAAAGGATATTGCAGACATCCTGACAGGCGGCGAGGTAAGTTTCGGGAATGCACAAGCCCGGTAAGGCCCGGATAGAGCTTATTTTCAGCCCTTTTTCTTTCATTTGCAACAGGGACTCATCGATATCTTCTTGGAAGTCAAAACGCAGCAGTATTTTGCACTTGCAGAGCTTGTTTACCTGGCCCGGCGAAATATCAAAATGGCCCGGGCACATACCCGGCGGCGCCAGACAGAAGACTTCTTTTTGGTCCTCGCAGAGGTCTTTTACCACGCACTGCAAATATGAATTGGTGACGGCGATTTCCGGCTGATTTTGGTCGCCGGCTGTGTTTTTACAGCCGGCTAAAATACAAACAACCACTAATAAGGGAGCTGATATGTATTGTAGGTTTATGTTTTGCATTTACTTTTCAGTTTTCAAACGAACCTATATGTTGGCCTTTTTTCAATCGTATCCGAGTGATTATACCTTTGCGTTTCTTGGGGCTGTACCAGGTTTTTTTGGGGATAGGGTAATGCAATTTCCTCATCTCTTTTAGGTTAAATTCAGGTCCTAAACTGTAAATAACCCATGTAACCGGTGATGTTAAGGGGTTTCTGTATATATGGTCTTTGTTTGGGTCATCCTCACGATCAGGAAATCCTTCAGGGATTCTTAACCAAGCCTCGTTTGATGTTACTTTTCCTTCATTTGCAATCAGGTCACCAACAGCTCGATATTTGTATGTGTAGTTCCGATTGAATCTATCTTCCATACCCGTAGACATCCATGTGCCCGAAGGTGGGCTCGGCAAATATCCACCCCACATCAGCTCCCAGGGGAGTTGATGTAGGTTTTCTAGGTCCCAGCAATCCTCTCGCACAGGCGGATGTTTATTGTTGTTGTCCATCATATACATTTCGAGAGCCAGGCCAATCTGATTTAACTCAGCATTAACCACAACGACTTTTGCTTGAAGGCGAGCCCGTCTCATTACAGGAAGTAAAATCCCACCCAGCAAAGTGATAATGCCGATAATCACCAATAATTCGATTAGAGTGAAGGCGCGTTTCACTAATTAGGTCCGGTTTGAAAATTTTTCCCGCGTTAGTACATCACTTGAGCCAGTCTTCGGCCAATTTGGCAAAATCAGTCAGGTTAACCATACCATTCATATTAGTATCGCCAGGTTTACTTGCCTGTCGGTGCTCACGACTGGCCAAAACAGAGCCATTGCCGTCATAATCCATTACCCAGATTCGGTAGCCTGCCTTGGGATCAGGCGGATAAGGCGGAGCGAGCGGTTCCTGGTCAAAAATCCCAATCACATCAAAAGTCTCACTCAAGTTATTTGAACCGGCATAGATGCCTGTACCTAAACCAAGCTTTAATGGGAAGGTCAGGTTGTTTGAATCGATGATCGTTGCTGTTTGGACCTCCGTTTGGTCCTGAGGACCCCATTCGTTTGCATCTACAAGACCGACATTGTTGATTCTAACCAAGCGACCTTGGTAATACTCGCAGCCCGTAAGTCTCGTGTGGTCGAAGATGTAGTTGTCGTTGGCATCTTTTACTTGGTCAAGAGTTATAATCTCAGGTCGAGGTAACCCAACACCGCGCTCCAACAACTCAATAGTAAAGTTGTTTTCCTCACTGATGTAATGGCGTTCATTAATGTTTAATTTTCCTTTGTAAAACAGATAACGCCCTATAACTCTAACCCTATCTCCCTGACTGAATTTAGCTGAATTCAAACTCTTCAATTCTGCTATCCAATTTGCATCCGTGTAGTTTTCCTCAGGCGGTCGCATATCTCCCAGAGAACTATAATTTTGCCCCATCCAGATGGCAGTAGCGGCGTGGTCGTCGCCTTCGCCTTGAATGAATATCTGCCACTCTCCGCCCATGTCATCAGCAGGCTCTCCTTGATAATCCGGCGTTGGGTCCACCATATCTCCGGGATTGTTCAAGACAATCCCCTCTAAGCTTACAATGTCAGGACCAGCGTCATCGAACGAACTGGTTCCGTCTTCGAATACCGCCTGGAACTCCCAGTGAGTCACTGCACAAGGATCTTGGGCAAACGTAGCTGAGCCGATCACCAATGATATAATCAGTGCTAAACTTTTTCTTTTCATAACTAAATCCTCCAAAAGCTAGTAGTATTGACGTTAACTTTGCGCATAAAAAAATTTAAATCGTGCTACCATGCATAAAAATATAAAATTCGTGCTACCGAGTCAAGTAAATAGTTGACAAAAAAATAAATTCTTTTAATATGTCTGTTTTGGAGCAGAGTTTCCGGTTTCAAGGAGAGTATATGGCATCGTCTCAAGAGGTTCTTGTTGTGGTTTTGAATGATTTGCCCGAGTATCAAAGACTTCTGGCCGGCAGGCCGCAAACCTGCGGAATGCGCTCGGGCAGGGTATATTTAAACCCTTCGGAAAACTGCGGTCAGCACAGCACCGAGCAAAATGAAGAAATGCTCGTTTTCCTTTCCGGGCAGGGCGAATTGCTAATTGGAGGAAAAGAATCCTTTCAGGTCGGGCAAGGCAGGATTTCATATATTCCCCCAAATACCGTCCACGATGTAAAGAACACCGGCTCCGAGCTGCTTATTTACATTTATTGTGTTGCACCTGTAAGTGGCAATTGAGCTGGGGACAATCGAGAAAACTAACGAAATATGCGTTTTCAGGGCTGATATGCCGGATTTCCACGTCCTGACCTACAAAAACCGGTATAGCTATTTTTGAGGTCTGATATAGGCAAATTAGCAGGATTTGGGCGAAAACTCGGGGAAAATAAAAATTTTCGTAAAAATGGGAAAATTTTTGAAAAAATGCTTGCAAAACCGGCATAGGGTGTTATAATTATAATTGAAAAGAGTTGTTCTTTTCTTCTTTTTATATCTTGGTTGGTGTGAGTCAGTAACTGATAACTTTGGAATTGATATTTATGCTGTCTCACAGTGACTGGGGTTCGTTATGAACCCCAGTTTTTTTATGCGCTTTGAATCTAATCTAAATAGCTCTTTTAGCCGGAACGGCGAAGAGGTTTTAACGATGCGGCTTGGTGTTGATTAACGCCGCTAAAAGGATGTGTCTTAATCTGTCAGCACTGAGGTTATTGAGGTAATCTTCGGTAAAATCCAGCTTGAATCGGCCTTTGAAATTTTTAATGCGTTTTTTAAGCTCGTTTTTGCCCAATGCTGTGATTGATGTTGCCGCTTCTTCAAAAATTTCACCCGATGCCATTGCCTGACCTTCGAAAAATCATTATCAAAAGTTGGAACTGCATAATCGGTATCGTCCATCAAGCCAGGCCACTTCTGTTGGAATTTTTTAGTAAAATAAAAACCATTAAATTAGCTTATTGTCGGCCAAAATTTTTTTTGTCTTTTTGTCGACCGTCTGATAACTTTTTGTTATGAGAACTGGCAAGTTGGATTACTATCTTCCACCGGAATTGGTTGCCCAGCAGCCGGCCGCTGTTCGCAGTGACTCACGGCTTTTGGTCTTTAACCGTTTTAGCGGTGAGATTGTTGACGGCAGTTTTAGTCGCCTTGGTGATTTTCTATCAGCCAGCGATTGCCTTATCCTTAATGATACGAAGGTTTTACCGGCCCGTTTCTTTGCCTGCCGCCGAAGCGGAGCCAAACTCGAAGGTTTGTTTCTGTCTGAAGGCGCAGCTGGCGTCTGGGAAGTAATGTTAAAAGGCAGCCGAAGGGTCAGGACCGGCGAGACTCTGCTTCTTAAAGACAAGAAGAAGCAGGATTTTTGCACCGCAGAAGTGCTCGGAAAAGCCGGCGGCAGATACCTGCTAAAGGTACAGACACAGGAAAACGTCGAAGCCCTTCTGAACCGGATTGGTTTTCCGCCCCTGCCGCCATATATTAAGCGTGATGATGACCTCGCTGTGGCTGCGGAAGATGAAATGCGGTATCAAACGGTTTATGCCGAGAATCCCGGCGCTGTCGCGGCCCCAACGGCAGGACTGCATTTTACAAAGCAGCTAATCGAACAGTTAAAGAATACTGGAATCGGCTTTGCATACTTAACACTGCACGTGGGAGCGGGCACGTTCAAGCCGATAACATCTGAAAATCTCGAAGACCACCAGATGCACTATGAATGGTTTAGCATTGACGAAGAAAATGCCCGGTTGATAAATGCGGCTAAAAGCAGAGGGGGACGCATAATATCCGTCGGTACAACCTCAGCACGAACCCTCGAAACTGTCGCTGCCGATTCGCAGATTAAGGCGACAAGCGGAACAACAAATCTGTTCATAAAGCCCGGCTATAAATTCAAGTTCATCGACGCAATGATAACGAATTTTCACCTGCCCAAATCCACCCTGCTGGCTTTGGTCGCTGCCTTTGCAGGATTAGAGAACATATTGAAAGTATATCGATACGCCATCGAGCAGCGATACCGCTTTTACTCTTACGGCGATGCAATGCTCATAACCTAAAGCGGAATTATTTGGACATTTCGTCGAAATACTTTTGAGCGGTAACAACTGCATGCCGCATCACATCCTCGGCTTTGGCGGTTTCTCGTTTGGCAAGCAAGTTCATTAACTTTTTAGTATCCAGTTCCTCTGCGGCCTTCGCACAGGCCTCCCAGCTCAGCACACTCCTTACCACTCTGTCGATTCCCTGCTCTGCATCGTCGTAGGCCCGTGTTTGCATATCGTGGCCTTTCCAGCGATTATAGCCCGCTTGCTGGATAAGCCCTGCGATTGCGATGTTCATACCGTTTATTCTGGTCCCGTGGTCTATATCGTATTTGCCCGGCCCGCCGAGAATTATGCCGTCGTTGTAACCCTGGCTGTTCAGGTGCATATGGACCATCATATCGTTGTCCAGCTCTTCGACCGAATCATATACGTGGTCCAGCCCAATCATTTCTGAGTGCCCGAACTCCTTGTTCACGCCTTTTTTGTCTCTGGAAATGCCGAATTCTTCTTCGATTTTTCTCCAGAACAAAAGTGCACTTGCAACTGTCGGAATTAACATCGCCGGGTGTCCTTCATTCGGCTTGGGCTCAAACGCAATATATAAGCTGCCGCCTTTTTGCTGTTCGTATTTGCACAAACCGGCAATACTTTCTTTAAGATTTTGATACATCTGCTTAATCCCGACGGTGGCGATATCATATCCGAATGAGCCGTTCCAGATAACGAGCGAGGGCGCCTTTTCCGGGTGCCACGCCTTTTTCAAAGGCCCATAAGCCAAATCAACTGTTCTGGTACCCAGCTCCTCAGCGTTTTTTCTCTCCTGCGGGTCCAGCGATGCTATCCCGCCGTATGCAAAGTGGCAGTGGGCGCCGGGTGTTATCATCGCCAGATACAATTTGTTGTCCACCAGCGCATCGGCAACAGCCGCGGCGTTTTTATCATCTACTTCCGCATCGTAGTGCATCTCTATTCCCAGCTCGATATTGCCGGGCAGCCGGGGAGCAATCTTGTCTTTTACCAGCTTAATCATTTCCGGCGTGCCGAATTTTCCGCCCCATTCAGGTCTCTGGTCGCCGGGCACAAATCCGCCCTTGCCCGGATTGAATGTCCATCTGCATATACTGTGTAATGATTTCTCAGCCATTTTGTTAACTCCTATTCAATTCATAATTCAATATTTTTTCCCATCTTTCATACGCTTCTTTGTAATCTGTTGTTAATTTCCTATTTGGTTCGATTGTCTTGACCGGCTGCAGGCCTGCGAAGGCATCTTCCGGTCCCTTGTAAATACCCGCACCGATTCCAGCCCCTCTTGCAGCGCCTTGCGAGCCGTCCGTATTATACAATTCGACCGTGGATTCTGTAACCGTCGCAAACGCCTCGGCGAACAGCGGGCTGAGGAACATATTTGCATTGCCTGCCCGGACGGTTTTCGCACGGACTCCCGTCTGCCGCATTATTTGCAATCCGTAATTCAATGCGAAGACAATGCCCTCCTGTGCCGCCCGCAACAGGTGTGCCCTGTTGTGGATATTGAAATTCAAGCCGTGGATAGATGCGCCAAGATTCTTATTTTCGAGCGTCCTTTCAGCCCCGTTCCCGTAGGGCAGAATCACAAGTCCGTCACTTCCCACCTTGACACTGCCGGCTAATTCATTCATCCGTTCGTAATCCAGCCCATCGGTGGCATTGTGTTTCAGCCAGCTATTGAGAATTCCCGTGCTGTTCAGGCACAGCAGCACTCCGTATCTCGGTATTTGCTGTGTGTGATTGACGTGAACGAACGTATTGACCCTTGATTTACTGTCGTAGTCGTTTTTTTCAGTGATGCCGTAAACCACACCCGATGTC
>Ga0315537_1001653_pt1 | contig 17383 bp, 15 predicted proteins | sample SalMarSW160270MG_FD_203091 | JGI IMG/M metagenome (GOLD analysis project Ga0315537, IMG submission 203091) | Salt marsh sediment microbial communities from the Plum Island Ecosystem LTER, Massachusetts, United States - Salt Marsh Sediment SW1602-70 ... | reverse complement strand
AGAGCCGGAAGCGGCAAAAGCGTCGATAAGATTGTCACCGACGCCGACGAACAAATGGCCAACCAACCCTAAAAACAGAGAAACATTTTCTATAGCCCTGTGGTGAATGGAGTCGCCGCGGGGTTTTTTTATGCGCGGGGTTCCACAATTTTTATTTTTAGTCTTTAACCTTTGATTTCAGTATAGCTGCGGGACAATTCTACAGAGATATAATCCGCCTTGCCGATATTAACTAAACCCCCGCGTCTTGCTGTCGCAAGACAGCAGCGGGAGCTTGTTTGCTTTTTTATCGGACCGGCGAGGAAACAAAGACGTGCAGAATCGAAAATCGCACAAGGTAGCTTTTAACTGTATCATAATTGCGGTGCTTTTGGTTTTGCTGTGCAGTTGCCTTAGTTTCAACGTGGGCGACTGGCCCAATCCTTATCATCATCCGCACAACCAGCCTGCTGACAATCTTTGCGGCCGAATCGGCGCGTTTTTCGCTTATTATCTGCTTTATTACATCGGACCAGGCGTATATGTCCTTCTAATCAGTTCGATAGCCCTGCTGGCGCTGCGGCTGATGGGCCGAAAGATTGACCAGTTGGTTCTGCGCTCGGTGGGCCTGGCGCTGCTGACTACCGCGGCCTCGGCCAGCTTCTATTGTCTGTGGCCTTATTCGGTATATGAATTTCCCATCGGCTCGGGCGGAGTGCTCGGAGTCGCAGCGGCATCTTTCCTCGGCACTTACTTTGCGGCCCTGGGTACGTTCATTCTCATAGCTGCGACCTGGGCGGTAGGCTTTGTCCTGCTGGCCGATACATTTTTATCCACGATTCTTTCTGCTGTAGGTTTCGTCCTGGCCAGGACGTTTGGCCTGGCCAGCCCCGCCTGGGCCGCGGCAAAGCAGCACAGTGAAGTAATCGGTGAAATCTGGAAAAAACTCAGCGCCAGACAAAAACCCAAAGGCAAATCCACACCTTACGAAGCCTTCAGCCTGGCGGCCGACACTCATATCGAGCGCCGTTTCGGCCAATCCGGCCGGGATACACAGGACGACATCGACAAACAACAGGAGCAGTCGAAGCAAAAAACGAAACCCGCCGCCGTCAAAGCCGCAGCGCCCAAGCCATATATACCGCCCAGCTATGAGGACTACACACTGCCGCCTATTGAGCTTTTGGACGAGCCGGAGTACAGCTACGCGGCGGTGCAGAGCAAGGTAATAGAAGCCAAGGCCCGCGCACTCGAAAAGGTATTAGCTGAGTTCAACGTAAACGCCCGCGTGGTCGAAGCCGAAACAGGGCCGGTCATCACAATGTTCGAGATGGAACTGGCTGCGGGTGTAAAGGTCAGCCAGATTTCCGCGCTGGCCAACGACATGGCCCGAGCGCTCGGCGCCGGCGCGGTGCGGGTCGTAGCTCCGCTGCCCGGCAGGCACACCATCGGTATCGAGGTGCCGAACAGCGAAAAGGAAAAGGTGCGCATCAAGGACCTTATGCAGATGGCGCCGGGCAAGGTTCAGAACATGGCAATACCTTTGTTCCTCGGCAAAGACTCTTCCGGCGAAGCGCTCGTTTCCGACCTTGCCGAGATGCCCCACCTGCTCATCGCCGGCACGACCGGTTCCGGCAAGAGCGTCTGCATCAACAGCATAATCACCGGCGTCCTGCTTACCCGCCGGCCGGACGAAGTCAAGATGATACTTATCGACCCCAAGATGGTCGAGATGACGGCCTTTAATACCATACCGCACCTGATGAGCCCCATTGTCACTGAGACGCAGCGGGCCGTTCAGATTCTCGAATGGGCAACGGTAAAAATGGACGAGCGATATGCGCTGCTTGCCGAGGCCCGTGTAAAAAATATCCGTGGTTACAACAGCCTCAGCCCCGAGCAGATAATAGAGCGTTTCGAGCCCGGCACGGCGGAAGAGGAAGCCAAGATTCCCAAGAAGCTCAGCTATATCGTTATCGTCATCGACGAGCTGGCGGATTTGATGATGACCGCACCGAAGGAAATCGAGGCGTATATCGTCCGCCTTGCTCAGAAGAGCCGCGCGGTCGGTATCCATATTGTCCTGGCCACTCAGCGTCCGCAGGCGACGGTCGTTACCGGCCTTATCAAATCCAATATGCCGACGCGAATTGGATTCCGTGTCGCGGCGAGGATGGACAGCCGAATTATCCTCGACCAGAACGGAGCGGAGACACTACTCGGCGAGGGTGATATGCTGTTCCTCAAGCCCGGCACAAGCGACCTTATCCGGGCACAGGGGACTTTCGTCGATGAAGCGGAAGTCAAACGTATCGTCAAGCATCTGAAAGAAATCGCCGAGCCGGAATTTCATCCGGAGCTTACTCAGCTCAACCGCATCGACGCGACGGACATGCCTAAAGATGAAATGTTCGACGAGGCCGTTCGCGTTGTCCTCGAAACAAAACGCGGCAGCGTATCGTTGCTGCAGCGGCGCCTTAACGTCGGCTATGCGCGTGCTTCGAGAATGATAGAGATGATGGCGTCACTGGGCATCCTCGGCGAGTACAAGGGCAGCCAGGCCCGCGAAGTTATGATGACGCTCGAACAGTACGAGGAGATGATGAAAGAGCGGCAGTACGGTGAAGAACAAGAACAGGCCGCGGATGAAATTGACGAGGATGAAGGAAGAAAGGCTGAATCCGACGAACACGCATACATAACCGAAGGCCAGGAGGGCTACACGCACATCGACGACGAGGAATTCGAGCAATAAATTGTCTTTTAATATAAATATTGCAAAGTAAAAAACTGAGAAGATGGAGAGGTGCTAATTTTTTCATATGGAATATGTTGACGAAAGGGAGCTTTGTGCGTCTAATATGACTATTTTCGAGCGGTCGTGTTGTTTGAGTTATCGATGAAACCATATGTCCCTATAGCGTTACCCTTAAAAGACTTCGACTACAATCCTGTTGTCCATTTAGTTTCACGGGCAAACAGACAAATCAGCAAATTCGACGGGATTGTAATGAATATGCTCAACCCACAGATTCTTCTCAGTCCATTAACTACGAATGAAGCGGTCCTGTCTTCGAGAATAGAAGGTACTCAGGCAACCTTTGAGGAAGTACTTAAATTCGAGGCGGAGCCTAAGAAACCTACAGAAAAGTATGATGATATTCAGGAAATAATCAATTATCGTAAGACATTACGATATGCCATGGATAGAGTGAAGGAATTGCCCCTGTCCGGTCGTTTAATGAGGGAGATGCACAACATTCTGCTCGACAGTGTGAGGGGGCATAATCGCCAAAGAGGGGAATTTAGAACTTCACAAGTCCATATAGGTCCGCCGGGCTGCTCTATAGAAGAAGCAACATATGTACCACCATCTTATGTTATGATTGCCAAGGCGATTTCCAACCTCGAAAAATATTTACAATTCGACGAGAAAGACATTCTAGTTCAGACAGCGGTGCTTCACGCGCAGTTTGAAATTATCCATCCTTTTCTTGACGGCAACGGGCGGATCGGCAGATTACTTATTCCACTGTTTCTTTATGAAAAAAAGGTCTTGAGCTACCCATCATTTTATATGAGCGAGTACTTCAATGATAACAGGCAGATGTACTATGATGCATTGAACAAGATTAGCAAGGAACACGATTGGATTCAATGGGTCAAGTTTTTTCTGACCGCTGTGAATGAGCAAGCTCAGGTTAACATAGACAGGGCCACGAAGATACTGGAACTGTACTCGAGATCGAAAGACAGGATGGTCAAGCTAACTCACTCTCAGTTTTCAATTCGGGCGTTGGATTTTATATTCAATCGCCCTGTTTTTTCCAGCAGCCAATTCTACGCTGGCAGCGGTATACCCAGACCCACTGCTGCGCGTATTCTGGAGTTGTTGAAGCAGGCTGAGGTGTTGACGATCATTGACCAGGGTCACGGGAGACATCCTACCACATACGGCTTTTTTGAATTATTAGAGGTCGTTTCATAAAACTTTGCGTCTCATGGAATAGTCATAACCTCAGTTGCATCTCATTTTACGCAAAAAATGAGACGCAACTGATTTTGTGTATATTCTGTGAGATACAAAACGTTTTGCTCTGAAACAGGCTTTTCTTCGAAGCGATTCAAATTTGCTGGCATACCGGCGGAAAAAAATCGCCATGTCCGAAGCTAAAATCGGCATTTTCAGTACTGATAAAGGCGGTTTTTGGCCGATACATATTTTTTAATAAAAGGCTTGATTACCCCGGCCGGTTCGATTAATTTGTTGCACCTGTAAGCTCTGCCGCAAGGGGTAGTATCGACTGCGACAGCGGCGGGTGGGGTCAGCAGTATCACGGCGTGGCTGACTCAAGCCTCCGGCAGAGCCCCGTCGGGTCGATTCGTCGGCCCCCGTGACAGACGAATGAACAAAAGAACACAAGAGCAAAAGACTTATGCACTTATGACTTTTGCACTTTTTTACCCGGTGGTGTAATCGGTAACACATGGGCTTTTGGTGCCCATATTCCAGGTTCGAGTCCTGGCCGGGTAGATAAAAGCATGGTTAATTGGTTAAATGGTGAGTAGTTAATTAGTTAGTAGTTGATTTATGAATGCTTACAGCTTCGAAAATCTTGAAGTATATAAGAGCGCAAGGCAATACAGAGTAAGGATTTACGAGCTTGCTCGTCGGTTGCCCGAATTTGAGAAATTTAACTTAGTTTCACAAATGCGAAGAGCAGCTTTATCGCTTACAAATAATATTGCTGAGGGCCACGGCAGGTATCACTGGCAGGAAAATATCCAGTTCGTAAGACAATCGCGTGGTTCGCTGCAGGAATTGATAGACGACTTGAATACTTGCTTGGATGAAAAGTATGCAGAAGAGACATTGCTGGAAAGATTAAAAGAGGAGGGTTACGAACTCCTTAAAAAGATTAACGGATACTTGAAATATCTGAGAGAACGCAAGGAATCAGAAAACCGGGTTTGTGATGCGAAAAGCAGCCAGCGACCTGAAATTAACCAATTAACCAGTTAACCGATTAACTAATTAACATAACTGTCTATGAATAAACCAGTTGCGATAATCCTGGCCGCGGGTATCAGCAGTCGAATGAAGACTGAAATACCCAAAGTGCTGCACGAGGTTTGCGGCAGGCCGATGCTCTTCTATGTGCTCGACGCCTGCCGTAAGGTCGGCGTAGAGAAGATGTATGTCGTCGTCGGCTACGGCGGCGAGCAGGTCCGGCAATATTTCGCAGACGCGAAAGATATAGTCTGGGTCGAACAACAGGAGCAGCTCGGAACGGCCCATGCGGTTTTGTGCTGCAGGGAGCATTTGAAGAATTTTGACGGCCAGACACTGATTCTCTGCGGCGACGGGCCACTGATTCGCACAGAAGTCCTGCAATCATTGATAGAGAGTTTCAGAGGTGGTAACAATGCCGCGGTCCTTGCTACCGCAATGCTCGATGACCCGACTGGATACGGCAGAATCATTCGCGACCAGAGCGGGCACATCAAGGCTATCGTCGAGCATAACGACTGCACAGACGAGCAGCGCAAGATAAAAGAGGTCAATCCCAGCTACTACCTGTTCAATAATAAGATACTCTTTGAGGCGCTGACGGAGGTAAGGCCCGATAATGTCAAAAGTGAGTACTATTTAACCGATGCTTTGGCTATTATCCTCGGCGAAGGCTGCACCATCGCCGCGGTAACCGCAGTTCGTCCGGAAGAGGCTATGGGCGTCAACGACCGCCAACAGTTGAGCGTTATAGCGAAAATCATGCAGCAGCGCATCCAGCAGGAACTGATGGAAAGCGGCGTGACAATCATTGACCCGGCCAACACATGGGTTGACGTTCGTGCAACAATCGGGCAAGATACAATCATCGAGCCTTTTACCTATATTCAAGGGGATGTAAAAATAGGTAGTTCGTGCCGCGTCGGCCCGTTTGCTTTCCTGGCTGATGGTACTATTATTGAGGATGGTTCCGTAGTAGGCCCAGGCCGGATGTTTTCAGGCAACGACGCCAGTGCAATTGGTTCGGAGGCTTAGCATGGAGGCAGCAAGATACCTATGAAAAACAACGACCTGAGAATCTTTTCCGGAACAAGCAACCCCGACCTTGCCAAAAAGGTCTGCGAATACCTTAAAATCCCGCTGGGTCGCTGCGGGATAGAGGTCTTCCCCGACGGCGAGAAGGTAATCAAGGTCGACGAAGACGTTCGCGGCAGGGATTGCTTCGTCGTTCAATCCACTTGTCAGCCGGTGGAGGTCAATCTTGTCGAGCTGCTTATATTTATAGATTGCCTGCGAAGGGCCTCGGTCCGCCGCATAACCGCAGTCATTCCTTATTATGGTTACGCCCGGCAGGACAGAAAGGACGAAGGACGAGTCCCCATCACCGCCAAGCTGGTAGCCAATCTTATTACTACCGCAGGCGCCGACCGCGTGCTGGCCATTGATTTACACGCCCCGCAGCTGCAGGGCTTCTTCGACATTCCCGTCGACCACCTGACCGGCGAGCTGGTTCTCAGCAGGTACTTTAAGGAAAAGAAGTTCGACAACCTGACGGTCGTCTCTCCCGATGTCGGAAACATAAAAATCGCAGCCAGATATGCCGGACACCTCGGCGGTGAGCTGGCGATTGTATATAAAAAGCGGATGAGCGGTACCGAAGTCGAAGCGCGCCAGATTATCGGCGACGTCAAAGGCAGGACCGTTTTTATGTGCGATGACATCATCGCTACCGCCGGGACCGTCTGCAGCGCCGCTAAGCTGCTGAAGAACCGCGGCGCGCAGCGCATATACGTCGGGGCAACGCACGGCATATTCTGCGGTGCCGCCGTCGAACAGCTGGCAAAAGCGCCTATTGACGAGATAGTAGTTACAGATACAATCCCCCTCGCCGCCAGCGCTGAAAAGCTCGGCGTCAAGGTCCTGACTGTCTCGAATATGCTGGGCGAAGCGATAAGTAGAATTCACAATAACGAATCGGTAAGTAGTTTGTTTGAGGACTAAAGACTGTTATGGAAAAAAGGTTGACTCTAAAAGTTCAGGTTCGTCAAAACACCGGCAGAAAACCGGCGGCCCGCATCCGCAGTGAGGCTAAAATCCCCGCCGTGGTCTACGGCCACAAAGAAACACCGGTTGCCGTCTCGCTCGACAAACACGATTTCACCGAGGCTGTTCATCACGGCCACCGGCTGCTCGATGTCCAAATCAAGAGCAAGAAGGAAAAGGTCATAATCAAGGACCTGCAGTATGACCACCTCGGCAAGGAAATCATCCACGTCGACCTGATGCGCGTAAGCGCCACCGAACGCGTCAAGGTAGAAGTGCCCATCGAGCTTAAAGGTACGGCCAAAGGAACACAGGAAGGCGCGATTGTCGAAGAGCACCTCGACCGCCTGGAAGTCGAGTGTATGGTTACCGGCATTCCGGAACGTTTCGTTGTCCGCGTAACCGAGCTCGGCCTCGGCGATAGCATCCACGCCGCGGACATAGAGCTGCCCGAAGGCGTTAAGCTTATAACCGCCCCTGACGCACTGGTTGCAGCCTGTCATATAGTGGCCGCGGCCAAGAGCGCCGAGGAGGCCGAGGAAGAACAGCCGGCCACGCCGGAAGTGATAGGCGAAGCTGAAGGCAAAGAAGCCGAAACCGAGGAAGAAAGCCAATAGCCGCGATAGGTGCACAGACATAAATGAAAATGATTGTCGGCCTGGGTAATCCGGGAAAAGAATATGCTGATACGAGGCATAATGTAGGCTTTAGAGTCATAGATGCACTTGCATCGGCCCTGAATACGGACGTAAAAAAACGCAAGTTCGGTGCACGCTTCGGCGAGACCGAGCTTGAAGATAAAAAGTTAATACTGTTAAAGCCCTGGACTTATATGAACCGCTCCGGCCAGGCGGTTGCTGCGGCGGCCGGCTTCTACAAGCTGCCGCTGCCGGAGCTTATGGTCGTCACCGACGATATGGCACTCGAGCCGGGTGTGATTCGTATGCGTCCGAGAGGTTCCGCCGGAGGCCACAACGGGCTGAAGAGCATTATCGCAGCCCTGGGCAGTGAGGATTTCTGTCGGCTGCGATGCGGCATCGGCTCGTGGCACGGGCTTGAAGGGCGTGGAAACGTGCCACAAGCTTACGACTATGTCCTGTCGAATGTGCCGGCGGAGCAGCGGGTTGTTATAGACGAAGCGGTCGAAAGGGCCAAAGATGCAGTGCTTTGCTGGATTCGCAGCGGCGTTGACGCCGCAATGAACGAATACAATCCCGACAAGTCGGGACAGAAAGAGTGAAAGTGAAAAGCGAAAAAGTCAAAGGGTTTGAAGTTTTTAGTTTTTAGACATTTTTACTGGAGGTATGTAACTTGAAGACTGTTGCAGCCAAGCTTTACGAAGGAATGTTCATGGTGGATTCAGCTCTTGCCGCGTCCGATTGGCAGGGCGTTAATGACACCATACGCTCAATCCTCGAAAAATTCGACGCCGATATCGTCTCCATACATAAATGGGACGAGAGAAAGCTCGCCTATGACATCAGGGGCAAAGGCCGCGGCACGTATATCCTGGCGTATTTCAGGGTTGACGGCCCGAAAGTCACCGAAATCGAGCGAGCGATACAGCTCTCTGAAAACATTATACGCGCCCTCGTTCTTTGCGTCGAGGACCTCGATGAGCGGTACATCACGAAAAAGCCTCCCGCTGCGGGCGAGTTGAGCCGGGCGCCGGATGATATTCAGGAATCGCCGCAAGTCGAAGACGACCAAACAGCGCCGGCACAAGAGGCTGAGACTGCCGACGACGAGCAGGCCCTGCACCAGAACGGTACGGGGCAGGCAGAATCGGAACAGGAAACTAAAACTGCCGATGACAAGCAAGCAGACTTTTCCGACGAAAGCGAACAGAAAGTACAACAATGAATTCCTTTTGTTGAGGCTGCTTAATCGGCGGCCTTATAGAAAGGCGGGTATAATATGGCCAATTACAACAAGGTATTGTTAATCGGCAACCTGACGCGCGACCCGCAGCTGTCGTATCTGCCGACGCAGACGGCTGTGGTTGATTTCGGTCTCGCCGTCAACCGGCGGTGGAAGGGCAAGGACGGCCAATCGCGGGAGAGCACCTGCTTTATCGATTGTCGCGCCTTCGCCGGACAGGCTGAGACAATAAATAAATATCTGACCAAAGGCCGACCTGTTTTTGTCGAGGGCAGACTTGATTACGATACATGGACGGCACAGGACGGCACAAAGCGCAGCAAGCACCGCGTTACCGTAGAGAGCTTCCAGTTCCTCGGCAGCGGTCCAAATGCCGGCGCTAAAGGCGGCCGGGATTACGACAGCGGCAGCAGCCAGGACACACCCGATGCCGGACCCGCCGCGGGGCAGGATGATGATATACCGTTTTAAGAATTGATAAATGATTACTGATTATTTGCCAACAGCTAATTCAGTAATCAATTATCAATAATCGATAATCAGTGTTTGAAGCAACGTTAGTATTTGAGGATTTTGGGCAAGATTATGGCAATGCAAAGAGCGAAAACAAGGACAACAGACGGTGTCACCACCGTACGTGAGCAGACCCAGTGCCGTTTTTGTCGAAGCGGCACCAGGTATGTTGATTATAAGGATATCGACACGCTGAGTAAGCTGATGACGCACCGGGGCAAAATTTATTCGCGAAAGCGAAGCGGCAACTGCGCATCGTGCCAGCGCAAAGTTAAGAAGGCGATTAAGCGGGCCCGATTCATGGCCCTGCTGCCTTACACAACGTAACTGGGACTGGCTCGTTTTTCCGGCTGTTTTTGCCGGAAAAAGATGCCTGCCCCCTTTTTGCCGAAAGGATAAGAAGTGAAGGTACTTTTAGTAGAAGACATAGACAAGCTCGGTTGGCTCGGTGACGTGGTCGAAGTCAACGAAGGCTATGCAAGAAATTACCTGCTGCCGCAGGGCCTGGCCAGGCCGGCCACGGATGCAAACATAAGAGCGATAGCCGATGAAAAGGCCAAACGCGCCGAGGTGCGCCACGTCGAAATAAAGCGACTCGAACAGGCCTGCGCCGCAGTCAAAGGCGCAGAAGCCGTTATCGCATCGAAAGCCAACGAGCAGGGACACCTGTTCGGCTCGGTCACAGAAAAACATATTGCCGAGAACCTCCGTGCCCAGGGCTTTGCCGTCGCCGACGAAGTTGTGCAATTGGGCGAGCATATAAAGCAGCTCGGCAGCTATCAGGTCAAACTCAAATTCGCCGATGAGCTTACCGCAACAGTCAGCGTCGTTGTCGTAGCCGAAGGCCCTGAACTAGGAGTGGTTCAGGGAGGCGCAGAGACCGAAACCGTTTCAGCCGAACCCCGACAAGTCGGGAAACAGGAAGTTGACAGTGGCCAAAACGACAGCCAATAAGGATACGAGTTTCCCTTCAGCCGCCTCGGCTGAAAGGCAGGGGCAGAAAAGGACGCACTCAGCGGTCGAGCCGCTGGGCGCCGGCGTTCGTGATGCCGGGGTTCGCTCCGTTCCGGAGTCGCTCGCGGCCGAGGCTGCCGTGCTCGGCTCGATGATAATTGACCCGGAATGTATCGGTGAAGTCATTGAGTATCTCGGTACAGACGGCGCGAATGCTTTCTATCGCCTCGAAAACCAGATCCTTTACGACGCTCTTGTCCATCTCTATGACAAAAATAGAGGTCGGGGCGTCGATGCGGTCCTGTTGCGTGACGAACTTGAAAAACGCAAGCAGGTCGAAAGCATCGGCGGTGTCTCGTATATCGCCAGGATTCTCGAATCTGTCCCATCCTCCACCAACATGATGTACTACGCCCGCATCCTCAGGGACAAGCAGATGCTCCGCGAGCTGATTTCAGCGGCGAGCGAAATTCTTGACTTCGCCCACGATATAAGCGGGGCGACCGAAGAGAAGCTCGACACTGCCGAGCAAAGAATCTTCGCCATTACGGACAGAAAAATTACCAGCGGGACCGCCGCAATAAAAGACCTCGTTACGAGTGCCTATGAGCTAATCGAAAAACGCAGCGGCCACCATGTCACCGGCCTGGCCACCGGATTCTACGAGCTCGACGAGCTGACGTGCGGCCTGCAGAGCGGAGAGATGATAATCGTTGCGGGCCGGCCCAGCATGGGCAAAACAGCGCTCGCTTTGAATATCGCCGAGCATATCGGAGTCATCGAGCAGCAGCCGGTCGCCATATTCAGTCTCGAAATGTCAAGACAGCAATTAGCTGAAAGGTTCCTCTGCGCAAACAGTAAAACGGACTCGCAGCTTGTGCGAAAGGGAATGTTAACGACCGAGCACTACCAGAAGCTGGTCGAATCGTGCGGAAAACTTTCCGAAGCCCACATATATATTGACGATTCGGCAGGGATTACACCGCTCGAGGTGCGTGCCAAGGCCCGAAGGCTCAAAGCCCGGCACGATGTCAGGTGCATCCTGATTGATTACATGCAGCTGATGAGTCTCGGCGCCGGTCGGGTCGAATCCCGACAACAGGAAATCACCGCTATCAGCAGGTATCTAAAAGCCATGGCCCGCGAGCTCGACGTACCGGTCGTCGTCATCAGTCAGCTCAACCGCGCACCGGAAGGCAGAGAAGGCCACCGACCAAGAATGTCCGACCTGCGCGAATCTGGGAGCATCGAACAGGACGCCGACGTTGTTATGCTGCTGCACAGAGAAGATTACTATCATCGCGGCGAGCCTGATTACCAGGAAAGCAACATCGCCGAGGTCATTATCGCCAAACAGCGTAACGGCCCGACAGGAGCGGTGCAATTGACGTTCCTTGAAAAATGCACGAGGTTTGAAAATCCATCGCATGCCGATGAACCTTTTTAGGAGCACGGAAGCAATGTATAAATCACGTTCGATTCGCGTTGTTCTGGCCGCACTATGGATGCTGGTTGTATTGCACACGGTGCACGCTATGCTTCCCGAGCTTACTGTCAGTAAGATTGAAATTGTCGGCAACCGTAGTGTCACCGACTCGCAGGTCCTGGCCACGGTCCGCAGCCGAGTCGGGGCGATGTTCAGCTCCGATATGGCCGAAGAGGATACTAGGAGAATCGCCCGCCTGCCCGGTGTCGAATATTCCTATTACAGCATCACTGTCGCTGATGACCGCATCGAGCTGACTTTCGTGGTCGTCGAAAGGAACATCGTCCGCGCCATTATCTTTACGGGAAACGAGCAGTTCAAATCCGGCCAGCTTGTAAAAGACATCAATTTCAAACTTGGTGACTATCTCGACCCTGTCCAGGCCCGGGCCGGCGTCACCGCCCTGGTCGATTTTTACAAGGGCAAGGGCTTCCCGTTCGTCGCCGTCACTCTCGACGCCGACAAACTCTCCGAAGGCAGAATCATCTACCGTATCAATGAAGGTCAAAGGGTCAAAATCGGCAACGTTCGATTCAGCGGAAACGAAAAACTGAAAACCAAAGACCTGATGAAAATAGTTAAAATCCGAAAGAAAAAATTCGTCGTCTTTACAAGATACTACGTTGAAGACGAAGTCGTCAAAGACGTCACCAACCTGCAGAACGTTTACTACCAGAGGGGCTTTCTCGACAGCAAAATCGAGCCGGAGCTCGAGTATAATGAGGACAAAACCTCCGCCGTGCTCATTTTTAAAATCACCGAAGGAGTCGCCTATACCGTCGAGCAAATCGAACTTCTCGGCATCACCCATTTCGACGAAAAGGAGCTGCGTGAAAAACTAAAGCTCGAGGTCGGAAAGGTCTATAACGAAAAGGAGGCCGATTACGACGTCAAAAAGCTCCTGGCCGACTATCGCGAAGCGGGCTTCATTGAAGCTGACATCGAAAAGAAAAAACAGTTTGTCGCCGAAGATAAGGTCAAGGTTCAATACGACGTCAAGCCGGGCAGCCGATTCAAAATCGGCCGAATCAATATCACCGGCAACAAGGACACTCAGGACAAAGCCGTAAGGCACGTCCTCGATGAATATGACTTCAAGCCGGGCCTGTGGTATAACGCCGACACCGCCCGAGGCGACGGCAGCGGCTACCTCGAAAAACTCATCCGCAGCATGACCGTCGCGCAGGCGGCAACCGTTACACCATTCGGAGACGACCCCAACTCACGGGACGCCCAGGTCAACATCACCGAAGGACAGACAGGCATGATTCTCCTCGGCGCCGGCGTTGGCTCGGACAGTGGTGTCATCGGACAGTTAGTATTTGAGCAGAGGAATTTCGATATTAAGGACAAACCCAAAAGCCTGTCGGAACTGTTTACCGGAAAGGCTTACAAAGGTGCAGGCCAGACATTCAGAATCGCTCTCGAACCAGGTACCGAGATGAGTCGATACTCAATCAGCTTTAGCGACCCCTACTGGCGGGACAAGCCCATCTCGATGGATTTGGCCGGCTCCAGCTTCGCGCGTGGACGAGAGTCATACGACGAGGGAAGAATAAAGGGCTTTCTCGGTTTTGAAAAACGCTACAAAAACCAGTGGCGGCGAAGTATCTCCACCAGGGTCGAGCAGGTCGATATCACCAATATCGATCTGCTCGCGCCTCTTGAAGTCCGCGAGGACAAAGGCAAAAGCAACTTGTTCGGCCTAAGGTTCGGCACCGGCAAAGACATGAGAAACGACCGGTTCAATCCCACCGAGGGTTACACTTTTGACGTAGGCTATGAACAGGTCGCCGGAGACTATACATTCGGCATCGTCGACACCACTTACCGTTACTACAAAACCATCCACGAGGACCTTGCTGAAAATAAAACCGTCCTGGCCATAAAACTTCTCGGCGCCACTACCGTCGGCAACGCGCCTGTTTTTGAAAGGTTCTATGCCGGCGGAAACGGTACCTATGGTATTCGCGGCTTCGAGTACAGGGGCGTAAGCCCGAGGGGCCTGCCGTATAATGCTAAAACGAAAACGTTTGGCAAAACCAAGAAGGACCCCATCGGCAGTGACTGGGTCGCACTGGCAAATGCCGAAGTTACCGTTCCGCTCGGAAGCGAAACGTTTTCCGCCCTGTTCTTTATTGACAGCGGTATGGTCGATGAGGGCGGTTACCGAGCCGCCGCCGGTACCGGAATCCAGATACTCATACCGCAGTGGTTTGGACCTGTGCCAATGCGGTTCGAAATTGCCGCACCTTTGATGAAAGACAGCGAAGACGATACGCAGGTCTTCAGCTTCTCTGTCGGAAGACTGTTCTGATTCTGTTCTCCCGTTTTGCGGCTTGATGGAGTTAGTCGAAATCAAAACGGGGTTCGTGTGAAACCGAAAAGCTTTTTTGCGAAAGGACGAACTGATGAGTAAGAAAACCTTCCTTGCTTGTTGCATAACAGCCGTTGTCGTTATGGCTTTGGTTTTTGACGGTAATGTCGCAAAATCAAAATCAGAACCGGCCGGTTCCGTAACTATCGGCGTGGTCAGTGTTAAACGCATCTTTGACGAGTCGAAAAAGAATGCCCAGTTCAAGGATGAAATGACCGCCGAACAGGAAAAAGTGCTGGCACAGCTCGAAAAAGCACGGGCTGAAATCGAAGCCGAAAAAGCGGGACTCAAGACCCTCAAACCAGGCAGCACCGAGCACATGGGCCAGGTAAAAGTGCTGATGGAAAAACAGGCCAAACTCAGTGCCGAACAGGAATTCCAGAAACAACAGCTTACTATCAAGGAACGTCAGTGGATTGAGCAAATGCACAATGATATCATCCGCATCACCGGAGAAGTCGCCGGGACGCGAGGGCTGGGCATCGTCCTCGAAAGCAGCGAAATTGACTTGGCCGAGGTCCCCGACGATATGCTGGTCATGAGTATCCTGATGCGGACCGTGATGTACTCCGCAGGCGGCATCGACATCACCGATGAAGTCATGGCGAAGCTTGACGGTGGAAAGTAAGGCATTGCGCTGACGTTAAAGGCTGTTCATAGTCATGTTTACCACAGCTCAAATTGCTGAAAAAATAGGCGCCCGCCTCGCCGGTGACGGTTCGGTCGAGATAAAAGCTGTTGGTCCGGCCGGGGCGGCCTGCGCGACCGACATAACCTTCGCCGCCGATGATAAACACCGCGAGGCACTTGCAAATTCCGCCGCCGCCGCCGTTATCGTTAACGAACTTGCGGATAACTTTGGCGGCCCTCAGCTTATCGTCAAAGACGTCAACGCCGCACTGATAGAAACCATGAAACTCTTTGCGCCGAAGCTGACACCCGCCGCTGCCGGCGTGCACCCGACTTCTGTAATCGGCCAAAACGTCGAAATCGCCGACAGCGCTTCACTCGGCCCGAACGTGACTATAGCTGATAACGTTCGCATCGCGGATAATTGCGTGCTCGCCGCCGGTGTACGAATCGGTGAAAACTGCACAATCGGCCGCGACACTCGCCTCGATTCCAATGTTGTCGTTTACCATAATTGTCGTATCGGCAGCGGCGTAATAATCCAGGCCAATACCACCGTCGGCTCGACAGGTTTCGGATATGCCCCGGTCAACGGCCGGCCCGTACTGATTCCTCACAACGGCGGAGTCGTTATAGAAGATTTTGTGGAAATCGGCGCCAATTGCTGCATCGACCGCGCAAAATTCGGAAACACAATAATCGGCGCCGGGACCAAGATAGACAATCTTGTCCAGATTGCGCACAATGTAGTTATAGGTAAGTGCTGCCTTATTGTCGGCCAGGTCGGAATCTCCGGAAGCAGCAGGCTCGGCGACGGCGTCGTCCTTGCAGGACAGGTCGGAATAGTCGACAATGTTACCATTGGCGACGGGGTTATCATCGGGGCACAGGCCGGCGTGGTCAGAGACACACCAGCCGGCAAAAAGCTCCTCGGCTCACCCGCGATAGATTATGCCGAAAAAGTCCGGGAGTTTGCGCTGGCACATCGCCTGCCGAAGATGGCCGAGCAACTGAAAGAACTGATTAAAAAGGTAAATGCTCTTGAAGCTGCAGCAAACGATAAAAAATGAAGCCGGTTTTCCCGGCCGCGGACTTTTTACCGGGGAGCATGCGCAGGTAACCTTCAAACCGGCGCCTGTAAACTCCGGAATACAGTTCGTGCGCACCGATATGCCTGAGCGCATCGCCATTCGAGCACTGCCCACCAGCCTGGCTGAGCGGAGCCGGAGAACCACCCTGAAAAAAGGCCCTGCCACAATCGAAACCGTCGAGCACTGCCTTGCCGCAGTCGCTGCGCTGGGAATCGACAACCTTACCATTGAAGTCAATGCCTCGGAGCTGCCCGCACCGGATTGCAGCAGTGCAAAGTACTTCCGCACGCTTAAAGAAGCACAGGTTGTAGAACAGGACGTCGAAAAGAAAGAGTTTGTAATCACCGAGCCCATCAGCATCAACCATGGTGACGCTTCGATATACGCCCTGCCCAACCGTGACGAGCAGGGCCTGAGCATCACTTATGACCTGGACTATACAGGCCACACCGGAATCGGCAGGCAAATCTTCAGCTGCCGGCTTACATCGCAGAGTTTCGAAAAAAACCTGGCGCCCGCAAGAACCTTTTTGCTCGAAGCCGAAGCCAAACACTTTCAGTCACGCGGAATGGGCGCGCACCTCGGACCGAGGGACATCCTCGTTATCGACTCGGACGGCCCCATCAAGAACAGCTTTCGTTTTCCAGATGAGTGCGTCCGCCACAAAATCGTGGACCTCATCGGCGACCTTGCCCTGCTCGGACGAGCCCTGAGCGGAAGGGTCGTTGCCTACAGAAGCGGCCACACGCTCAACCAGCAGCTTGTCAGAAAACTCTACGAAAAAGCCGAAAAGGCCGAGCGAATCGAAAAATCCGGTACCGACGCGGTGCTTGATATCCGCCGAATCCAGAAAATCCTGCCGCATCGATACCCATTTTTGCTTGTCGACAAAATAATCGAAATCGACGGCGACAGGTCTATCAAGGGTGTAAAGAACGTCACCTACAACGAGCATTTCTTTCAGGGCCACTTCCCCGGCACACCTGTAATGCCGGGAGTCCTTGTTGTCGAAGCAATGGCCCAGGTCTCCGGGCTGCTTTTCGCTCAGAAGCTCGAGCATGCCGGTATGCTTGCTGTGCTGCTCAGTATGGATGGTGTCAAGCTGAGAAAGCCTGTTGTCCCCGGCGACCAGCTCATTCTTATCGCCGAGACCGACCGAATTAGAAGCAGAACCGCCCAGTGTAAGTGTAAAGCCCTCGTAAATGATGTAATAGCCGCCGAAGCAAATATAAAGTTTATGCTTGTTGACGATGAAAAAATTTAGTCGCACGAATATTCCCAACACGACACAGAAATTTGAACTCCAGGAGAATGCCGTAACATGACCCGGGTACACCCAAGTGCAATAGTTGATAAAACCGCCGTGCTGGATACCGACGTCACCATCGGGCCCAACTGTATCGTCGGCCAGGGTACTG
>Ga0315537_1001651_pt1 | contig 17397 bp, 20 predicted proteins | sample SalMarSW160270MG_FD_203091 | JGI IMG/M metagenome (GOLD analysis project Ga0315537, IMG submission 203091) | Salt marsh sediment microbial communities from the Plum Island Ecosystem LTER, Massachusetts, United States - Salt Marsh Sediment SW1602-70 ... | reverse complement strand
AGAGAAAAGGTGATAGTAACGGTAAACTGTTTTTCCTTTTAGCCTCCAAGGGACTTGTTGTTCTTTGGATTTTAGCCAGAAGCTTGGTTGCCCATGGTTCCATACGGTCAAAAAAGCCTCTCCCTGGGGCTTTAATACACGCTTCAATTCGGTGAAGGCTTTTTCCCTTTCCTCTCTGCCCTTGATATGGTGGTAAGCAGCCACTGATATTGCCCAATCGAAAGTATCATTGGGGAAAGGCAGAGACAAGGCATCAGAGGCTATTAAGTTGACATAAAACTTAAATTTGCCTGAATATTTCAGGGCTTGCTTGAGCATAGCAGGGGAAGAATCCATCCCCCAGAGTTCAAAGCCCTGGCTGAAAGGCAAGAAATCCGGCCCGTGAGCACAGCCCACATTTAGCAGCTTTCCGCTTCGCCATCTTGTCGCCAACTCTTCTAACTCCTCTTTTAATAAAGGCCAATGCCTCACCCGATACCAGCTTTCAGCTATTTGGTCAAAAACTTCTCTATTTGTGGTCATAAATACACTTTGTTAAACTTTAGCATATTATAGTGAAATGCTCATGGTCGCCAGTCTCTTGTTGTCATCCTGAATGGAGCGAAGCGAAATGAAGAGTCTTTTCGTGACGGTAAAAAGTAGATTCTTCACTACGCTCAGAATGACACCTCCATACTGTGTCATTGCGAGGCTGCCGAAGTCGCCGAAGCAATCTCGTGGAGGAGCAGGGGATTGCCTTGCTCCGCTGGCAATGACACTATAGGAAGGGCGCAGGATGGCATGGAAATGGTATGAAGAAAGCATCTCGAACTATTTCTGGAGTAACCCCGGTGGCAGTTATGGCCAAGCCATTTCCTTGCCCCGGCAAATGTGTTTATTGCCCCAGTTCTCCTGAGGCTCCCAAGAGCTATACCGTGGAGTCTCCAGCGGTGCTCCGAGCTCGAAGTTGTGGCTTTGATGCCAAAAAACAGGTGGAGGTCAGGCTCAGGACACTGGCTGAAATGGGACATGCCCAGGATAAGGTAGAACTTATCATCATGGGGGGTACCTTTCTATCTTATCCCCGGGACTATCAATATCAGTTCATTAAGGATTGCTATGATGCCCTGAACGGCATCCCCTCTAGTAGTTTAGAGGAAGCCAGGAAATTGAATGAGAATGCTGAGCATCGCTGTGTTGGATTGTGCATCGAGACCAGGCCTGACTTTTGTGGAGAGAAAGAGATAAGGAGCATGCTTGATTTTGGCACCACCAGAGTGGAGCTTGGGGTACAGACATTGGACGATGAAGTTCACTGCCTGACAAAGAGGGGACATGGGATAGCTGAAGTTATCTCCGCGACCAGGCTGTTACGGGATTATGGCTTTAAGGTGTACTATCATTGGATGCCTGGTTTACCGGGGTCAACACCTGAGCATGACCTAGAGCTATCGCGGCAATTGTTCGAGGACGAGCGCTTTCGACCTGACGGGCTCAAACTTTACCCCACGCTGGTAGTTCGGGGAAGTGAACTGGAGAGTTGGTATCGGGATAATCGCTACCGGCCTTATGGCGATGAGGAAATGATTAATTTACTTATAGCCATTAAAGCTCTAATTCCCAAATATGTAAGGATTCCGAGGTTGATGCGGGATATTCCCAGTAAATTTATCATTGCCGGCAGCAGAGACTTAGCACTCAGAGGAACTATTAGAAAGAAGATGATGCAAACAGGACTTCGCTGTAGCTGCATTCGTTGTCGGGAATATGGGCATCGTCTGAGGGATGGCTGGGCAATTGGCGAACCCTGGCTAACCAGGATGGATTATGAAACCTGGGGAGGGAGTGAAGTCTTCCTTTCTTACGAGGATGAGAATGAGACCTTGTTTGGTTTGCTTAGGTTGAGAATAAATGGGGAAAAAGCGGTAGTCAGGGAGCTACACATCTTTGGTCCTGAAGTTACCCTGGGAGGAAGGCTGGAGCGAGCCGCTCAACATCACGGTCTTGGGGAAAGATTGCTTCGAGAGGCAGAGAGAATCGCCAGGGGGGACTTCAAGGCGGATAGATTATCGGTGCTTAGTGGTGTCGGTGCCAGGGAGTACTACCGCTCGCTTGATTATGGTCTGGAAGGCGCTTATATGGTCAAGAAACTTGGTTAAGCTACCTGGAAGCATTCGGTAAGGCTGTTTAGCAATCCATCCTGAGCGAAGTCGAAGGGCAAGCTAGTCTGCTCTTGGGCGCCGCTCATGGTTCGATAAGCTCACAACAGGCGATTTAATAAACAATCCCTTAATTGTATTGACATCGAGAAATAGCTATGCTTATAATGAATCGAAGGGGCCGCATAAGCTATTCAATTAATTGAGAAGCTTGGAACCTGGAAAAAACAAAAAGGAGAAAGAGCAGATGGATAATGAGGTAAAGCCAACCTGGAAATTAGCCTGGGGATTGTGGTGGCGGTGGTTTCTTATTAGCCTGGGAATAGGTTTGATAGTCGGGTTAATCGTGTTCTTGGTGATTGGTGTGTCAATCATACCCTGGCTCATGCCCTGGTAAGCTCTCTTTTAATGGTTGCCTGGAGTGGTGTGACGATTTGCCATTGCTGACAAGGCAAGGGTGTGGTTGTTGCAGCACTGGGCTGGATTACGGCAGGCAAATCCGTTGCCGTGGCGGTGATTGAGGTTTTGGGTATTGACAATGAGAGCTTCTAACTATATCGTTATGTAAAAAATAAAAAGGAGAACAAGAGATGGATAAAACATGGAAGCCGACAACTGCGGGTATACTGGGCATTATTGCAGGAGTCGTTGGTGTGATTATCGGAATAGTGCTTGCTGCGCTGGGGGCAACTGGGGGAGGGTTTTTGGCGATATTTGGATTGCCTGCCCTGGGAGGAATGATCGCAGGTGCAGCGGCGATCCCACTAATACTGGGGGTAGTGGCTATAGTAGGCAGCATTTATGCGCTGGTGAGGAGACACTGGGGCCTTGCATTGGCCGGATCTATTTGTTCGCTTTTCTGCGTTTGGTTTTTGGGAATACCAGCAATTATATTCGTCATCTTGGGGAAAGGCGAATTCGAGTAAGATCCAAGGTTATGTAAGTTATGTGCATCAGAGTAGTTACCTAATTTATTTCACCCAACCAAATCTTCGATTTGGTTGGGTGAGAATTTGTTATGCGATTGTGCCTGATAAATCAGGCAACTACAAGACATTGTTTAAAAAAATTTAAGGACAGGAAGGAGGCAAGATGCAAAAGAAGTATAGTTTTCTAACCTTTGCAGCCAAGGTTTTGAGAGTCGTGGGGTGGATAGTACTGGTGGCTGGTGTTATCGGTTCAATTGTTTACGGAATTATAACGGGTAGCGCTGATAATGGAACTGTAGGTGGAGTTGCATCTACACTTGGAGGTATTTTCATAGCTGTTGCGGGAATAATTGTCTCCTTCTTGACCTGGGTATTCTTGCTTACCTCTAGTGAAATCCTTTACCTGCTTATGGATGTGGAAGAGAACACCAGAAACACAGCCGAGCGCATTACAAAGGAATCAGATTGACATAAAATTTATGCCTTTGGCAGGTTATGTGAATGAAGGAGTGAGCTTATCCTTATTTTGAGGAAACAAATTTGAATGAAGACCAAGTTTGGGCAAATCATGTAAATCACGCCAATTGTCCGATTTATCATGTGATTGTACTTGGCAAACCAGCTAAATACAAAATCTCGTTGGAAAGACTTTAATGGTGGAAAGCAGGCAAGATGCAGAAACATCCTTTGCTAGCGCAATTGGTTCGCTGTTCCGCAAGCTCGTTAAAAGGCTGTGGCTGCTAATACCCAAGAAGACACGTGATTTTCTGCAAAGAAGGCGGAAGGCAGTCAAGCCACATGAGTACTATTATATAAAATACGCAACTAGTGTTTTAAGAGTCATAGCATGGATAGTACTAATAATTGGCCTTACTGGTTCGCTTGTTTGGGGAATTACCACGGGTGGAATTGAAGGTGGGTTGTGGACTGTACTAGGAATGATTGGCTCATTCCTGGCATGGCTACTATTGCTTGCGGCCAGGGAACTTCTTAAATTATTTATGGATGTAAAGAAAAATACCGGAAACACGGCTGAGCGCGCTACCATTACAAAGAAACCAGGTTAAGATAAATCTAGGCCTTAACAGGTTATGTGAATCAAGGCAGCAACCTTCTTATTTTGTTCGGCAAGTTCATTTAGTCTGGCTACTGCATCATAGGATGGCTGAACCAGTAAGCTTATATTCTTGCCCTTGACCCAACTCTCCGCCTCAGGAGCTACATGAGCAGCACCGTTGGTTCCGGTGCCGACAATTATTATTTCAGGCTGACTCTGGCTCAATTCCTCCAGTTCCTGTTTCTTGATTTTATGACTGCCGAACATCAGAAAGCCACCTTTCCGCTTCTTTACCGTGCCATCGGTAAAAATCAGGACATCCCGGCGGTATCTCTTTCCTTCAACTACCATAGAGCCAAAGGTAAGCTCATCTATTTTAGCCACGAAATCTGGCCCTCCCTACCTTTGATTTTCTCTTACTTTGTAAATCGGTTTTTTGTTTGCTATTCCGCTTTATTGCCCGGCCATGCTTGAAACGATTTAGATTTACAAATCCCTTTGCCACGATTTTACTCCTAAATAAAGCTATTCTTCAGCCTTAATATTGCCTCCTCAACATCGCTGCCCTGAGATCTGAGGCGTTCTATAGCTTGCACTATTTTATCATGTTTATAGCTATCACTGAGGTCAGCTAGCCTATTGTATAAACCAGTCCGCTTGCCAACTTTGAAATTGAGCCTTTCCTCATCTGGTAAAGATAAATACTTATTTATGATATTGAGGCATTTTCCCTTATCCTCGGGCATTTTGCCCTCGACTTCCATCAACAAGTTAAGTATATGGTCACTTTTAAGACAGCTGGTAACTTGCAAGTTTTCGATAAAAATAGCTATTTCCCTTACTACTTCGTCCTCTGTTTGCAGCTCAAAATCTCCGTCTTGCAACCTGGCCCACAACGGCATAGTTGGAGAGACATGGAGGCTGCGCAGCCTGATATAATCAGGGGCAATCTTGTTTAACACCCCAGCGGTTTCCTGGGCATGCTCTTGAGACATCTTCTTGCCTCCAAGACCAGGCATAACATATTCACACAGAGAAATGCCTGCTTCTTTCACCTTCTTTCCACCCTCAACGTGGTTCCCAGCGGTGCATCCTTTTTCCATATAAGCTAGCAAGGGGTCATAGCCAGTCTCCAGTCCAACGTGAATCCTATCTAGCCCGGCATCCTTGAGTTCCTTTAACTCCGATAACGACTTTCTGGCTGTCGTATGAGACCGAGCATATGTAGTTACCCTATTTAAGCGGGGGAAGGTTTTTCTCAGGAAGGTAATTACTTGAGTTAGCTCAGGAGTACGCATGATTAAGGTATTGGAATCCTGGAGGAAGGCTGACTTGCCTCCTGTCCCAAGCCAGAGGGCAACATTATGCACACATTGTCCATATTGAAGTTGATCAGAGAGCATTGCCGCTACCTCCATCAGTTTGTCGCCATGGCCCGTCTTCCAGGCTATTTCTTTTATACCCTCGCTGATAACCTTAGCTGCCTCAATATCCCTTATAATCTCTTCCACTGACCTCAGCCCGAACTTACTGCCTTTGTATACAGGGCAGAACTGGCATCTATTCCAGGGGCAATTTCTGGTCGCTCTTATCAGCAAGGAATAAGCTTCGCTAGGAGGTCTTATAGGACCCAGCTCAAAGGTATGGCTCAGCTTCTCTGTAACTGAGTAACTTAGCACTCTTCGCATTTTAGCGTGCTGAAGGGGAATAGGCAAATAGACTTTCGTTTCCTTACCATGATAATATCAGTATTTCAAAATGAAGCAAATTAAATTAATCTCTTTTGATGCTGAGGGAACAGTGGTAACGCCCGACTTCAGCCAGGCTATATGGCATGAGGCGATCCCTGAACTTTATGCTCAGAAGCAAGGGCTTGACTTTGCTCAAGCCAAGAGGCTTATCGCTGAGGAATATGGCAGGATTGGTGACCAGAGGCTTGAGTGGTATGATATCGAATACTGGTTTAGATATCTTGACTTGGGTTCTTCTGAGCCGGTGATACAAGGCTGCCTGGATAAGATAGGCCATTATCCTGAGGTAACTGAAGTCCTTTCTTCCCTAGCCGGTGAATACAAGTTAATTGTTGCCTCAGGCACACCACTGGAGCTACTGCATCTCTTATTGCGAGATATCAAACCTTATTTTGTTCGAATTTTTTCTTCCGTTTCACACTATAGGCAATTAAAAAGCCCTGATTTTTACCTCAGTATATGTGAAGAGATGGACGTCAAGCCGAGCCAGGTCACCCATGTAGGTGATAACTGGCAATTTGACTTCCTCAATGCCCGACAGGCTGGCGTAAATGCTTTCTATCTTGACAGGTCAGGGAGAAACCATCAAGAGTCTATTAGCGATTTAACTCAGTTAAAGCGCCTGCTCCCACCCCCAATATAATATGCTCCTTTTTGGTCCGAGGATAGGCTGCTCACAATAGACATTGTAGCCATTCTGAGTTACAATATAATCCTCGACCAATGTCAAAACATAGCGAAGTGTCCCCCGAAAGCACCTTTATTAGTAACAAATTCAACCTGTCTACGGCAGAGCTCAAGGAAACGGCTAAGAAGCTACGCCGTCACATAATCACCATGATAGCTACGGCAGGCAGTGGACATCCTGGCGGCTCTCTATCAGCAGCCGACATCATCACTGCCCTTTATTTTAAGGTTTTGCGCCATAACCCTGAAAATCCTCGGTGGTCAGACCGTGACAGATTTATATTGAGCAAGGGGCACGCTGCTCCAATTTTGTACGCTGCCCTGGCCGAAACAGGCTACTTTCCCGTGGCAGAACTGGCAACATTGAGAAAGTTGGATAGCCGTCTCCAGGGACACGCTGATAGGAACTTCACTCCTGGCGTGGAAATGTCCGCTGGTTCCTTGGGTATGGGTTTATCCTTTGCCATTGGCGTAGCCCTGGCCGCCAGACTGGATTCCAAGGCTTATCGGACCTACGTCCTTCTCAGTGATGGAGAATGCCAGGAAGGGCAAACCTGGGAAGCAGCTCTTTCAGCGGCACATTTCAAATTAGATAACCTGACAACCGTAGTTGACTACAATGGTATACAGCTCAGCGGACTGACCTGCGACATCATGAACCTTGAGCCTTTTAGCCGGAAATGGCAAGCCTTTGGCTGGCATACCATTGATATAGATGGACATGACTTTGACCAAATCCTGTCCGCTTACCAGAGAGCTGAAAAAACAAAAGGTAAACCCACTGTCATCGTCGCCCGCACCGTCAAAGGCAAAGGGGTTAGCTTCATGGAAAACAATGTGGCTTTTCACGGTAAGGCACCTACCTGGGAAGAAGCCGAACTGGCATTAAAGGAGTTAGAGTAAGTATGGCCGAAGCATCTACTCGGGAAACCTACGGCAAAACTCTGGTAGAGCTGGGCAGGCAAAACAAGGACATCATTGTTCTGGATGCTGATTTATCACCCTCAACAATGACCAGCTTTTTTGCACGGGAGTTTCCTGACCGCTTTTTTAACTGCGGCCTGGAAGAACAAAACATGATCAGCATAGCTGCTGGATTAGCTGCCTCGGGGAAGACCGTTTTTGTCAGCAGTTTCGCTATCTTCGCTTCATGCCGTTGTTTTGACCAGCTAAGGCTCTGCCTTTCCCAGCCAGAACTAAATGCCAAAATTGTCGCCACCCACGGAGGCATCACTGTTGGTGAAGACGGCAGCTCCCATCACGCCATTGAGGACTTAGCCTTGTGTTGTGCTCTCCCCGGCTTCACTGTTGTTGTTCCTGCTGATGCCATAGAGGCTGCTGAGGCAATAAGAGCGGCGGCAAGTGACCACGGACCTTTCTACATCAGGCTAAGTCGCCCTAAGACACCGATTGTTTACCCCGAAGGCTATCACTTCACATTAGGCAAGGCAGTGACCATGAGACAAGGCACGGATGCAACTGTTATAGCCGCGGGCATCATGGTCGCTAAGGCTCTGGAGGCAGCAGATATCTTGGCAAGACAAGACATAGATTGCCAGGTAATCAACATGCATACCCTCAAACCTCTGGACGAAGCAGCTATAGTCAAAGCAGCTTCAGAGACAGAGGCAATTGTCGTCGCTGAAGAGCACTTAGCTCAGGGTGGCCTAGGCAGCCGAGTCGCCCAGATAGTAGCTCAAAAGAAGCCAGTGCCTATGGAATTCGTCAACCTTGGCGACAGGTATGCTTCCTCAGGCAAAGCTGAGGAGCTACTTCAAAGATATGGTTTGACCGCCAGAGACATTGGAGAATCGGTGAAGTCAGTGGTCAAGAGAAAGTAATATTCCCAAGTTTAGTTCTGTAGAACTAAATTATTACTTAGAGTGATGTGGGGCTTACGTATGAAAAAGCGCTTCCTAATCCTTTTAGCCTGTGGAGCTGCGCTTGGCTTGCTCATCGTGTCCGGGTTGAGTTGCGTCAGCTGCGTCTCTTACCGCGAGAGCTCTACTGCTCACGGGCTTCCGACGACGGGGTCTGAATTTGAGTCTTACATCACACCCGAATGCCCACGGGTTGTGGGAATTTTGCAAGATATCCTCGGTGACCCCCCATACGAACTTTGTCAAGCTGGCTTTGATGATATCCGAGACTGGGTCGCTACCAACATAGACTATAAATCTGATGAAGAGCGCTGGGGTGAGGACTACTGGCAAACACCCAAGGAAACCTTGTCCTATAGCACCGGGGATTGCGAGGACTTTTCTACTTTATTGTGCTCCCTACTTAGAGCCTATGGCATTGATGCGGAGCGAGTATATGTCGTCCTTAACGTTGAGGATGAAGAAGATGGACATGCTTTCCTGATAGAGGATTGGAATCATGATGGGGAGTGGCAAAGAATAGAGCCCCAAGCGACTGCCCAACCATCTGCCTGGCATCTCTGGTTCGGACATTCCAATCCACACCCTGATTCTGAACTAGACGAATATGAAATTACCACGGCCTTCAACGACTTATATTACTATGATGAATATCTTCCGTGGGATTAATATAAAGCGAAGCGAGATAGCAAAATCTGCTTTAACCGCTTTCCTCAGCGGGGTCCGCATCCGAATCTTTCTAGCTTCCCCCTCAATGTAATCAGATTAACCACATCTTCCTTGTTGTATTCCAGCAACAAATCCAGCGCCTTTTTGTCACGATGAATCTGATATCTCCACCAAAGTATCACTGCCTCTGCTCCCCCAATACCCCGTAGCCGCCGGGGAATACCTAATTGCCGCTCTACCGCCTTGAAACCACCATATAAATTGTTTCTCCAGCAATCATGCATCAGGTCATGGTGATGAAAATGCTCTCTCAGGTTTACCCTTAGACGGGAATTGATAAAAGGAAGGTCAAAGCGACTGCCATTGTATGTATAGATTGTATCTACACAACGCAAGGTCCTGAGCAAGTTAGTCCTGGTTACATCGCCCCCAACAAGTTGAACCAGTTTATTTCCACTGTCATTAGCTAAACAAACGCCAATAACGGTTATTTCGTCATAAAACGAGCATAAGCCGGTGGTCTCAATATCAAGATAAGCATCGCATAAGAATTGCAACCTGTTGCTTTCCTTTCCGATACACCTATTTTAGCATATAATAATATGTGTTTTGAAAAGTGACACAGCTTTATGTTTTTATGCTATTACATAATATCATTCTAGTTTGTGGGCAGAGAAGCATTCCGCTAAATTATGAACGAAGGAGAGCAAATATGAGAGAGTGCACCGTGGAGCAAAACAAGAAAAAATGTAACTGCACCTATGAGCCATGCAGCAGGAAGGGCATTTGCTGCGAATGTATAAGATACCATTGGCAGTCAGGTGAGCTGCCGGCCTGCTTTTTCCCCGACGATGTGGAGAGGACTTATGACCGCTCTATCGAAAAATTTATCGAGACCTATCAGAAAAGAGGGCAGTGGTGAATAGTAACAGGTAAGTTTTTCCAAAGTTCCACCACTTGAGATTAAGCGGATTTCCCCTCTTAAGATAAGAGGGGAAAGGGGAGTTATAAAGTTATTAATAAACACCTATAGGAATTAAACATTCGTGTAATAAGATTCCGAAATCCCGACAAGTCGTGACAAAAAAATGGAGGGGATGAGGAAAAGGATTAAAGATAAGGCCGTGAAACGTTCATAACCCCCTTTATCCCCCTTATTTTCAGGGGGATAATAAGGGGGATAATAAATGAGAGCCCTTACTTCAAGAGGGAACTTGTCGAAAACTAGAGGGCAGTGGTGAATAACATCTCAAAATAGGCAAGCAGATTGCCAAATAGTTTGCTATACTTGTTCTAATATGCCAAGAATAGATAATCGAACTGACAATGAACTCCGTCCCGTGCGCATAATTCTGGGATACCAGAGTTTTGCCGAGGGTTCAGCTTTAATTGAACTAGGACAAACAAGGGTGCTGTGCTCCGTAAGCCTGGAAGAAAGAGTGCCCGTTTTTCTTAAAGGCAGTGGCCAGGGCTGGGTTACTGCGGAGTATGCTATGTTGCCCCGCTCCACAGTTACTCGCACACCGCGCAATAGGGCGGAGGGAAGAAGCTACGAAATCCAACGCCTTATCGGCCGCAGCTTAAGGGCAGCGGCTAATTTAGCCATCCTAGACGAAAAGACTTTTGTGGTAGATTGTGATGTATTGCAGGCAGATGGCGGCACCAGAACAGCAGCTATCACAGGTGGATATGTCGCTCTTTATCACGCTTTCCATAACTTAAGAAAGCAAGGCGTTTTGCCATTTATGCCATTAAATAAAATGATAGCTGCCACAAGCGTGGGCATTGTGAATGGCAATATGCTACTTGACCTTTGCTACGAAGAGGATTACCGAGCTGAAGTTGATTTCAATGTGGTCATGACCAACAAAAATGAGTTTGTGGAAATTCAGGGAACTGCCGAGGGCAAACCTTTCTCCAAAGAAACCGCCGATGCCTTACTTTCTTTAGCCCAACAAGGGATAGATAAATTGTTCAAAATCCAGAAGGAAACCTTAAGGGCTCTGTCTTGAATTTGTATCCAGGTTCTTCGCTTTTGCCGGCCCTGTTATGGCCGGGGTTGCGTTTGCATTGATAGTCGCTCTATTTTATACTTTAATTTTACTGCAACTTATACGCGGCTTATAGGAAAATGACCCAGCTAGAGTTAGCACGCAAGGGCACCGTTTCACCCCAGGTGAAGCACATAGCCGAAAAGGAAGGAGTAGAGAACGACTTTATCCTCCAACGCTTGGCTGAGGGTGAAATCATAATCCCGGCCAACGTTAATCACACAAATCTAATCCCCTGCGGCATAGGCAAAGGGCTGAGGACCAAGGTCAATGCCAACATAGGCACATCCTCAGATTTTTGCGATTTGAACACGGAATTAAGAAAATTACAGGCTGCCATCGCCCTTGGTACCGATACTGTGATGGATCTGAGCACCGGCGGCGATATTTCAGCTATCAGAAGAGCTATCATGAGTGCTAGCACCGTGCCGGTGGGGACGGTGCCCATTTATCAGGCGGGTATTGAAGCTATTGAGACTCATGGAGCCATAGTCAATATGAGTGTGGACGAGATTTTCGCTGTAATCGAAGAACATGCCAAAGACGGTGTTGATTTTATGACCGTCCATTGCGGAGTGACCCAGGCATCTTTAGCCAGGCTTAAAAAGCAGGGCAGGACGACTGATATAGTGTCTCGAGGAGGAGCTTTTCTCATCGGCTGGATGCTCCACAATGATAAGGAAAATCCCTTATATCAATATTATGACCGCTTACTGGACCTGGCTCTGGAATACGATTTCACTTTAAGTTTGGGCGACGGCTTGCGTCCCGGCTGTTTAGCTGATGCCACCGACAGGGCTCAAATCGAAGAGTTAATTATCCTTGGTGAATTAGTAGATTGCTCCAGGGAAGCTGGCGTTCAAGCTATGATAGAAGGTCCCGGGCATTTGCCATTGAACCAAATCGCCACTAATGTTCAATTGGAGAAAAGCCTCTGCCGTGGGGCACCTTTCTACGTCCTTGGGCCCTTAGTGACTGATATAGGTGCTGGCTACGACCATATCACTGCTGCTATTGGGGGGGCAGTTGCCGCTGCCGCTGGAGCAGACTTTTTGTGCTATGTTACCCCTACCGAACACCTTTCCCTCCCCAATGTGGAGGATGTTAAAGAGGGGGTAATCGCCTCCCGTATAGCCGCTCATGCCGCCGATATTGTCAAGGGCGTAAAAGGCGCCAAGGAGTGGGATGAACAAATGTCCAGGGCCCGCAAGGCCCTTGACTGGGAAACCCAGGCTAAACTATCTCTGGACCCCGAGCTTTCGCAGCAGATCCATAGTAAGATTCCTGCTAGCGGAGCGACGTGCAGCATGTGTGGCAAATATTGCGCTATGGCAATAGTAGAAAGGTATCTAGGCACCTCAGTAAGTAAATGCTAACTGATACTGCTTCGCTGAGCCCGTTCTGAGCGACGCGAGATTCTTCCCATTTCACTGCGTTCAGAGTCAGAATGACGGGAAGCGAAGGGCTCGCAGCTAATATTTTAAAATGCAGGCAGAGATAATACCCGTCGGCACAGAAATTTTACTGGGCAATATAATTGATATTGATTCTTCCTTTTTAGCCAATCAATTACCTTTGCTAGGAATCGACTTATATTTTATCTCCACGGTAGGCGACAATCAGGAAAGGCTGGTTGATACCCTAAAACAAGCTTGGAAAAGGGCAGACCTTATTATCACCACAGGTGGATTGGGACCTACCCAGGATGATATAACCCGAGAGGCCATTGGCAAGCTAGTGAATGAGGAACTGACAGTCGATGAGAAGTTATGGCAAGAATTGCAAGATTTGCTCAGCCGCTATATTGGGGAAATACCACAAAGCAATATAAAACAGGCAACTATCATCCCTTCGGCTCAAATAATTCCCAATCGTATGGGCACAGCACCTGGTTGGTGGGTCGAGAAAGACGACCACATAATTATAGCCCTGCCCGGGCCACCCGATGAGATGAAATTGATGTGGCAAGAAGGCATTTTGCCCAAGCTGGAGCAAAAAATAACCGGAGAGGTCATCCTATCCAGGATAATCAAGACTTTTCGGCTAGCCGAAGCTAAGGTAGATGAATTAGTAGCCAATGTTTCCAAACTATCCAACCCCACTTTGGCTACTTATATCAAGCCAGATGGTGTCTATCTGCGTATCACAGCCAAAGCAAAGGAAAAAGCAGAGGCTCAACGCCTTATTTCCCAAAGTGAAGAACAAATTCGAAGCATTCTTTCTTCTTATATTTGGGGAGTAGACGATGATACCCTGGACTCTGTTATTGGGGAGCTGCTCAGAGCCAAAAACTTGAGTTTAGCAACTATGGAATCTTGCACCGACGGGCTTTTATGCAGCACCATTGCCGGTGGCCGGGAAAGCCGTACTTATTTCAAGGGAGGACTGCTAGCTTGCTGTGACGAGGCTAAGATGGCTTGCGGTGTGGACACCTCAATCATAGAGCAATACGGCAAGGAAAGCACTCAGCTAGCTAAGGCAATGGCTGAGACTGCACACAGAAATTTAAAAGCCGATATCGGCATGGGTGTTGGAGGTAACATAAATCCCGATAAAAATTCCGGCGATGCATTCATAGGCTTGAGCAGTGATAAATTTGAGCAAACCTTCACCCATAGGCTCCGCGGAAATCGCTCAAGAATGAAGCAACGGGCAGTTTATGCCGCCCTTTTTGATTTAAGAAGAATATTGCTCCAGGAGGTCCGATGCACTTAATTATAGATGGTTATTCCAGCGACCAAAAAATTCTCCGAGACGAAGATTTCCTTCGGAAGTGGTTGGAGGGTTATCCCGCCAGGATTGGAATGACCAGGATTTCACCGCCATACGTGCTCAAATACATGGGGCCGGTGTTAGAGGATTGGGGAATATCAGGATTTGTTTTTATAGCGGAAAGTCATATTGGCATCCATACCTTTGTTGAGCAGAATTACATTAACATAGACATTTTCTCTTGCAAGGATTTTGATACCGAGAAAGCAATAGAAGATTTTCGAGAGGGATTCCGGCTGGTTAAATTACGGACCTGCCTGATTGATAGAGAATGGCCTAAAGCAGAATCTGCGATGGCTAACCCCCAAAGTTTTACTTACCATGAATGACCGCGACTGTAACCCCGAGCCCTTCGCTTCCTGGCGTGAGGGGACATTCCTGCCACCTCGGGTCTTTGCCGGATTAGAACCACCTTATTCAAATTTGCAGCAAGCCAGGACTGTAATTCTGCCTGTCCCCTATGACGGCACCAGTGAATGGCGAGGCGGCTCTCGCCATGGCCCACAGGCTATTATCGACGCCTCCCAGTATTTAGAGCTTTATGATTTAGAGCTAGACCGCGAGATATATAAAGTTGGCATTTCTACACTGCCCGAGGTAGAACCCGTGCTGAGCAGCCCCCAGGACATGATTGACAGAGTTTATCAAGTGATTAAAGGCTTAATACAAAAGGAGAAATTTGTAGTGTTGCTTGGTGGAGAACACTCCCTTTCTTTAGGGGCAGTCCGAGCTTTCAAGGAAGCATTTCCCAGGCTATCTGTGTTGCAACTGGATGCCCATGCCGACCTTCGAGATGAATATCTGGGGACTAAATATAGCCAGGCTTGTGTTATGCGCCGCATCTTTGAGCTTTGCCCTATATCCCAGGTAGGAGTGCGCAGCCTTAGCCGGGAAGAAAAACAATTCTTAACTCAGAAGAAGCTGACGCCTTTCTATATGTCTGACTTGGCATCAAATAAAGGTTCCATAGACAAGATAGTGGACTCGCTTAGCGAAGATGTCTATGTCACCATAGATGTAGATGTTCTAGACCCTTCCATTATGCCGGCGGTAGGCACCCCCGAGCCCGACGGTATGTCTTGGCGGCAGGTCCTTGACATAATACAATCGGTTGCCCTTCACAAGCATGTCGTAGGCTTCGATTTAGTGGAATTTTGCCCCGGGGAGGGGCCGGGTTCCTGCGCTTTACTACTGGCTAAATTAGCTTACCGGTTTATCGGTTACACTGTGCGGCAAGAAAAACAGTAAGGGTTGATAGGAACCGAGAAGACATGGCTCGCCTTCTTCGCACCCGGGCCGATTTTGGGATAAGTTCAACACCTGGATAGCTACCATCGAAACGCTGCAATAATATCTCCTATCCAAGAATGACTCACATGCGAGCTGCTTGACATTCCTGGCCGGCGGTCATAGACTGTAGCTCGGGGGTATTAGGGATGAGGTGTCCGAGAAGATGCGGCCATCACTGGAGCGCGCCCTGAGACATAAAGAGGTACTGAAGGCATAACTGAAGAAATTATTAAAGGAGGTATAAATGTCCACAGTAAAGGTTGGCGACATCAACATTTATTATGAGATTCATGGTAAAGGAGAACCATTGGTTTTGATTTACGGCTATAACGGTCACTCAGGGCTGTGGTTCCGGCAGATTCCAATTCTTTCAAAGAAGTACCGGGTTATTGCTTTTGATAACAGGGGAGTAGGGCGAAGTGATAAGCCGGACATACCTTATACTATGGCGATGATGGCGGGGGATATCGCGGGATTGCTTGATATCATAGGTATCGATGCAGCCCACATCTTTGGGATTTCCATGGGTGGGATGATTGCGCAACATTTTGCTCTTAATTATCCCCAAAGAGTGATTAGTCTCATACTGGGTTGTACTTTCTGCGGTGGGGTTCACAGTACCCAGCCTGAACCCGAATCATTGGCGGCTCTCTTTGACTTCGAGCGCTTGAACAAGAGCCCTGAAGAATTTGTAAGGCAGGCAATTCCCTTCTTCTTCAGCCAGAAGTTCATCGAAAAGAACCCCGACATTGTTGACAAAAGAGTGGCTAAACAGCTTGAATATCCGGCACCTCCTCATGGAGCCACGAGGCAGGCAGAGGCTATCATGGGCCACGACACGTACGAACTCTTACCGAAAATAAAATTGCCTACTCTTGTGATTGCTGGAGATAATGACAGGCTGGTCCCCGTGGAAAATTCTCGGATATTAGCCTCTAGGATACCAAGGACGGAACTGGTAATAATAAAAGGTGCGGGACATGAGTTTTTCATAGAAGATGCAGAGGAGGCAAATAAGAAAGTTCTTGATTTCTTGAGACGGCACAAGAAAGGCTAGAAGCCGTAATTTAATTGGACTTCGCCATCAAAGGGTTCCCCGCGCGAGATGAAGATGCAGCCCTCACTGGAGCGCGCCCTGAGGCATAAAGAGATACTAAAGGCATAGACCCCTGAGGTTCTGACCTGCCGAAAAAACCTGTCTGAAGAGTAGAAGTAGTAACGAGTCCTACCTTTTATCATTCCTGGTGAGCCGCCTGGGACTTGAACCCAGAACCGGCTGATTAAGAGATACAGAAGATATGTCCCTGAACGTGAAAAGAAGTAATTCCTGATACCTTTTTATTAGCGATTTAGCTTCAGTTGGTACTGTTTAGTGCCACCTTATCATTTATGGTGGTAAAAAGTTCGTTAGCAAAAATGTTAGCAAATTCTATAAATCAGCACAAAATTCATTAATATGTGGTAAATGCTGGATATTCTATGCTAAACGTGATTGTAATCTGACTATATTGGGCTTAACGTATTTCTTGTAGATATTTATTAGGTTCTCACAGTTATTGCCGAAAGCCACTTGGTCACACACCCAATCAGAGAATGTGTAAAATATGATGCGTAGCCTAGAATTATCTTTTGCTTTTTCAGATAAATCGAAATCTTTAGTCTCTACCTCAACAGATTGAATATTCTTACTGAGGATAGCCATCTCTAATTTCGGCGATTCCGTTTTGTTGAAGTTAAGAGCTTCAACCAAGTAATTATCAGAGAAAAACCATATGTCTTTAAATTCCTCTTTATCATCTTTTTGGTTATAGTTGGAAACGAATATGTCTTTGAGTTCTTCAGGGCAAAGGAAGTTTGCTTGGGAGAATATTCCTTTAGTTATTTGAATATCAACATCAGAACGCATTCCAATAGATCCGAGATACTTCTCAATGCTACCCCAGCGTAATGCATTACTTTCTGTCATTAAGCTTCTCCTTTTCTCTTATTTGCATTACTGCACCCTCAATATAATGCAACATATGACCGAGATAATTGGGTGCAAATTCGTCGCACCTATAGTCCCACTGCCATTTCATGTCGGGGAGTTCTAAAGTTTCCCTTTTTCGCTCATAATACTTATGGGTAAGTTCAGTAATTACATCTTTAATTTGTGTGGTGATCTGGATTTCAA
>Ga0315537_1001649_pt1 | contig 17406 bp, 20 predicted proteins | sample SalMarSW160270MG_FD_203091 | JGI IMG/M metagenome (GOLD analysis project Ga0315537, IMG submission 203091) | Salt marsh sediment microbial communities from the Plum Island Ecosystem LTER, Massachusetts, United States - Salt Marsh Sediment SW1602-70 ... | reverse complement strand
GTGGTGGGTGACATTGTTGATGGGATACGTGCGGTAGTCGAGTTGTGCCACGGGAATCTGGGTGAAGCGGGGTTGATGGCCGCCGGGTTGCTGCCTTTGTTTTGGAGTAGCGGGGGGGCCCATGCGTTGCGTAACAGCATCGAAGAGATCGTCCAAGGTGGCCTGCGCCGCGCCGACGATGTAGCCGACCTAGGCAGAACCGGCCGGCGAGGTGTCCGGGCCGGTGAGCAAGCACTCGAAACCGCCACCCGCCTCGACGAAACCACAGATGTGGCCAGGGGCGCGAACCGTATAGATGAGGGGGTAGGCGGAGCCCGGTCGCACTCGCGGGTGGCATCACCCTGCTTGCCTCCCACCGCTTCTCGACCGTGCGTATGGCCGATCGCATCATCGTGGTCGCCGACGGCCCGGGTGCTGGAGCACGGCAGCCACGACCAGCCGGTGGCCAACGTCGGCCTCTACGCCGAGCTGTACGAGCTGCAGGCTGCCGGCTGCCATTAGAGACGGCGAGCCGGGGCTCCGGTTCGCACCGTGGTGACCACGTGATCAGCGAGGGACCAGGCGGATCTTTGCCAGCAGACGCCAGCCGTGCCGGGTGAAAGTGACGAGGAGTCCCATCTGCCCGAGCGTCTCGAGTATCTCCTCGATGAACTGCTGGTTGCGCTGGACGATCTCTCCCCGGGCCGATAGGTCGGCAACGTCGATCAGAGTCGACGCTAGGGCGGTCACCACCCCCGCCACGAGCCAGATCCTCGTGGCCGGATCCCCGTCGAAGTAGAGGAACAGGCGGTAGGCCACGAAGATGCCGCCGGCGGCGACCAGCAGGATGGGGATCTCACCAATGCCGATGCCGGGGATGCCGGCCGTCGTGCCCGCAGGTGCAGGCGCTGCCTCGTGCAGGTGCACGCGGATCTGGAAACGCTCGTCGAGGGAAAAAAGCACGAAGGTGCCGGAAAGCAGGAGCCACACGAGGCGCTGCTCTTTTGCCAGCCGGACTCCGCTGATGGGAACTCGGCAAAGAAGGGCGAGCAGAAGGCAACACACCGCGATGAGGATGAGCTGCACGCTGCTGAACCAGGTGAGCGGGGACAGCTCGTAGGTGATGCGCTGCCACCAGTTGGGCCAGTTCCAGAGGACGAGCAAAAGAATGCAGCCGACGTTGACGCCAACGATCGATGCCGTGGTCACGGTGCGGCCGCGAGCGGCATTGAGGGTCAGGCCGACGGCCTCACTCTCTCCCGGACTGCGCGGCGTCGAGTTGTCCATTCCGGGGAAGCATAGGGCGGGTTGCCCGGGGGTCCTCCCCGGCGTGCAAGGGGCCGATCGGAGACGACCCGCCGGTCGTCCGTCCCGACCGTGCTACTCCGCGGTGGCGCGCAGCATCCAGGCCGTCTTCTCGTGGGTCTCGATGCGCACCGTGGCCAGATCGACGGTGGCGACGTCACCGGCGGGCTCGGCGATCTTGACCACGTCGCGGGCGGTGCGAGCGGTGGCCTCGTGTCCGGTGGCCAGGCGGCGCACCATCTCCATGGCCTCGGGAATACCCTCTTCCTCGGCCATGGAGCCCAGCTTGGAGTACTCGGCGAAGCTGCCCGGGGCCGGATAACCGAGGGCTCGGATGCGCTCGGCGATGGCGTCCACGGCGTCGCGCAGCTCCATGTACTGCTCCTCGAACATGAGGTGCAGGGAGCGAAACATGGGTCCGGTCACGTTCCAGTGATAGTTCTGCGTCTTCAGGTACAGCGTGTAGGAGTCGGCGAGCAGGCGGGACAGCTCCTTCGAGATCGCTTCGCGGGCTTTCGCATCGATTCCGATATCGACTTCCACCGTTCTTCCTCCCGGTCTCGGCTTCGTATCAGCGTCGAGTATGGCATCAGGCGCGTTCTTGTACGGGGTGACAGGCGCAGAGAGGGAGTGCGGCTAGCCGAACTGCACGCCGATGCCGCGGCGGCGCATCGACGTCCGGAAGAAGAGCACCGAGGCCAGCAGGGCAAGGCCCTTGACGGCGATGCTCACCGCCGAGCGGGTGAGCACGTACGTCTGCCCGGATTCGTGGAGCAGCATCCACATGCCGAGAAGGCTGTTGAGCACGAAGGCCGCTCCCCACAGCATCGTGATCCTGGTGAACACCCGGCGCATGACCGGCTGCTGGCGGAGATCGCCGAGGGGAACGAAGTCCCCGGCCAGGCGCGCCGCCATCGGCTCGCGGGTGGCGCCCGAAGCCAGGAAGATGAGGCCCAAGGCCGCCTCGCCGAGGACCGGCTGCACAAAGTAGAGGCTGAGGCTGCCGGAGAGGCCGGCGACGATCGTCCTTCCCGAGAGGGTCAGGGCGGCGAGTACCAGCAGGCCGCCGACCCGCTGCCCAAACAGGTGGCGCCTGGCGATGCTGCCGTACGCCCAGGCCAGTGCAGCGGCGAGGCCACCCCAGAAGCCGGCAAAGGTGAGGCCGACGTAGAGGATGATCGTGGGAACGACGATGCCCTCCAGGATTCCGGGCATGGAGTGGCGGGCGATGCCGCGCAGACCCGGAAGCACGATGGGTGGGTCGAGGGCAGGTGCAGTTGGTTCGGCGAAGGTAATGGCGGTCATCCAGGCGTCCCGGGCGGCGACAGCAGATGGTTGGTCATCGGGATCGCGGAGCCTTTCCTTGAATGCGAGGTTTGCTGGCCGGGCCGCACGCTAGCGGCATGGGGGAGTATCGATAATCACCGAGACACCAGGCCGGCGTCGCCGCTACCCTCGCCGGCGATGCGCCTCGTCATCGCACGCTGCGAGGTCGACTACTCCGGCCGCCTGTCCGCCCATCTGCCCATGGCGACTCGCCTGATAATGGTGAAGGCGGACGGGTGCATCGCGGTGCACGCCGACGGAGGCGCCTACAAGCCGCTCAACTGGATGAACGCCCCCAACCACGTCGAGGAAACCGACGACGAGTGGCGGGTCACCAATCCCGCCGGGGAGACGCTCGTCATCCGGATCGAGGAGATCCTCGCCGACGTGAATCACGAGCTGGGCATCGACCCGGGGCTCTCCAAAGACGGCGTGGAGGCGAACCTTCAGGAGCTGCTGGCCGAGAGCCCGAGCGCTCTGGAGGAGGGTCTCAGCGTGCTGCGCCGCGAGTACCCCACCGACATCGGCTCGATCGACCTGCTGTGCCGGGACGCCGACGGCCAGGTGGTTGCCGTTGAGGTGAAGAGGCGGGGAGAGATCGACGGGGTGGAGCAGCTGGCCCGATACCTGGAGCGCCTCAACCGGGATCCGGCCCTGGCGCCGGTAAGGGGGATCCTGGCCGCCCAGTCGATCAAGCCGCAGGCGCGGACGCTGGCCGCCGACCGCGGCATCACTTGTGTCGAGATCGATTACGACGAGCTGCGAGGTGCCGAGGGCAACGTGCTGCGCCTCTTCTGAGGCTCAGTTCCCCATCTCCTCGAGCTGTTGTTCGAGATCGGCCTCGCGGCTGTTGAGCTGGTCGGCGACGTCTTCGGCCTGGTCGAGGACGGCGCCCGGGGTCGAAGGCACGTCGTCCGGAAGCGTCGTGTTGCTTTGCCCCGGGGAGTTAGACGAAACGCAGCCGGCCAGGGCCAAGACGGCGACAGCCGCAGCGAGGGCGCGTCGTATCCGCATGGGGTTCTCATCGGCGCTGCTGTGGCCCGACCTGAGCTAGAGAAGGCTCTCCAGGTCGAACGAGCAGGAGGGATGCCGCAGCTTGGCGAGGGCTCGGCCTTCGATCTGGCGGATCCGCTCCCGGGTCAGATCGAAAGACTTGCCCACGTCGGAGAGCGTGCGGGGATTGCTGCCGTCCAGCCCGTACCGCAGCACGATGACGGCGTGTTCGCGGGGATCCAGCAGGCACATGGCCTGCTCCAGGTGGCGGCGTGCCGATTCCTCGGCGGCCCGGGCGAACGGATCGGCGGCCGTGTCGTCCTCGACGAAATCGGCGAGCTCGGCGTCACCGTCGGAGCCGACGGGCCGGTCGAGGGAGACGGTGTCGCCGGGGGCTTCCAGAGCAATCTGCACTCGTTCCTCGTCGAGGCCGCTCGCCTCGGCGATCTCGTCGATGGTCGGGGGCCGCCGCAGCCGCTCGCCGAGGCTCAGAGCGGTCTCCTGGACGGTGCGGACCACGTCCACCATGTGCACGGGCAGGCGGATGGTGCGGCCTTGATTGCCCAGGCCGCGGGTGATGGCCTGCCGGATCCACCAAGTGGCGTATGTGGAGAACTTGAAGCCCTTGCGCCAGTCGAATTTCTCCACGGCGCGAATCAGGCCGAGATTGCCCTCCTGGACGAGGTCGAGCAGATCGAGTCCGCGGCCGGTGTAGCGCTTGGCGATGGAGATGACCAGGCGAAGGTTGGAGCGGATGAACTCCGCCTTGGCCTCATCGGACCCGTGGATGTCGCGGTAGAGCAGGGCGCGTTCGGAGGGGTCGAGGTTGGGCTCCGTCTCCAGGCGGGCCTGCGCCTTCCGCCCTCTCTCCATGGCCCGGGCTAGACGCACCTCATCGTCGGCGGTGAGAAGGTCGTGCTCGGCCACGGACTCCAAATACATGCCGACGCCGTCGGACAGCCCCGGCAACTCACGGACCCGTTTGGCCACGCGGGCTGTACCCCCTTCGCAACCGGAGGGCAACGGTATCACGACGCATAGTGCTGCCGCAAAGGGACCTGTGGATTTCTGAGCCCGCGACCAGGGCTGCGTTCCCCCACGTCAGGGGCGCATTCGCCGTCCTTCGCCGGCCGTGGGCGCAGGTTGTCCACAGGCAGCGGAGGGTGGTCGCAGGGTCTAGGGTGGTCGGGCTGTGGAGACGCTCGATCGGCTTCGGGATCGCATCGTGGGATGCCGACAGTGCCCTCGCCTCGTCGCCTGGCGGGAGGAGGTGGCCCGCACCCGCCGGGCCGCTTTCCGGGACCAAGAGTATTGGGGCCGCCCCGTGCCCGGATTCGGCGATCCGGAGGCGAGGCTGCTGGTGCTGGGACTGGCTCCCGCGGCGCACGGTGGCAACCGGACCGGGCGCATGTTCACCGGCGATCGGTCGGGCGATTGGCTCTACCGGGCGCTGTACCGCGCCGGGTTCGCCTCGCAGCCGACGTCGGACCACCGAGGCGATGGGCTGGTGCTGGAAGGCGCCTTCGTCACCGCTCCGGTGCGCTGTGCCCCTCCGGCCAACAAACCCACCGCCGAGGAAAGGGACGCCTGCCGGCCCTGGCTGGTCCAGGAGTACCGCCTTCTCCCCTCGGTGGAGGCGATCGTCTGTCTGGGTGGGCTGGCCTACACGGAGGCGATGCGCCTTCTCGAAGCGAGCGGTGTGCCGGCGCCGCGGCCCCGCCCTCGTTTCGCTCACGGGCTCGAGGTGGGCACGGCCGGCCCCACGGTGCTCTGCTCGTACCATCCCAGCCAGCAGAACACCTTCACCGGCCGCCTCACCGAGCCCATGTTCGACGCCGTGTTCGGCCGGGCCCGGGCCCTCTTGGGATAGACGGCCCTCAGGCAATAGAGTTCGAGCGTTCCCGAGGAGACCGGTGCTTCCGCTGAACGAGGAGACTTTCCAGGGCATTGCCGCCTCGCTTCCCGCCTGGGCGAAGACGCTCGCCGAGGGAGGCTTCGAGGCATTCGACACGCTGCCTATGCCCAGCCCCAAGGAAGAGAACTGGCGCTACGTCGAAATCGCCGTCGACCTGGACGCCGTCGGCCTGCCCGAGAGCCCGGGTGATGCCATGCCGAAGGACCGCCGGGTGCTCGAGGCCCTCGGGTCCCTGGCCGGCCATGCGGTCAACGTGGACGGCGCCACGGTGTCCGTCGACGGCAGCGAGGGCGCCGTGTTCACCTCGCTGGCAGAGGCCGTCGCCGCAAACGGCGAGGCGTTGCGCGGTGTGTACCGCTCGGGCCCGCCAGCCGACCTCGATCGTTTCTCGGCGGCGCATCACGCCTTTGGCCGCGACGGCGTCTACGTGCACCTGCCGCTGCGCAATGTGGTGGAGAGGCCATATCTGGTCGAGTTCCAGGTGGTGAGTCCGGGCATCGTCGCCCTGCCCCGGCTCACCGTGCTCGCCGAGGACGGAGCCGAGGGATCGGTGGTGCTGCACTGCCGCTCGCCTCACGGCCTGGCGGCCGTCGCCATCCCACAGATCGAGGTAGTCACCGGCGACGACGTGCGCCTCGACCTCACCATCGTCCAGGAGTGGGGCGACGCCACCTACGCGGTCACCCAGCAGCGCATGGTGAGCGGCCGGGATGCCGGTTTGGGTTTCACCGAGGCCGGCATCGGGGGCTGCAACGCCCGCCTGCACCTCAGCATCGACCTCGAAGGCCAGGGGAGCGACGTCCGGGTGCTCGGCCTCTACTTCGGCGACCGCAACCAGACCCTCGACTACCGGTACTTCATGAACCATCGCGCCCCCAACACCACGTCCGACATGTACCTGAAAGGCGCGGTCGGTGATACCGCCCGATCGGTGTTCACCGGCCTAATCCGGATCGATCCCGAGGCGCAGAAGAGCGACGCCCTTCAGACGAACCGCAACCTGGTGCTGTCCGAGGGCGCCGAAGCGCACTCCGTGCCCAATCTGGAGATCCTGGCCAACGATGTGCGCTGCGGGCACGGCTCGGCGGTGGGCCCGCTGGACGACGAGCAGCGGCACTACCTGATGAGCCGGGGCTTGGACCGGACCCGGGCCGACCGGCTCCAGGTGAAGGGGTTCTTCGAGGACGTGCTCGTCCGCTATCCCCGGGCCGAGCTGGAGCCTCCGCTTCGTGAGGCGGTGATGGCCAAGTACGACGGCATCGTGGAGCGGGGGTCCTGATGAAACGCATCCGGGTAGCCGCGCTGGACGACCTGGTCGAGGGCCGGGGCCAGCGCGTCGATGTAGCGGACCGCCGCATCGCCTTGTTTCGCGTCGGAGAGGAGGTGTTCGCCTTGGCCGACACCTGCAGTCACGCCGAAGCGTCCCTTTCCGAAGGCGAGGTGTTCGACGACGTCGTGGAGTGCCCCCTGCACGGGGCGGCCTTCGATCTGCGCACCGGCGAGGTGCTCACGCTTCCGGCTACCAAGCCGGTGGCCGCCTACACCGTCGAGGTGGAGGATGGAGAGGTGAACCTGCTGCTGCCGGGGGAGGAGGCGCCGTGAGCAAGGCGGCTTTGCGCATCTCCGGCGTTGAGGCTCGGCTGGGCGAGCTGCACATCCTCAAGGGCATCGACCTCGAGGTGCCCTTCGGGGAGGTGCACGCCCTCATGGGACCCAACGGGTCGGGCAAGTCGACGCTGTGCCACGTGTTGATGGGCAAACCCGGGTACACGGCCTCGGGGTCGGCGCTCGTAGCCGGGACCGAGGTTCTGGGCGAGCCGGTGACGGCACGGGCCCGGGCGGGTCTTTTTGAGGCGTTCCAGTACCCGGTGGAGATACCGGGAGTCAGCCTGCGTGAGCTGCTGGCAGAGGTCGACGAAGCCGTGGGCGGCGGCAAGGCTTTCCGGAAGCGGGTGGAGGCGGCCGCACACGACCTGGAGCTGGAGGCCTTCTTGGATCGTCCGGTGAACGAGGGTCTGTCCGGCGGTGAGAAGAAGCGGTCCGAAATGCTTCAGCTGCTGGCGCTCCAACCCAGGGTGGCGGTCCTGGACGAGATCGACTCCGGCCTCGACATCGATGCGGTCCGCGAGGTTGCCACTGTGGTGGAGGGCATCCGCAGTCCCAAGCTGGGGGTGCTGCTCATTACCCACTACAGCCGGATCCTGGGCTACCTGTCGGTGGACGGGGTGCATGTGATGGTGGGCGGGCGCATCGTCCGTTCGGGCGGGGCCGAGCTGGCCGAAGAGCTGGAGGTCACCGGGTACGACGCCCTGCAGCGCGAGTTCGGCATCGCTGCCGAGCCCGAGCCGGCGGACGACTCTTTTCTGAACCTCTAGGAACAGGGCCGCCCGGCCCATGCCGGGGCCGGTCGCGCTGCCTACGCTGGAAGGCGACGATCAAGGAGAGGATCGATGCGGGTCGAGCGCGACTCCATGGGCGAGGTGCAGGTACCGGACGACGCCTACTACGGGGCTTCGACGCAGCGTGCCGTGGACAACTTCCCAATCAAGGTGGACCGGTTCGGCCGGCGTTTCGTTTGGGCTTTGGGTCTCATCAAAAGCGAGGCGGCCAAGGTGAACAAGGACCTCGGCGTCGTGGACGCCGAGAAAGCTGATGCCATCGTCGCCGCCGCGGACGAGGTCATCGCCGGCTCACTCGATGAGCAGTTTGTGGTCGGGGGAGGAGGGTTCGTCACCGAGGTGTTCCAGAGCGGATCGGGCACGTCGATGAACATGAACGCCAACGAGGTGATCGCCAACCGGGCCACCGAGATCCTCGGTGGGGAGCGCGGCTCCAAGCTGGTGCATCCCAACGATCACGTCAACGCCGGCCAATCGTCCAACGACGTGATCCCCACCGCCATACACGTTGCGGCCGTCGCCGCGCTGCGCCAGGACCTGCTGCCGGCGCTGGGGCGCCTTGCCGAGGCGCTGGAGGAGAAAGCCGCCGAGTTCGATCCCGTCGTCAAGTCGGGCCGCACTCATCTGATGGACGCCACTCCGGTGCGACTAGGCCAGGAGTTCGGCGGCTACGCCGCCCAGGTGCGCAAGGCGATCGAGAGGGTGGAGAACGTAGTGCCGGAGCTGGAGGAGCTGGCCCTGGGGGGCACCGCCGTCGGTACCGGCATCAACGCTCCTCCCGGTTTCGCCGCCGCCACCATCGCCGGCATGGCCAAACGAACCGGGTACGGGTTCCGAGAGGCCGCCAACCACTTCGAGGCACAGGCGGCGCAGGACGCCGCGGTCAGCGCCTCGGGAGCGCTGAAGACGGTGGCGGCTTCGCTGTTCAAGATCGCCAACGACGTGCGGTGGCTGTCGTCGGGCCCGATGACCGCCATCGGTGAGGTGAAGCTGCCGGCCCTGCAACCCGGCTCATCGATCATGCCGGGTAAGGTGAACCCGGTGATCCCGGAGGGGGTCATGCAGGCGGCGGCTCAGGTGATCGGGAACGATGCCGCGGTCACGTGGGGTGGGGCCAACGGCAACCTGGAGCTGAACGTGATGCTGCCGTTGATGACCCGCAACTTGCTCGAGTCGATCGGGCTGCTTGCCATTTCGGCCGAGATCTTCCGGGAGAACTGCGTCGAAGGCATGGAAGCCGACGCGGCGCGGGCCGCCGACCTGGTGGGCCGCAACGTGATCATCGTCACCGCCCTGGCGCCGAAGATCGGCTACGACAAAGCCGCCGAGGTGGCCAAGAAGGCCTTTGCCGAGGGCCGGTCGGTGCGCGAGGTGGCGCTGGAGATGGAAGTGCTGCCCGAGGATGAGCTCGACGCGGCGCTCGACCTGTATCCAATGACGGAAGGCGGCGTCGCCGGGTAGGGGGTTGCGTCACGGTCAGTTTGGCCCCGGTGGTTTGGGTAGAGGACCGGATCTGGCGCCATAGAGCCCCACGCGAGCGGCAGTCGGGATAAGGTTGTCATTGTCGGCCGGGAGGATGGCCTGTGGAATCGATTGTCACCACTGTTTTGCGCTTGACCCTCCGCGATGACGGCATCCTGGAGATAGAGCATCCACTCGGCGTCGAGGAGACGACGGCGGACCTGGTTCCGGAGCAGATCGAAGCGCTGCGCCGGCTGGTCGGAGACACTCCCCGCCCTTCACTCTGGAAGCCCCATAGGACCCCAATGGGGGATGCCGCGGTGTGGCAGCAGTGGATCGACGGGGCGGGTGGCCTTCTGGTGGCAGCCGCGATCATCCGTGATGAGCAGCGTGACGGGTCTCTGCCGCCGTTCGTTGAGGCGTCGGCCAACGCTTTGTCGATTCCGGTGAAGGCGTTCGCCGATGAGGCCAAAGCCGTCGAGTGGCTCTCCGACTTCGCGCAATCACGCGGTTGAGTTCACTTTGGGGAACGGTGCCGTCGATTCGCGACGCCCGTGGTCACACAACCGCATTGATTCTGAACCCGAGCACGTCCACGTGGCGACAGTTGGGCCCCGGGCTGTCGCAGTCGCGTGCCGGGAGGCCGGGTAGGGTGACCGGCACCGAAGGGGATGTCTCCTGTGGCGTCCGATAAGGGCATCATCCGTGAAGCGATCGCGAGATCGGTGGGCAAGGATGCTGCCGCACTGACTGACAGCGACCTTCAGGCTGTGACCGAGCTGCGCTTGAGTGAGACGCAAGTGGCTGATGTGAGTGCCCTGGCCGGGCTCACGAATCTGACCAGCCTGTCCCTATACGGCACGCGCGTGGTGGATGTAGGCCCGTTGGCCAACCTCGCCAACCTGACGCACCTGGACCTGTTTGACGCTCCGGTGGCGGATGTCGGCGGCTTGGCCGCCCTCACCAACCTCACTGAGCTGGACCTGGGCTTCACTCGGGTGGTGGACGTGAGTGCGCTGGCCAATCTCTTCAACCTCACGTACCTACGGCTGGGTGACACGGCGGTGGCGGACCTGGGTTCCCTGTCGGAGCTGACCAGTCTTACCCACCTGGATCTGGGCAGCACACCGGTTGCCGACGTAGGGGCATTGGCCGGGCTCTCGAATCTCACATACTTGAACCTGAGTCATACGGGGGAGGCTGATGTGGGTCCCCTAGCCGGGCTCACCGACCTTACCCATTTGGACCTGAGTCACACGGCGGTTGTGGATGTGGGTCCGTTGGTCAGGCTCACCGGCCTGACCAACCTCGACTTGGGCAGCACGCGGGTGAGGGATGTGGGGCCTCTTGCGGGCCTCACCAGCCTTACCGAGTTGTCCCTATGCGACACGGGGGTGGCTCGTGTGGATGCTATAGCGGGCCTTGGCAGACTCACCCGCCTGAACCTGTGGGGCACAGCGGTGAGCGATGTCGGCCCGTTGGCGAGCCTCGTCAACCTCACCAGCCTGAATCTGACGCACACTCGGGTGAAGAAGGTGGATGCGTTGGCCGGGCTCACCAACCTCACCAGCTTGTCCTTGACGAACACTCGGGTGAAGAAGGTGGATGCGTTGGCCGGGCTCACCAACCTCACCTACCTGGAGCTGGGTGGCACGGAGGTAGAGGATGTCGGCCCGCTGGCCGGACTTACCAGACTCGCCGGCCTGTACCTGGCGGACACGCGAGTGAGAGACCTGGATCCGTTGGCCGGGCTCACCAACCTCACCTATTTAGGTCTGGAAGGCACGAAGGTTAGACCCGCAGACATCGACCGGCTCAGGACGGTATTGCCTCAGGTGAGGGTTTTTGGTCCGTAGGGCCGGGCTCCGATGGGCGGGGAACCTGCCTAGATCGTGCACCCGAGCGGGTCTACATGACAACAGGCTGGGCCGGCGGCCCGGGCGGGCGTACGGGCCCAATCGGTGCTGCGTAGCTCCGTATGCGATCGATGGTTTCGATAAGCTTGGAGTTGAGAAAGGGTTGGGGTCATGGAGACGATTGTCGTCAACTACGTGCGCTTCACCCTTCGTGGCGATGGCATCCTGGAGATCGACCCCCTGCCAGGTGCCATGACGACGGCGGACCTTGTTCCCGACCAGATTGCTGCCGTGCGCCGGCTGATCGGAGACGCTCCCCGCCCCGTCCTCTGGAAGCCCCACGGGAAGCCGTTCACAGATATCGGGGCGTGGCGGCAGTGGATGGACGTGGCGACCAATGTCGCGGTTGCCATGGGTATCTTGCACGATGAGCAGCGCGACGGGCCTCTGCCGTCGTTCGCCGCGGTGGCCAACTCCATGTTGTTCCCCGTGCGAGCCTTCGTCGATGAGACTGAAGCCGTCGAATGGCTCTCCGGCTTCATAAAGCCGCGCCATTGACCTCGTCGTGAGGCCGACGCCGGTTGCCGGATGGCCAGGTGTCGCTGCATCTACACGGCAGCGTTCCGGCCGCGGCGCGGCTCGCGGCATGGGACGCCTGCCGCAGAGGAGCCGATGGAGCCGCGACGCGGAGGGCTCAGTGTTGGTGATGGCGCCTGCTGGGTGCGCCGTGCAGCTCTGCGGCCGTGTTGTGCCCTTGGTGCGGGGTGTCGGCGCGAGCGATGGTCTGGCACCGATTGGGATCGGTGCAGTCGGAAGGGTCGAGGCTGCGTGCCCTCTCCGTGATGGCGATGAGATCGCGCCGCGTCTTCTCAAGAGCTGCGATTCGGTCTTCGAGTTCGTCGAGGTGACGCTCGAGAAGATGCAAAACGTGCTTGCAGGTCGATTCTCCGCGCCCGCGAAGCTCGAGCACGGAGGCTATCTCGTTGAGGGTGAGGCCGGTTGCCTGGGCATCCCTGATGAAACGGAGCCTGTCGACGGCTTCGTCCCCGTAGATGCGGTAGCCGTTGGGTGAGCGCTCCGCGGACGGGAGCACACCGATGTCCTCGTAGTAACGGATCGTCTTCGTCGGGACTCCGGCACTCGTGGCGAGCTCTCCAATCCTCATGATCGTGATGCTAGCCCCTTGACCTTCCAGTGCACTGGAAGGTGCATCATGGGTGGAGCGACAAGGACAGCGGAGTTTGAAGTGGCGGTGTTGCCGGGTATTGAGACGGTTCTGGCGGTTGCGGTCCGGAATCATCATGAGGGTTGGGGTCACATGAACGGCCTGTCGTGGGGGATGGGTGCATTCGGCTGGGTCCTCATGATGCTGTTCGCCCTCCTCATCGTCTGGCTGATGTGGTCGACGGAACGATGTCCGGATTCCCGCGGTCCGGGCCGGGCGGCTGAGCTGCTCGACCTACGTTCCTCCAAGGGCGAGATCGACCGTGACGAGTACCCGGAGCGGAAGGCGGACCTGCAGAGATGAACCACTCCGAGGGTATGGCAAACCATCGGCATCACGAGCACATGGAGCACCCGTCGGCGGCCCCAGCGGAGCAGGAATCGGTCCCACACGACCATGGCGGCGACGGTGCCGACCACGCCAAGCATCAGGGCTACGGCGGAGACCACGCCAAGCACGAGGGCCACGGCGGGGACCACAGCAAGCACGAGGGCCACAGCCCCGAGATGTTCCGTGATCGGCTCTGGGTGAGCCTGCTGCTCACCGTGCCGATCCTCTATTTCTCGGCGCAGGTGCAGGATTGGCTTGGCTATGAGGCAGCCTCGTTTCCCGGGTCCGACGCGCTGAGCCCGGTGGTTGCGACGGTGCTGTTCGGCTACGCCGGAGTCGTGTTCCTGAAAGGCGGATACCACGAATTGCGGGGTCGTAGGCCGGGGATGATGACCCTGATCTCGATCGCGATCACGGTGGCGTACGGCTACAGCCTGGCGGTGTCGCTGGGCGTGAGCGGGAAGCCGTTCTACTGGGAGCTTGCCACTCTGCTCGACGTCATGCTGTTGGGCCACTGGATCGAGATGAGGTCCATTCGCTCCGCCGGTCGAGCACTCGGGCAACTGGCGGCAATGGTGCCGGCGACGGCCCATCGTGTCGCCGCCGCCGGGTCTTTGGAGGAGATCCCCGTGGAGGCGCTCGCGGTGACGGATGCGGTGCTCATCCGGCCGGGTGAGCAAGTGCCCGCCGACGGTGAGATCACTGAAGGAGCGTCGAGCATGAACGAGGCGTTTCTTACCGGCGAGTCCCGGCCGGTGCCCAAGGAGGTCGGCGATGAGGTCATCGCGGGAGCGGTCAATGGGGAAGGCGCCTTGACGGTTGTGGTGACCCGCACCGGAGACTCGACGACACTCAGTCAGATGATGCGCCTCGTCGAGGAGGCGCAGACGTCGCGCAGCCGTTTTCAGACGCTGGCCGACCGGGCTGCCGCCTGGCTTACCGTCGTCGCAGTCGGTGTGTCGATCCCGACCCTCGTGGTGTGGCTGCTCGTCGGTTCCAACGGGACCAGCTACGCGGTCGCTCGGGCCGTCACCGTGCTGGTCATCACCTGTCCCCACGCATTGGGCTTGGCAATACCGCTGGTCACAGTGAACGCCACATCTGTGTCTGCCCGCAACGGGATCCTCGTGCGCAACCGAGAGTCGTTCGAGCGGGGACGGAGCATCGAGCTGGTGGCCTTCGACAAGACCGGCACGCTCACCGAGGGACGGTTTGTGGTCTCTCAGGTGACGACGGCACCGGCGCTGGGAGAAGACGAGGCACTGGCTCTGGCCGCCTCCTTGGAGCGCAGCTCCGAGCACCCGCTCGCCGCCGCCATCGTGGAGGCTGCGACCCAACGCGGGCTCTCGATCGACAGCGGCGCCGACGTGCATGCCGTGGCCGGCCAGGGCATCGAGGGCAGGCTCGGCGGGCGGCTTCATCGGGTGGGAAGGCCCGAGTGGGCCGAGGAGCTTGGGGTGGGAATGCCGTCTGTGCTGCAAGAGGCGCTGGATCGCGCCAACGAGCGCGGTGAGAGTGCCGTCGTGCTGATGGCGGGCGATGCCGCGAACGCGGTCGTCACCCTCTCCGACAAGGTCCGCGACGGCGCCAAAGCCGCAATCGAGCGGCTTCGGGACCTGGGGATGGTCCCGATCATGGTCACCGGGGACGCCGAGGCGGTCGCCGCCGCCGTCGCCGGTGAGCTCGGGATTGACCGGTACTACTCCCGAGTCCTTCCTCAGGACAAGGCCCACATCGTGCGGGATCTCAGAGAAGAGGGGCCGACCGCGTTCGTCGGAGACGGTATCAACGACGCTCCGGCGCTGCTGACGGCCGATTTGGGGATCGCCGTCGGCGCCGGCACCAACGTGGCCATCGAGTCCGCCGATCTGGTGCTGGTCGAAGACGATCCCGCCGACGTGGTGCAAGCCCTGATTCTGTCCCGCCGCACCCATCGCAAGATGCTGCAGAACCTGGCCTGGGCTACCGGCTACAACACCGTTGCCATCCCTTTGGCCGCCGGCGTCGCCGCCGGCGCTGGCATCGTGCTCAGCCCCGCCGTGGGCGCCCTGCTCATGAGCCTGTCCACAGTGATCGTCGCCGCCAACGCGATGCTGCTGCGCCGCGCCCGGCTCACCTGAGCGACTACGGGCCCTACCTGCTCCTGGATGGTGCTGCCTGGTCTAGGCCGTTGCTCCGAAGGGGGAGCCGTCGAGAGTACTGTGGGTGCAGGAGGGCAGCCGATGGAATCGATAGAGACCTCCTGCACTTGTATCACTTTGAGTGACGACGGCATTGTCAAGATGGAACGCCTGCCCGACGGCGTCGAGATCACGGCTGCCGTGGTTCCGGAGCAGGTCGCCGTGCTGCGTCGACTGATCGGCGAGAGACGATGCCCGCTGCTGGCGGACCCCGTGGGGAAGCCGACGGCTGATTCGGCCGTGTGGGCGCAGTTCCTTCCCGAGATGCTCAAGATGTTTTCTGCCTGCGGGATTCTCCACGACGAAGAACACGATGGGCCTCTTCCGCCGTTTGCCCGGGTGCTCGACACGATGCTGTGCCCCACGAAGCTGTTCACCGATGAGGCCGAAGCGATTGAATGGCTATCCAGCTTCTTGAGATCGGCTGAGTGACTTCGGCCGAGGGCCGGCCGAGTGTCGGCGTTTTCGGCTCGCTCGAACCTGCCCCAGTCTTGCTGCCGGCACGGTGCGTACCGACGCACGACCGAGGCCCGGCTTCGAGCGGTCAGGAGAGTTCGAAGCCGGCGCCGTCGGGCCACACCATGATCCAGCCGTCTTCGTCTGCGGGAACGAGAAAAGCCAGCTTCAGAGTTGCCGACTTCCCCGCCCCTACGGCGACGAAAGCCTCCTCGAATCCTTCGTTGCTCATGGTCGCCGTGAGGATCAGCGTGCAATCGGCCTGCTGGCGTCCCGCATCATCGGGGGCGGAGAACTCGCATTCGACGGAGCTGCTCATCGACCCGGTCGTCGTGCCGGCAACGACGAAGGGGGCATCGCTCAGCTGCGCTCCCGCCACTGCATAGCCGGCACCTTGCCTATCGACGAGTGCCGGGCCGTCTCGGACGAGATCGAGCGCCCCGGGCCCGGCCGTTGTGTTGTCGATGTCGATATCGACGCAGATGTACTCCTCTCCGGCGCCCGCCGGGCCGGGCGTACACGGGCCGGAGCCGGAGACGGAAACCTGCCAACCGCTTGACTGCTCGGGGCCGCTGGGCTCGATCAGCGTGGTGTAGCCCTCCAGCAGGGTCTGGGCCGGCAGCCACCCTCCTACGTCTGCGATCTCGCCCGCCGGATAGACGATGGCGGGCGGCGCGTTGCCGTTCCCACATCCGGCCAGGGCCGCCGCGATCAAAAAGGGCAGTGTCAATAGGATCCCGGTCTGGCCCCGGGAGCGCATTACCGTTCTGGGCCGGAACCCCGGCGAAAAAGAAGAAGCGGCGCGGCGCGGACTGCTGTGCATGTTCCCCCCTTTCGGGACTCGACTACCGAGTGTACGCCGAACGCCACGCGGATTCTCGGCCACCGGCCGGTGATCGAGACGCCGGCGGGTCGGGAGCGATGGAGATCAACCTTGGCTCCAGGAGGCCCTAGCGTCGGCAGCCTGGATAGGCTTGGAGTCGGCAGGGAGGAGGACCTGTGGAGACGGTCACCACCACCGCTGTGCGGTTCACCCTGCGTGACGACGGCATCCTCGAGGTGGAGCATCTGGCCGGTGCCGACGAGACGACGGCGGACCTGGTTCCCGAGCAGATCGAAGCGGTTCGCCGGCTGATCGGAGACACTCCCCGCCCCGCACTCTGGAAGCCCGGCGAGACTCTGATGAGAGATGCTGCGGCGTGGCGGCAGTGGATCGATGTGGCGACCCTCTTAGGAGTTGCCGTCGCCATCATGCACGATGAGCGGCGCGGCCCGCCTCTGCCGCCGTTTGTCGAGGCGGCTAGCTCGTTGTTGTTCCCGGTGAAGACGTTCACCGATGAGGCGGAGGCCGTCGAGTGGCTCTCCGGCTTCGTGAAGCCCTCTGGCTGATTCGGCGAGGCGCCCCGGATATGGTATCGGGCGAGAGCGGCCGCTCTGACCTGCCGGCGTCGGCGGCGGCAAAGTGTCACCTAGGAGCCGACGGCCCCCTCAACAAGATGGTGTCGTGGCCCTGGAGGCGGCGTTAGGCACTCGGCGAATCGGCTCTCTTGCGGTGCCGCCACTTGAGAGCGGGGTCTGCGCTGTTGTTTTCCCAGTGGTCGTCGTTCTTGTAGGCCCAGTACTCGAAGGGATTGTCGTAGTAGGCCGCAGTCTCCACGAGCCGGCCGAGCCGTGTCTTCTCGGCGCGGCGGCGGGGGGAGAAGGCCCAGTAGACGACGCCGACGAGGAAGCCGGCGACCGCCCAGAACAAGTAGCCGAGCGGGTAGAGAGGGCCGAACCAGCGCTGCTGCCAGACGTGCAGACCCTCGTGGTTTTCGATGAAGTCCCGCCGGTTCTCCAGCGGCTCGTCCCTGCGCAGGCCGGCATTGCTGATGACACATCCCTGGGTGTTGGCGAAGGTCGGCTTGAGGGCGAACCCGCCCCGGAACACGTGGCGATTGCGCCGTCTGCTGAGATCCGGGCGGTACTCCGAGTTGCGCCA
>Ga0315537_1001645_pt1 | contig 17438 bp, 14 predicted proteins | sample SalMarSW160270MG_FD_203091 | JGI IMG/M metagenome (GOLD analysis project Ga0315537, IMG submission 203091) | Salt marsh sediment microbial communities from the Plum Island Ecosystem LTER, Massachusetts, United States - Salt Marsh Sediment SW1602-70 ... | reverse complement strand
CCTTTTTTAAAGGTTTGAGGTTGCTGATATTTATCGCCCAATATATCACAACTACTCAAAAATACAAGAGATAATTTTTATCAAAACCTTAATTCAACGGCATTGAGATTAAGGTTATAGATCGAGTTTTTCAATCACATAGTCAGGGAATGTTTTTTGGAGCTTTTTGTCAAAACTGAAAATTTTTCTTGCACGATGATTTATGGCTTGCATAACGATGACCAGGTCTGCAAAGTCTCCGCCCTTCCTGAAGTGACGGATGGCGTTCCCCATGACTTGAGGCTCTGAAAAAATAAATATTGATGTATGCATCAGAGTTTCCAGGAACCGGTAGATATCTTTCCGGGTGCAGTCATAAACGGATTCAAGTACCCATGCCGTCTCGATGAGAACCTCGGTTAAAATGATTATCTGTTGTCCTTTTTTTTCGACAGACTCGATGAGTTTTTTCACCGTAACTGCTTGTTTCTCATTGTCTTCAATAAGCATTCTTACAAGGGCATTCGTATCCAGCGCAATCAATTCATTCCCCTTTCGGCTCTTTTTTTCCGGATTGCGGCTTCCATTTCTTCAACGGAAACGGGCTGCTTGGGTTTTCGGTGTTTTAGCATACCGAACAGGTCGGAGACCGGGGCCTGTTTGCTGGTGATCATCACTTTCCCTTCTTCAAGAGGAATAAAGACAATTTTGTCAAATGTCCCCAGCTTAAGGAATTCTCTTATTTTTTTGGGAATGGTCACCTGACCTTTTGAAGAAATTGTACCTGTAATCATAGTCACCCCCTACATAATTGAAAAAAACATTAAAAATTCTTTACCATATGGTAAGGATAACATTCTGCATTATTTTGTCAATCCAAAAAAATACGTTGCTCTGTTTTCTAAGAAAAATTTGACGGGACGATTAACATTCGTTTGAAAAAAGACTGCCGCAAATAATGGGGACGTTGATATAGAACGTGTATAAAATCTGATTCGTTGTGGAGGTGATAGGTGATGGAGATTTGGGGTAAGAGGAAAGAAATGCCTAAAATGTCTAAAGCTCAGGGTGAAAGCTCAACGTGAGAAGGTGGAAAGGTGTGGGTAGGGGGAACGTCTCGGAAATTCTACAATTAGTTGAAATTAAAGATCTTTTAATAGCTTCTGGTTTATGCCGCTTCCATGGAATGATGGAATACTGGAATGTTGGGATTGGGGGTGGAAATAAACCATTTTAATTTTAAAAAACTCCTCCAAACCCATTATTCTATTTGTGACCTGCCCGCTTGTACCCTAAACCGCCTCGCCTGCCCGCTCGTGGCTCTTAGTGGCAGGCGGGCCCGTCCGCCATCAGCTGCGCCTCAGGCGAATGCCGGGCGGGCTCAGCTGGCGGGCGAGCTTGCAATGGCAGGCGGGGCGAAGCGAACTAACTTGAAATGGAAGTAGCATTGTCGGCCTTGAATTTCCCGGAGGGAGCCGCCTGCTTCGAAATTGACGCCACAAGCCCTGTTACCGGGTTTGAACTGTTCGGCACCCACGATGGAAAACAACTCGGCGGATATACGTGTGTTGGCATTAGCGGCACAGATGGTGTATTTGCCAAAATTGAAAGAGATGGCTGGACAGGGATTGCCTTTGTGAATATCGAGAACTCTCCGGTTACTGTTACAATGACTGCTTACGATGACAATGGTAACGTAATCGCCACCGAGACTCTCAATTTAAGTGCCCATGCAAAAATAGTGGATGCAGCGTAAAATCTGTTTTCCGAAGATATTGGCGCCGCCGCCTATATAAGCTACTCATCAAACGGAGAGGTTGTCGGATTTCAACTTAATGGTTCATATGATGATATGATGCTGGATGCGTTGCCCGGCATGTAGTGAACTATTTTGACAAAAATTGGTCGAATGGGCATGCATACAATAAACTTAATGGAGGGATGGGGGGCAGGTCTTCATTTTTGACAGACAACAAGCAAGTTTGGAGACAGGGGACATAAGGCTCCCTGTCTTATTTTGTGCTCAGTGGTGTGGAAAAAGAGACGGGGGAAAAGGCATTACTCCTCGCAGTGTTTCGGCTCGATGTCAAGAATTAGGGTAATTGACCTTTTTATCTGGGCGATCTCATCGTTTGAAATCTCCCCGATCTTTTCAGCGAACCTGTTGTGGCTAACGGCCCTAATCTGAAAACAGTCAACCACTGACTTTTTCTTAAGGTCACTCTTTGTGTTGGGTTCCAAAGAAACAAAAAACGGGTTTTTCTCCCAATATGAACTCCATGCGGTTACAGGGACAACAATGGCAAGTTTAAGATGCTTGTCATGACCGCCGTTCAAGACGACGACTGGCCGTCTCTTTTTGATTTCATCGCCAATAGTTGGATCAAGATTTACACAATAGATTTCACCTGCTTTCAAAATCTTCTCCTTCTATGGACTCAAAAAGGTTTTTATATTGCGCTTTCCCAATCATTTCCATGGCCGCAATTCTTTTTTGTTCCCGAAGTCTTTTGCGATCTTGATTCACCTTGGCATTGATGGCTTCTCGCATATACTCGCTTAGGCTTTTGTAGCGCAAATCCTTGTAGACCTTCTTGACGAATTCATAGTCTTTTGGATTAACCTGGATTTTGGTTTGAATCAGCATATTACCCCTCCCATATTTTCTTTATCTTTATGGTGCCACAAATATGGCCCTATTGTCAAGATATAAAATGGGTCTATTTTTAGGGGAATATAAAAAGGGGCAGACAAGAGATGGTATCTGTGAAAATGGGGTCATCCATTAAAAGCAATCCCCCTGGAGAGCAGGGGACGTTCGCGCACGGTGTGCATAACTTTATGCTGAATACTGGATAGATCAATTGAAGGTTGAAGATTGGACAGATCAAATTACGATTGTGGAGGAGGGGACGATGGAAGAGATTTACCCATTTCGTCCCAAGAAAATATATGCGAAGGATTTTTCAGACATCTGACAAAACATTCCTGACGGGTATTAAAAAATTAGTAAGCGCTGCTTCTATGAGAAGCTGTCACCATAGAAATGACCTTTTCCTTTTAAAAATAACAATAACAGAAAGTCAAAATTACAACGATAAAATAGGAGGTAATAGCGAGCTATTTCGATTTTGCGAATGAAGATCGGCCCAAAATGGCCTAAAGCTGAGATGCCAAAATGGTTATTTTTTACGTCAGCTTTCAGGATATTGACTGTATGCAATTAATTTGTCATATTTATAAAACATCGATAGATATTTTTATGAGATACTTTAGAATCATACTTTTTATGGAATTATTGGCAATGTTTTGCTTATTGCCAAATTTTTGTAATGCTCTTGAGCCTGAAGAAATTCTTGTTATTGCCAATGGAAGCTCTTGTGAAAGCATCGATATTGCTAAATATTACATGAGGATAAGGAATGTTCCCGCCGACAATCTGGTCGTAGTTTGGGTGAATGATGATGAAACATGCAGCCGGCTCCAGTATGAAAAAGAGATAGCAACACCGGTAAGAATATACCTTGAACAGAATGATTCCAGATCTCATATACGCTGTTTGGTACTGATATATGGGATTCCTCTAAAAGTGGCCCCATCTGAAATGACTATTAAAGAAAAAGTTGAGATAAATTGGCTTGAGAAAAGAAAGCATGAGCTTGAAAATCAACTAAACAATACGAATGGGGAAAAAAGAGAACCTCAGGAAAGCATAAAAAAAGAGTTGGATAGTATAAAAAAGAAGATTGTAAGATTGCGAAAAGATGATAAATGGGCTTCACTTGATTCTGAAATTGCGCTTGTTCTCGAAAAGAATTACCCTTTATCTGGATGGATTGTAAATCCATATTTTTTGGGATTTAAGGGCAGGACCTTTTCCATTAAGAAAGAAAATGTTTTGATGGTAAGCCGGCTCGATGGCCCTAATATTAAAATCGTAAAACGAATTATTGACGATAGCCTGAAGACCGAAGAAAAAGGATTGTCAGGTATTGCCTATTTTGATTCAAAATGGCCTGATCCGCGCGATAAGAAACTTTCAGGTTATGCTTTATATGACAGGTCGATACACCTTGCCGCGGGTCTTGTAAAAAAGAGTAATCGTATGCCGGTAGTTCTGGATGACAAACAAGAGCTGTTTAAGCCGGGTGCATGCCCTGATGCAGCCCTTTACTGCGGGTGGTACAGTCTGGCCAATTATGTGGACGCGTTTATATGGAAATCCGGATCAATTGGTTATCATATTGCAAGCAGTGAATGTTCAACTTTAAAGCGGAAAAACAGTAAGGTTTGGTGCAAGGTCATGCTTGAAAAGGGGATTGCTGCAACAATTGGGCCGGTATCAGAACCGTATGTTAATTCATTTCCCTTGCCGGAGATGTTCTTTGGATTTTTAGTGGATGGAAACTTGACACTTGCAGAATGTTATATAATAAGCACCCCCTATCTTTCCTGGAAAATGGTCTTGGTGGGCGATCCTCTTTACCGGCCGTTTAAAAGTGCCAAATAGTTACGGCCTCCTATTTTAGGCCATGATCGGTATTTACTTGCGGTATGTCATGTTCGTCAATTTTTGCATGGATAGTGCCTGTCAGTTTCCTAAAAGAAACGCTCGAATTGGGAAAGAGTTGTATGCTCACCGCCTTTCAAATCTTATTTTTCTGTAACAGATCAACATAGTAAAACTCATCAGAAGCAGCATCAGCAGCGTAAGTGCTACGCCCAGGTGTAGTAACATCCAGCTAAGACCTATCAGAGGCATAAGACTCCAGCGAACCATCATTCGCAGGATGTCGTGATTGGCAATAAAGTCAGCAACAGGTGGTGAGTACCGATAATAGGCGCTTACAAAGGCTCGACCGATTTTATAGGGCATAAGATAGAGGTCGCGAAACCGACGTAAGAGCTGTACATGTTTTTCGAATTTAGAGCCATAAGCCGCAGTAGCAATAAAACATCCTCCTCCGCCACCGTCACCCGATCCACTAGATACAGTAGTTGTGCTTGCCTCAGTTGCCTCAGAAGCAATTCCTCCCGGGTCCGCTATGATTCCATTCGCCAGGCCGTCACTGTCACCATAGCCGCCATCCTTTAGTTCCACAGTGACAGATTGTCCGTCATCATTTAAGGTGGTGTGTTCTGAATAGTCATACCAGCCGTCGATTGTGTCGTATTTAAAAAAAGTGTCAGTGCCAAAAATTTCTCCTGAAAAATAGATTTTTACCGTGACAGTGGCACCCGGCGGGTTTACGAGCAGCCGATAGGAAACCAGACCAAAGATAAAATCGTCCGGCCTGTTGGCAGTATCGGGAATCGTATCGGGATCAATCATTTCCAGGGCTTGGATTTGGCTGATGGCATCCGAAGTTTTTTCGACTCCGATATCGACCGACCCGTCAACTGCCTGAATGCACTTAATGATCTCAGGCTGATCGTTGTCTGGAGTACCATCGAGATTTAAATCAACGGTTTCATCCACCTCGTTAGCATCAGGAATGCCGTTTGAGTTAAGATCCTCAACAAAGTAAGTGCTCGTGAACTCAACAGGGTTAGACCAGCCTGATGCTGAATTATAGAAGTCATAGAATCGGACGCGCACATAATATGTCCAGTTTGATTTCAAAACCATATGGGGCACTGGAAATGTTGTCAGATAGTTGTCGCTGGTAATATCGACAACAAGGGTGGAGAAATCGCTTTGCTCGCTGATTTGCCATTGGCTTTTGCTGTGAGCATCGTTGTTCGAGTCTGAAAATGGCTGTGTAATGATATCTAAAGGCATTTCTACATCGTATTGGCCATCTTCAGGATAAACGATGCTTGGTGTATCTGGAGGCAGATTCGATGTACTGACATCGATGATGGTCGCTCTCTTTGTCGTTGTCCTTGTCACTCCCTCATAAGTGTAACTGGCTTGAATGGTCACCGTCACATCATCTGGAACTTCCGAGGTCGTGAGCACGCCACTGCTATTGATAGTGGCATACGATGAATTCTCGAACCAGTTCGCGCTGCCCGTTACCGTCTGGGTGCTCCCATCGCTAAAGAATGCCGTGGCCGTGTAACCGGCACTGCTGTTCTCGTTTACTGATTTGTCACCGCTGATGGACAGACTGCCGAGGGTGACCGTTACCGGGGCAGGAGCAGGAGCAGGAGCAGTAAAATTTATAATTGTCACCACCTTGTTTGCCGTCTTTGTCACCTCATTGTAAGTGCAACTGGCCTGGATGGTCACCGTCACATCGCCTGGAACTTCCGAGGTCGTGAGCACGCCATTGCTGTCGATGCTGGCATACGACGAATCTTCGCTCCAGCTTGCGCTGCCTGATACCGTCTGGGTGCTCCCATCGCTGAAGAAGGCTGTGGTCGCGTAATTGGCATGACTGTTCTCATTCACAACATCGTCACCGCTAATGGAAAGACTGCTGAGAGTTATTGGTGTATTTGGAGGCAGATTCGATTCAGAGATATCGATGATCGTCGCTACCTTTGTCGCTGTCTTTGTCATTCCCTCATAAGTGTAACTGGCTTGAATGGTAATTGTCACATCGCTTTCTACTTCCGAGGCTGTGATTACGCCATTGCTATTGATAGTGGCATACGACGAATCTTCGCTCCAGTTCGCGCTGCCCGTTACCGTCTGGGTGCTCCCATCACTGAATGTGGCCGTGGCCGTGTAAGCGGAACTGCTGTTCTCGTTTACAAAATCGTCACCGCTGATGGACAGACTGCTGAGAGTTAGGGAAGATGGGGGTTTATAAAATACTTCATTTGAATAGCCACTTTCATTGCCGTCTGTGTCGTAGGCAGCTAGCACAAAATAGGTGGTTTCAGTGTCACTTAATCCGTGGATTGTGTATTCAGGGTCTTCGGGAGTGTCCAAATCAGATTCGGGCACTTGGATCGGTGAGTTGCCTTCAACAGCGCCTGTGCCGCTATATGGGGGACCGGAAGAGCCCGTCTTATAATAGACGTGGTACCCGGCGAGATCAGACTCAGTGTTTGCATCCCAGGCGATAGTAACATCAGCTGAATATAGTGAAGGCGGGGAAAATAGGGTTAATAAACAAAGACTGCACACGAAAATATAATATATTTTAGTGGGTAAAATTCTTTTCATTAAAAAAAGTTTTAAATTTTGATATCTCATAAAAAGTCAAAGCTTGGAACTTTAACTACATTATGTTGTATGTTAAGTAATAATTAAACACAATATATTACGGTCGAAACTTTTTCAACTGATTTTTTACGAAATCATCAATTTTAGACAAAATAAACAGGATTAATTATCACCGCCTGCTTGTACCACTTCTGCGAGGCTTGACTTTAGACGCTCCACCACCATTTTTTGATTTATCGCATAAGGAAAGAACGCAGAGATAAAATCTAATTATTTATTCACTAACTGGTGGGTCCAATTTTAGTGAACACATATGCAAATAATGTGCCGTAATATAACATCTCGAGAATTCTAAAACTTGCCGGAATTGAAAGTTTTTTAGAAGAAAAAATCAGTCTATAGAAAAAGAAAACACGGAATTGAAAAAGCTATATAAAAATGATGTTGAATTGTTTTGTTTATATTCGTAATATATTAGGATTAGATAAAATGAGACGTTTTTCAAAGAGCTCATCTCGGAAACTATGGGTATGGCGAAAATTAGATGTCCAGAGAAAAAGAATCTTATTAATTTTATTAAACATTTTACGTGGTCTAAATAACCTGAATGAAATTTCCTCCGGTTGATAACTATTGTTTTCCAGCTACTTTAGTTTCTTTTTCTTGGTGTTTTTTTTGTCTGATGCATGAGATTCCCTTCAGTTAATAATAATTATTTTCCAGCTACTTAATTCTTTTTTCTATAGAGTTCCTTTTATCAACTGAATGAAAATTCCTTCATATAATCGCTTTTTGACGATTTTTCAAGAAAAAAAATCAATTTAAATTTCCCATAACCTTTTCCTAAGTTGAGCGATTTTGATTATAATTGTCCGGATATGCAAAAGTTGAATTGTGAATTGGGCGCTTAGCGCTTTAACATCGACAAAAAATTGCCGTTGTTGACAAAAAAATGTCGATGTTCGATTTTGGCACATACGACACTGGTACGCTCTGAGCGAGGACTCAACGGTATACAATTGATTAGGGCCGCCAAATACTTTACTCAAGTTTCGCATCCCTAAAAAGCGTTAGGAGAATAATTTTTTAACTTAGGCTAAATTTTAGGGTGACATCTACCGATAGATATGTTACTGAGGTAAAAAAATGAAAGGAAACCAATGATGCCAGCTTCCATTTTCAGGATTTTCAATGCATGTCGAGCGATCAGCGCTGCCGCGGCAGCTGCCGGGCAGCCTGTTGTCCTGAAGGGGAGGGGATAGACGGATTCCTCAAAAATTAAATCAGGGCTGCGGGCATGAAAGCTTCAGCCCTTTTAAAATTTAGGGCACAAATTTTTTGTTGCCCTTTTTATTTGCGTTCCGTTACTATCACAAATTTTTTTTAAGGAGGATTATATACCATGCGAACCGGTCTTGTCCATATCGGAGCAAGTGAACTGACGTACGAAATTCGCAATATCATAAGCATGGCCGACAAGCTTCAGGAACTGGGAGTGCCGGTCTACCTGGAAAATATTGGCGATCCTGTTGCCAAAGGTGAAAAAATTCCTGTTTGGATGAAGGAAATCGTTGCCGAACTGGTCAGGGAGGACGACTGCTACGGCTACTGCCCGACCCAGGGGCTTCTGGAAACCCGAGAGTTTCTGGTGTCCCTGAACAACAACAACGGCCACTGCCGCATCACACCTGATGATATCATCTTTTTTAACGGCCTTGGGGATGCCATTACCAAAACCTACGGGTTTTTACGTCGCACCGCCCGTATAATTACGCCGTCACCCACCTATACGACCCACTCTTCTTCGGAGGCGGCCCATGCGGGTTTACCTCCGGTTTGCTATCCCCTGGATCCCTGTAATCACTGGTTTCCGGATATAGAGGAACTGCGCAGGCGCGTAAAATATAACCCTGCGGTGGGCGGCATTTTGTTGATTAACCCCGACAACCCCACGGGTATGGTGTATTCCGTATCCATGCTCAAGGAGATTGTTGAGATCGCAAAGGAATTCGACCTCTTTATCATCGCCGACGAAGTTTATCAAAACCTGGTATTTAACGGCCAAAAAACCGAGTCTCTCGGCGCGGTCATTGGTGATGTGCCCGGAATTTCGATGAAAGGGATTTCAAAGGAGTTCCCTTGGCCCGGATCCCGCTGCGGCTGGATTGAGGTTTACAATGTCAATAAGGACCCGGAGTTTAAATCCTACATCAAGAGTATTCTCAACGCCAAGATGGTGGAAGTCTGCTCCACCACACTGCCTCAAAAGGCTCTACCCCTCATTTTACGGCACCCCCGGTATCCCGCGTATCTGGAACAGCGTCGACAGCGATATGAGCGCTTCTCACAAATTGCTTATGAACGCCTCAGCAATATCCCGGGGGTAGTCGTCAACCCTACCAATGGTGCGTTTTATATGAGTGTGGTCTTTGAAAACGGTGTGCTGAACCAGCGGCAGACCCTTCCCATTTCCAACGGAGCCGTGGGGGAACTGGTTGAAAAACTTATCGCCGATCCGAATATTAAACCGGACAAACGATTTGTCTATTATCTTTTGGCCGCCACCGGAATTTGTGTGGTTCCTTTGACGTCTTTTAATACCCATATGCAGGGCTTTCGCCTTACACTTCTCGAGACGGATGAAAAAATGTTCTGCAAGATGCTTGACGGACTAAAACAAGGGATTGAGCAATATATTGCCTAACCCGAATATTTCATGAAAATTTTTGAGAAGTCTTTTTCATTGCCACTAAGCCACCAGACACGAAGATGAATTCAAATAAAATTGTTTTCCTTAGTGTCTTTGTGCCTTTGTGGCAATTTTTTCCGGTTTATCCGGGTTAGGTTTTATGGGGGAGCAATCCACCCACCGCCCAGAACCTCGTCACCCCGATAAAATACGGCGCATTGGCCGGGGGTTATGGCGGATTGCGGTTTTTCAAACCGAACCCTTGCGGTTTTCTCGTTAACCGGAAATAGTTTGGATGCTGCTGCGTTGTGACGATACCGGACACGGGTGTGGACGTTAATCGGGGAGGTTGGTTTTTGATTAATCCAGTTGATGTTGTTCACCCTGCATTCAAAAGAAAGCAGATCTTTTTTAAAGCCAACCGTCAGAAGGTTTTTTTCGGGATCCATACTAACAACGTAATAGGGTTCGGAGCAAGGGCGGTTGATCCCCCGCCGCTGCCCAATGGTAAAAAGATGCAGCCCCCCATGATGGCCCAACGGGTTACCATTGACATCCACGATCCGGCCGGGCTTTGCTTCAAATCCCTTTTGAAGCGCAAGAAATTCCCCGTAGTTTTTATTCCTGATAAAGCACACATCCTGGCTTTCTTTCTTTCTAACGGGCTCAAGACCCTTTTTGTGCGCAAGTTTAATAACTTGAGATTTTGTCATTTTTCCGAGAGGAAATAAGGTGCATGCCAGCTGTTTTTGACTCGTGAGGGCTAAAAAATAAGACTGTTCCTTTTTAGGATCCACGCCTTTTAAGAGATGAAATCTCCCTTCATTGTCTCTGCTTATTCCGGCATAATGACCCGTGGCAAGGGTGGATGCGCCCAGTTTGTGAGCAAAGTCGAAAACAGTCCCGAATTTAATTATGGAATTGCATACCATGCATGGATTGGGGGTTTGACCGGCCTGGTAGGTTTGTGTAAAATAATGGACCACCTTATATTTAAAATCAATCCTGCAGTCTAATGGTTTGACTTCGATCCCCAGCTGGTTTTCAAGATGAGCAATGATATGACACCCATCTTTTTTTGAAGGTGTCGATGGTGATGTGTCCGTGTTTGAAGAGATGCTTATTTTATCGCCGTCATCGGTTTCATATCCGGTAATAAAGTGAATTCCGATGACGTTATGCCCTTGTTGTTTTAACAGATATGCTGCTACAAGTGAATCTATACCGCCGCTTAAGGCAATGGCTGTTAATTGTTTCACCTAAAACCTGCATACAAATTTTAAAAGGATTAAATAAACATAATTATAGTATATAGTTAATGTTTGACCATCTGTTTTTCCGTTGCATTATATGGCTGAGTAAGCAATTAAAAAAAGTTTTTCAAATTTGTACCCTTCGGGATTGCCCCTTTGACCGCATTTTCTGTGTCGCAGGGCGCTTGCAGTAGTTTACTACGGCTGCACACCCTGCGCCTTGAAAATGCGGCCAAATCGACAATTGCAGATTTTAGGTTTCATTCAAAAAAAAGCTTTATTAGTTGGGCGGATTTCCATGGCCCGGGTCGGGCAGGCAGTCACACAGAGCTCGCATACGCTGCATTTTTTTTGATCGAATTCGACTATCATTTCAGGCCGTTGAATGTAAAGCGCTTTGGTTGGACAAACAGCGGTACAGGCACCGCAGTGCGTGCATTTTTTTTTTATTCGCTTTATTTCCTGAGAGGCATTTTCAACCTGAACGCCCTGATTTTTGAGATATTGTACGCCGTCCTTGAAATTTTTCTTGGTTCCGGTTAATTCCAGAACCATAACACCCTCTTTCCTGGGGAGTACGGCGGCATTGAGGATATTGAAAGTAAGGTCAAAATCTTTCACAAGATAACAGACAATCGGCTTTTCCACCTCGGTTGCGGGAAAACGAAGAATCAGTATTTTTGAATACACGGCAGTCCTCCGAACTTACTTTATTTATATTAAAAAAATATTAATTTAAATATAAATACCTGACATGTCAACTGCAACATGAAATTCGATCAGGGTAAACGCATTTGAATTCCAATACAAGGAGAACGATCCACGCCGTCGCTACGCTGCGCCGAAATCAAATAAGTTTACCCTGGGAATTCAAAGCGGAATAAACGGTTGTTTCTCGATGATAAGACAAATTTTGACTGTTGACTTTTTATTTGGATAGTGCTTACAAAACGGTGCGCGAATAAAAGCACACCGTAGGTGTATAACCAAAAGTTTTTCGGGTTTTATTTTTATCAAAACGGGCTTTGATTTTTTACGAGATCATCAAAGTATTATGTTTTATAACATTCGAATATTTTTAACCAACACCTTAACATCAGAGGATTACAAATGGCGGAAAATGTAGTTATTGTGGGTGCAGTCGCCCTGGGAGCAAAGGCCGCCTGCAGGTTCAAACGGCTCAGGCAGGATGCAAACGTCACCATAATAGACAAAGATGAATTGATATCATACGGAGGTTGCGGCATACCGTTTTATGTGGCTGGAGATGTGAGCGACGAGACCGAACTAAGATCTACCAGTTTCCACATGGTTCGGGATGAGAAGTTTTTCTTAAACGACAAGGGGGTTATCGCCATGACAGGCACCGAAGTCACGAAAATCGACCGCTCAAATAAAACGGTGCATATCAAAAAGAAAAGTGGTGAAGAAAGCGATATTTCCTATGACAAGCTCGTACTTGCCACGGGCTCCGTTCCCAGAAAGCTGGATATGCCGGGAACTTCCCTTAAGAACGTCTTTAATGTCAGCAACTTAAGAGATGCAATTGCCATTAAGAAAAAAATAACCCGGGGCGAAGTGGAGAAGGCGGTTATAATCGGAGCCGGTTTTATTGGGCTTGAGATGGCCCAGGCACTGGCCGATATGTGGGAAATCGAAACAACGGTTATCGAATATTTTGATCAGGTCATGCCGGGCTTTGTCAGCCGTAGTATCTCCCTTATGGCCCAGCGCTGCATGGAGAGGAACGGAATAACTTTCCATCTTGAGGAGATCGTCCAGGCCCTTGAGGGAGACGAATATGTAACGGCCGTAAAAACCAATAAACGCACCCTCCCGGCGGATATGGTCATCATGTCTGTAGGTATCGTGCCCAACACGATCCTTGCAAAAGAGGCGGGCATTGAGACCGGACCGGGCGGGCATATCATAGTGAACGACAGAATGCAGACCTCTGATCCTGACATTTATTCAGGAGGTGACTGTGTACTGATAAAAAATCTTGTCACAGGCAAGCCGGCCTACATCCCTTTGGGATCTATGGCCAACCGTCAGGGGCGGGTCATCGGAACAAACCTGGCAGGCGGAGACGCCCGGTTTAAGGGAGGCGTGGGAAGTTTTGTTGTGAAAATCTTTGAAAAATCGCTGGCAGGCGCAGGGCTTTCCATCGATATCGCGAGAAGAGAAGGGTTCGACGCCGTAAGCATTCAGGTGGCCCAGTTCGACAGGGCTCATTTCTACCCCGAGAAAGAAATAATATATCTTGAACTTGTCGCAGACAGAAAGACCCGAACGGTTTTAGGCATCCAGGGCTGGGGTGGCGAAGGAAGTGAAATGGTCGGGAGAATAAATGCCGTTGCCCCGCTTATTATGAACAAAGCCAAGGTAGAAGATGTCGGCAACCTGGAGATTGCGTATTCTCCCCCATTTGCTTCTGCCATGGACATTGTAAACGCCCTTGGCAATACCACTGAAAACTTTCTCGATGGCATGTATAAGCCTATGGAAATGGAAGAATTTGTTGAGTGCTGGAAGTCTCGCGACAATGGAGACTGCTTCTTTCTCGACTGTAGGGCGCGTGCGGACGCAATACCTTTTGAAGAGAAATTTCCGGAAATTTGGAAAAGCATTCCTCATGATGAGCTGGAAAAGCGATTTAACGAGGTGCCCAGGGATAAAAAAATAATTCTGTTATGCAACACCGGTATTCGTTCATACGAAGCCCAGATAAATCTTGCAGCCCACGGAATTGATGACACGGTAAGTGTGGGGTCAGGTATTTCGGGCCTGAAGGATTGCGGCATAGAATTTTAGACAATTTGCAACCAAAAATCAGGAAGTAGGTAATAAGCGTTTAAAGGGATTGGGACTTTTGTAGAATTATAAATAAATCTATAGAAGGAGGTAAAAGCAAGAAGAAATTGTTTATTTTCGCGTTTGTTATGGTTTTTACTTTGACCGTGGCCGGTTTTGCTGTTGCTGACGATTCCGAAATGCTTCAGGCAAATGAGAAAAAAGCCTGGGAAAATGCGACGAAAGCTTTACCTGCGGAACGTTAGCTAAATGTTCAGCAATTCAAAGAACTGTACGACAAGGTCATGGCCGGACAGGAAGATGCCTATTTGGTTGATCTCCGGACTCATCCTGAATTTTATGCCGCTCACATTGTTGGCACGGACCATATCCATGCCGGTCATATGTACACGTTCCCCAAAAAAATCAAAAACAAAGACGCCAAAATCGTGGTGTGGTGCAGGACACACAAACGCGGGGCTTATGTAGAGGAGAGACTGGCACAATATGGTTACACCAATGTATGGTGGTATAAGGACGGCATCGTAGGCTGGATCGAGGCAGGACATCCCCTTTGTAATCAGTTTATGGGGATGTTTAAAGTTACTGACTACCATAAATACTTTACGGAAATCGATAAAGAAACTAAAAAGCCCTTGTATCGAATTCGAGAATTTCACCCCTATTAATAAAAAATTCCTTTCTTCAAGGGAAAAGTGTTTTTGCTTTTCCCTTGAAGAATTTTCATCATTATCTCACTGCAAAACCAAATTCTTCCCGGCTTTTTCCCTCTGGAAAATTATTATTAAAAATGTTTGACACATATCGAATCATGCCATACATCCTTTTTAAAACATATTGGGAGTTGCCATGAAAACGTTCGTCAAAGTCATGAAGGCCCTTTCCGATCCCAACAGAGTAAAAACTTTAAAACTGTTGCAGGAAAAAATGATGTGTGTTTGCGAGCTGCAGAGCGCTATTGGAATTTCGCAGCCTAGTGTTTCCAAGCATCTTAAAATACTGGAAGAGGCCGGGTTGGTTGATTATCAGAAAGATGGTCTGTGGGTAAACTATTTTCTTGCCGACGGAAACCACAGTCCGTATGCGGCCAGCCTGCTGGGAAATATTAAGCACTGGCTGGATGATGATCCACAAATTTCCGAGTTGGTTAAAAAGGCGCCTTTTCTAAACCGGGAAGAAATATGTAAGTTATAATTTTTTAACTCTATATATAGCTGTATATGAATACAGGTATATGTTCATTGCGTTGCACATTCGGACCGGGATGAGGGCGAATTCCCTAAAATAAGGAAGGCACCATGTCTCAAGGACTCACCGAGGAAGAGTTGAAATTAGAGGTAAGCCATCTTAGAAAAGAGGTGCTTGCACTGAAGCAATCGGAAAAAGCGTCTAAAATCGACCTTGCAGAGATGAATCAGATATTTCAGACAGTTGCCGATGGTGTTATTGTAATTGACAAAGATTTCAATGTGGTTCGAGTTAATGAAACCTTTGCGGTTTTATCCGGATTTAGTGAACAGGAAAGCATCGGACGAAAATGTTATGAAATCTTTCCAGGCGCCCTGTGCCACACCCCCGGATGCCCAATGGTTCGGATTTCCTGCTGTGTGGAACGGGTTGAATATGAAGTAGACAAACAGCGACGTAACCGTACCAAGATTCCCTGTATTGTAACCGCAACACCTTTGCGCGGGCCGGATGGAGAACTGCTCGGCATTGTGGAAAATTTTAAGGATATTTCCAGGCTTAAAGGAATACAGGAGGATCTTCAGCAGAGTTTTGAAAAATTTCGAAAAGCCATGGGGGGAATTATTCAGGCCATTTCCCTTACCATTGAAAAAAGAGATCCCCATACAGCCGGACATCAACGCCGCGTTGCAAAGCTCAGCCGAGCCATAGCCACCGATATGGGATTTTCATGGGATCGTATCGAAGGAATACGCATGGCGGCTGCTATTCATGATCTGGGTAAAATACATGTTCCGGCGGCGATCCTCAGCCGACCCGGACGATTGTCGGAAGCGGAATTTGCCATAATTAAAATCCATCCTCAAATTGGATATGATATATTGAAGGGGATTGAATTTTCATGGCCCATCGCTCAAACCATATTACAGCATCATGAAAGAATGGACGGTTCAGGATATCCGTTCGGACTTTTCGCTGAAGATATTTTAGAGGAAGCTAGGATCCTGGCCGTAGCAGATGTTGTAGAAGCCATGTCATCTCATCGACCCTACCGTCCTGCCCATGGAATCGATAAGGCTCTTGAGGAAATATTGAAAGGAAAAGGAATTTTATATGATCCGAAAGTTGTGGATGTATGCCTAAATCTTTTTCTTAAAAAGAATTTCAAGTTGGAGTAACTTATTTAAAAAAATACAACTGCAACCTCGACTTTAACAAAGGTTTCGAACATGAGGCGGACGGTTCACAAATCAAGACTTCTAAGTTGCCGGAGGTTGCTGACCGAGACACTTGTTTAAAAACGTCTGCCACACAACGAAGTATTCATGGCCGCCCACAAGATAGGTATCATTATGATCCGCTCCCGCAATTTCATAGAACTCCTTGGGATCCGGAGCTTTTTCCAATAGGCGACGGGCCATGGAAACCGGGATTGTCTGATCGAATTGTCCGTGGATAAACAAAACGGGTGACTTAATTTTGTCAATCAATGACAAGCTGTCATATTTGACGACCGACTTTGGTTGCGGTGCAAAGAAAGGGAAATATCGCCGCATCATGTCGTCCGTTGAAGTAAAAGCAGCTTCAAGAATTACCCCCAGGCACTCTTCTTTACGGGCAATGTCCACTGCCAGGGCGGTTCCCAAAGATCGGCCAAACAGCAGTACGGAAGATTTTTGGAAACCCTTCTCATTTGTCAGATATCGGAAGGCTCCGTAGGCATCGGAGAAGGTTCCGGCTTTTGAGATTTCACCCTGGCTCAGGCCGTATTCACGGTAGTCGAAAATAAAAATAGGGATTTTAAGGGCGTCATGCAGCTTTTTAAGATTATGCAGACGATGGCTGATATTACCGGCATTGCCATGAAACCAGAGCAATACCGCCCGTTCATCGGGTCCGTGAACAAACCAGCCATGCAGGCGGGTACCGTCCTGTGCGGGAAAGAAGACTTCTTCATAGGACTCTAAACCGTAATCTTTGGGTGTTGCTTCGATATATCTTTCCGGAAAAAATACAATACCTTTTTCTGACATGATTTTAATCCTTGTTGATCCTTTGAATTGTGTATTGGACTAATTACTTAAACCTAATCCGGACAAACGGGAAAAGTTAAAAGCGATCTAAAGTTTGAAGTGAACTAAAGTTAAGGAGGCGCAATGCTCCGGCTATTTATTTTAGATAAAAATGACAGAATACCTTCACTTTAGGCACTTCACATTCAATAAATATAGATATTTTTGCTAATGAAAAACGCAAAAATTATAAACAAGGAAATAGAAGTGGTTTCAAAACCTTCAATCAGGTTCAAAGTCAAGGCGGGCCGAGGGATTCAAGCGCAGGAATATATTTAATATTTCGAGTATTGAATCCCTCGGCCCAACACAGAAATTGGGCC
>Ga0315537_1001643_pt1 | contig 17439 bp, 16 predicted proteins | sample SalMarSW160270MG_FD_203091 | JGI IMG/M metagenome (GOLD analysis project Ga0315537, IMG submission 203091) | Salt marsh sediment microbial communities from the Plum Island Ecosystem LTER, Massachusetts, United States - Salt Marsh Sediment SW1602-70 ... | reverse complement strand
CCGCGAAAAAGTTCTGGATGAAAAGGAGCAGAAATTAAGAGATGCCTATAATAGGGTCTTTTCGGATGATTTAATAAGAAAAGAGCAGCTTGACACATGCGAATGGTTTGAACAATCCGGAGACGATGAAGGTCAAGGATGGTAATTAGGAAAGGTTCAATTTATTGGATTGACTTTTCGCCGGGGAAAGGATCTGAACCAAAGGGCAGACGGCCTGGTCTTGTGGTTCAGGATAATGTTTTAAATGACAGCAAACTTAATACAGTAATCGTCCTGGCAATCACATCAACAATGAAATATGGTGAATTGCCGGGAAATGTTGTCTTGAAAAAAGGGGAAGCGAACCTTCCAAAGGACTGTGTTGTTAATACAACGCAGATCAAGTCGGTTGATAAAATAAGTTTAAAAGAAAAAATAGGGACACTTTCAGATAAAAGGATGATTGAAGTGTATGAAGGAATGAAACTTGTCATGGGTTTCCCTTGCTGATGCTCTGGCTTCTCTGGCGAAGGCGACTGCCCTTTGAAGCTCTGATGTTCTGTCATCCGTCATCCACCCATGACTACCCATGATCATTTATCCGCCTTAGCAGAAGACCACGGGCTTGCCCGCCACATATACGGCGGGCTTGCCCGTGGATGAATGCGCGCATGCTTGGTATGTTACGGCGCGATGTCGCCCCCAAGATACGGCGGATAAAGGGACCACGGGTTTACCCGTGGGGCTCCAGGCTTACTTCCAAGCTTAATTATCCTTACGCAGGTCACTAGAGAATAACCGCAGTGTAAAGATGATAGAAAGAATCAAAGGTCTCGTAGTGCATATACGGATGCCATGCGCAGACAGACCTGTCTCGTACAATGTGAAAAATAGGGAGGATCGGCCTCTTTGATTGGCAGCATAAAGAATTTCCTGCACCGGGTCCGGCAGAGCAGGCAGCCCCTTTTTTTCCTGATCGAACGGGATTTCAGAGCTCGGTATACGGGCTCTGCTGCAGGGGTGATTTGGTCGCTGATTCTTCCTCTTATGATGGTGGGGGTCTACAGTCTTATCTTTTCACTGGTGTTCGGCCGGCGTATCGGGAACACGCCATTCGCCCTGTGGCTTTTCTGCGGGCTGCTCCCATGGATGACCTTTTCGGAAATCGTTAAAGCCTCGGCAGGCATCATCGAGAAATACAGAAGCCTGGTGACAAAGACCTCATTTCAACCGGAGATCCTGGTGCTGGTGGTGATAGGGGCCGCTGTGACCAGTCACGTCATGGGGTTTGCCGTGTTGCTGGCCTTGCTGCTCCTGGTGAAGCAAACCATGGGGTTGCTTATACTCACCATTCCCTTGTATCTGGCATGCCTGGTCTTTTTTTCACTGGGCCTGGGATGGCTCGTCTCTTCACTGAATGTATTTTTGAAGGACGTCGGGCAAGCCATCGGCGTGGTCTTGCAGTTGTGGTTTTATCTGACCCCTATTCTCTATCCATCAAGCGTTATTCCTGAAAAATTCCGTCCCCTTTTGTCTCTGAATCCCCTGTATTTTATAACAGAAGGCTACAGAAGGGGGCTGCTTGCAAATGAGGGAGTGGTGGTACATGATCTTGTGGTTTTTTCATGCCTTACGATCGGCGCCCTGATGATGGGGGGGTACGTTTTTCGCAGGCTGAAAGGGCAGTTTACCGAGGTCCTCTGATGGCGAAGCCTATGGGAGGTTATGCTGTTGTCGCACGGGATGTATCAAAGGTATACCGGCTCTACGGAAGGCCCGTAAATCGGATAAAGGAGGCCTTCACAGGGCGGAGATTTCACCGGGAATTCCATGCGTTGAGCGATGTCAGCTTTTCCCTGAAAAAGGGAAGCACCATGGGGATCTTGGGCGTCAACGGCAGCGGCAAGAGCACCCTGCTGAAGATCATATGCCACTACTTGCCCCCCACGAAAGGGGTGGTTGAGACCCAAGGGCTCATCGCCTCCATCCTGGAGCTGGGCACCGGCTTCAATCGGGACTTTACCGGCAGGCAGAATGCCCTGTTATACGGCGGTTTGATGGGCTTTTCCAAAGAAACGCTGGAATCATGGATGCCCAGGGTGGAGGAATTTGCCGACATCGGTCCCTTCTTCGAACGGCCCCTTCGTCTTTACTCCAGCGGGATGTATGCCCGCCTGGCCTTTGCGTGCGCCATCAATACCGATCCTGATATCCTGATTATCGATGAAGCGCTGGCGGTGGGGGATATGGCCTTTCAGCATAAGTGCATCAACCGGCTCAAGGAGATACAAAAAAGGGGGGTGAGCATCCTGTTTGTGAGTCACAGCATGGGGGCCATTAAGAGCCTGTGCCAGGAGGCACTCCTGTTGGATAAGGGGCGTGTGATCAAAAGCGGCAGCGCAGAGGATGTGGCCAACTATTACCATGCCTTTCTTTCAGAGAAAGAGGCCGGGGAAATCGGTCTCAAAACAAGGCCGGCAGGAAACAAGAGCATGGTGAGAGATTCCAAGAGCACATCCGGGGGGGGTTCCCGGATCGGTTCCGAAGAAGTCCGGATTGAGGAAGTGCTCATCCTGGACAGGGAAGGGAATCGTGTTGAAGCCGTTGACTTTAATCAGGAGGTGGCGGTGCGGGTTCGCCTTCTTGCGAGGCAGGCATGCCGGCCGGCGGTTGCAGGCATCCTCATACGAGATAGCTATGGAATTGAGCTTTTGGGCACCAATACCGCTTTTGAAGGGATCGACATGCCCGCACTCAAGGCGGGAGAAACCTGTTCTGTGAACTTTCGATTGAACGTGCCCCTCCAGAAGGGCAGCTACAGTGTGACGGCTGCCGTGGGGCACGACCCCGACAGGCCCGTATTCTATGATTGGTGGGACAATGCCTGCGTCTTTGAGATGATGCCCCCTGCGGACCGGAAACTGGCCGGTTGTAAGTTGCATCTTCCCATCAAGGTCAGCATTGAAAAGGAGAGCAGGTAGCGCGCCATGGCTCAGATAAGGCTGGACATCTGCGGCGGAGCTTACCCCCTGGGCGAGGGTTCTATCAATGTGGACATCAAAGCCATCCCGGGTGTAGACGTTGTAACGGATATCACGCGCGGCCTGCCGTTTCGATCCGAATCCGTGGATGAGATCGCCTCCTGCGGCACCCTTGAGCATTTCTCCCGGTCCGAGATCGAGACTATCCTGAGGGAATTTTTTCGGGTTATAAAAAAGGGCGGCCTGCTCAAGATAGGCGTCCCCGATCTACAAAGGATAATCAATGCCTATGCCCTGGGCACGATAGAGCATGAAGTGGTCAATCAGTACCTCTATGGAAGGGGTAAAGATGCGTATGACCTGCACCGGATGGCGTTCGATTTCGAAGGGCTTTTCGGGCTGCTCAAGGACACGGGTTTTTCCAGGATCAGGAAGGTGCCTTACGCCTTTCCTTTTCATATCCCCAGCCTTATGATGCAGGTGGAGTGTTGTAAGGATTCGGACCGGGATCAACCTGAAGAGCACCAACAAACAGTAAAGGGAGAACCCCCGGCAATGGATGAGATGGAATTTACCGGGGAACGCCTCGTACCAACCGATCCCCTATTACATGACCTCTATGTGAAGCACCTCTCCCGCTATATCTTCGCCGGCCGCTATGTAAAGGATGGCGCGGTGCTTGATGCAGGATGCGGCTGCGGCTACGGATCTCATACCATGGCCCTGTCCGGAGCGAGATATGTGGCGGGGATCGATAACTCCTTGCCGGCAATAGAGTTTTGCAGGAGATATTATTCGCAGAGAAACGTGACATTCTTTCCCGCGGATTGCCTTGCAATGCCCTTTAAAGATAACGCATTTGACCAGGTGGTCTCTTTCGAGGTCCTGGAGCATGTTGCGGATTACCGCCAATATCTCAATGAATGCCACAGGGTGTTGAAACCAGATGGCCTGTTCGTGGTGTCAACTCCTAACAAACGGGTATTCGAGAAGACGGAGAATCCATTTCACATCAAGGAATTCTACCTGGAGGAATTTGAACTCGCACTCAAGGAACGCTTTGAGGTGATCGATATCCTCGGTCAGGAAATCTCCCCGGCATATGCTGTTCAGTCGGAAAACCAGCAGGCCATGTATACCTTCCTGGCAACCATGATCAACTACTATGAGGAGCTCTTCAAGTATACCGAAAGGCAGCTCGGGGTGCTGAGGGACACGGCTCAGCAGAAGGCAGAGGAGATCGCAGCTCATGTGGAGGCAACCAGGAAAAACCTGATCTCCATGGAGAAATTGGTGAGGGATGAAAGAGAGTTTTTCTTCAAGCAGATGCCGTTCTTTGTTTTTAAGGCCTTTTTCCCGGCTCGCTTGAGGTTTTTCTTTCCGGGTTTCATCAGGCGCTGGATCAAGGACAGGATACAGGCCAAGATAGATTTCTCTTGGAACCGTATGAGAGAGGATAGGGAGGCCCAGGTGCAGGATATATCCTTTTCAAGGGCGCATACAGGGGATGTGAACCGGATTATTCCTCCCCTTACCCTGAAGGAGAGGATTCGGTTCCCTGTCAATACAAACAGGAAAAAGCTATCCCGGCCTCCTATCGCAGCGGTGCCTCTGAGCCGGTCGGACATGGTCATCCGAAAAGAAGATCGTGAACGAGCGCCCTACCTCATAGCCCTGTGCGGAAAATACAAGACCCAACATTGATGGTCTCGTAAAAAGTCGAAAAATCCCTCTCCCTGGATGCCCGCCTGCCACTGCGAGGCACGAGCGGGCAGGGGAGAGGGCCTGCCCTGTTAAATGCCGCCTCTGGCGGCCCCCTATGGGGAATTTAACAGGGTAAAGGTGAGGGTGATCCCCCTCCCCTTAATCCCCTCCCACAAGGGGAGGGGAAATGGGACTTTTTACGAAGCCATCAACATTGCCTCTTTCGTCATTCCGGCCGCCGAGCCGGAAACCAGTATTTTCAATAGGTTATAGACTCCGGCGCCTGCCCCGGACCCCGATCCGGGGTTCGCCGGAGTGTCGGTGTTAGTGACTCTTTACGAGGCCATCAACATTCAATGTGGCCCAGGAGAAAAGCGAGTGAATTTGCTGCTTATTTACTACTATTTCCCCCCCCGGGGCGGGGTAGCCGTTCAAAGGGTCCTCAAGCTTTGCAAGTATTTGCCGCAGTTCGGGATAGATGTGAAGGTCCTGACCTCCGGGGCTGAATACCATTCCTTCGTGGACGAGTCCTTGCTCAAGGAGATACCCCATAGCGTCGAGGTCCTGAGCACAGGCGAGAAAAGAGCAAGGGAGGGACAATTCGGGAGAAAAAATTTGCTGATAGATTCATTTATCTCATGGGTGCCCCGTGCGATTCGAAAGGCCAGAGAGATTATTGAAGAGGGCCAAACGGATGTTGTTATGATCACCAGTCCTCCCCATTCTCAACAGCTCATCGGCCTGGCCCTGAAAAGATCATACGGGATTCCCTGGATTGCCGATTTTCGTGATCCGTGGACCAGCGATTCAAGATTTATGAGGACGAAAAGTCGGTACAGCATTTGGCTGGAAAGGTGGATTGAGAAAAGGATTTTGCAGAAGGCCGATCTTGTGGTTGCCACGTGCGAGGGTGCTCTTGAGTCCTTCAGGGAGCATGCAAGAGGAGGCAAAAGACAGGATAATCCGCTCAATGACAAGTTCGTCCGCATCACGAATGGATATGATCCCGATGATTTCGGCGAGATGGATTTCCTCGAGGACGATTGCCTGACCTTCAGCTACGTAGGCTCCACCGGTGAATATATCAGTGATCCTTCCTTTTTTTTGAAGGCCTTGCGGAAGGTCCTCGATGAAAACCCCTCTATGGAAGAGAAGATCCAACTGAACTTTGTAGGAAATGCGGAGGCCAGGATAAAAAGGAAGGTGGAAGAGCTCAAGTTAAGTTCCGTCGTGAGATTTCACGGGCACGTTTCTCACCGGGAAGCAGTCCGGCTCATGTGCAGGAGTCACGTCCTTTTGTTCTTCGAGATACCCGTGCGTGATGGGAAACCCACCCTGGTTTTACCATCCAAGCTCTTCGAGTACATGGCCGCAAGAAGACCGATTATGGCTATGGCAACGGATGGAGATTCAGCACAAATCGTTAGGGAATATGGCCTTGGAGCAATAGTGGATCCGCTCAATATAGAGAAAATGGCAGAAAAGATAGGCGAATATTTTGGCCTTTTTTCTCGAAAACAACTAGGATTGCTGCCTCCAGCTCCCGCGGTCTTTAGCCGGGAGGCACAGGCAAGGAAATTTGCCGAAATGATACAAAGGATAGCCCTGTAAAACGATGCTTCCCCTTAGATGGCGCCTGCTATACCTGATTACCTTTGTTCCCCTGGGCTGTATCCTGTTCGCAGGACTTCTTTTATGGGCGCTCTATGTACGGCTCATATTGAATCCGCTACGATGGGCTTCAAAACGGCGATCAAAGAGCTATTGTCGAGGGAAAGGGAGGCCTTTGTTCCTGTTTCTTCCCTACATGACCGAAACGAACGCCAGCGCCAGATACCGGGTCTACAATTACCTGAGATATATTACCGAAGAAGATCTCGAAATTCATCTTTCACCCCCCAGCTCAGAGGCGGTGTTCAATAGATTCTTCAGACCCTGGCGACGAAAAGGGCACTACATCTACTTTATTCTGGTTTTTCTTCAGCGTGCGAGGGCCATTTGGATGGCCGCCAACTATGATGCGGTCCTTGTTCAAAGGGAACTGATAAGCGAATTCTTCTATGACCCCCCCCTATTTATCTTTGTTCTGTGGCTTATCAATCCCAGAATAGTCTATGACGCGGATGATGCCGTATGGATGCTTCCGCCCCATTCGGTTCGAGGCAAAAGCAAAGCGTTAAATTACCTAGCAAGAAAGAGATTTTATTGGAACGTTCGCCTCAGCCGGGAGATTATTGTCAGCAACAGGTATTTGGCCGAGGAGGCGTCACGCATCAATGGTGCTGTTGATATTATCCCAACCCCGGTTGATGTGGGAGCCTTTAGAGGGATCCGAAGGCAAAGTTCGGCAGATTCACGGATAACCATCGGCTGGACAGGTGGTGGGGGTAATGTGGCTTATCTGAGGTCGATCGAGAAAGTCTTGTCCGAAATCGCTAAGCTCCATCCGATTCGTTTAAAGATTATATCCTCCATGTCCCTGCAGCTTTCGGAGGTGGAGGTTGACTTTGTCCCCTGGGACAGGGACTCAGAGTACCGGGAGATATGCTCCTTTGACATAGGCATTATGTGTCTGCCGGACAATCCGTATACCAGAGGAAAGGCGGGGTTCAAGCTCCTCTTGTATATGGCGGCGGGGATACCATCGGTTGCCTCTGCTGTAGGGGCGAATAATGATATAGTCGAGCATGGAAAAACCGGCTTCCTGGCCGGCAATGAAAGCCAATGGAAAGACTGCCTGGAAAGACTTATTCGGGATCCTTCCCTCAGAACGGAAATGGGGGCCAGGGCCAGGGCCTTTGTGGTCCAGAGGTACAGCTATCCTGTATGGGCTCCCGTGTTTAGGGACATTTTAAAGAACGTGGTTAGCTGTTGAGGATTCCCAGACATCCCCCTGTTCAGCTCAGTGTTTCTTTTATGGATAGATTTGAAGCAAAACTTTAAAATCATATGCTAACATGTTGCAATGAGTTGTATTTAGAGGTGAAAGAGAAGAAAGGCTAAATGGACATTGTGTTCAAAATAGGTGTCCCCTCCTACGAGGAACTTGAACTCTGGGGTGACTATCACCTGAGCAGGGGCATGGCCCGTGAGATGGAAAGAAGGGGGCATACTTGCCGCATACACATCCTGCCTGAATGGAAAGACCCTGCCGACCGAAACAGGGATGTCGTGATACACCTGAAAGGGTTGTCTCGGTATAAGCCAGGGCGCGGCCCTTTGAATGTGATGTGGTTGATAAGTCATCCTGAAAGGGTTTCAATCAGGGAGTTAAGGCGTTATGATCTGATTCTTGTGGCATCCAGAATATTTGCCCATGAGCTTAAAGAGAGGGTAGATATCCCTGTCTATCCCTTGTTGCAATTTGCCAACACCGAGGTCATGTATCCGGACCCCGATCCATGTAATTCCTGTGAACTGCTCTTTCTTGGGAATTCCAGGAACGTATTTCGTAAGATAGTCATGGATTTAATGCCCACCCAATTTGATCTGCATGTTTGGGGGACGAGATGGGAAGGCTTCATTCAAGATCGCTACATTAAGGGAAAATACTTTCCCTATGACCGAGCGCGAAGGCTTTACTCTTCCTCCTTGATCGTGCTGAACGATCATTGGAAGAGCATGAGGGAGAAGGGGTTCGTAAACAACCGGATTTTCGATGCCCTGGCCTGCAAGGCGTTCATCCTCAGTGATCACATGGATGAAATAGTCGCGCTTTTCGGCAATGCGGTGGAGACCTACCGCACTGCCGGAGAATTGCACAGGAAGATCGACTTCTACATGGAACACGCGGAGTTGAGAAGAATGAAGGCTGAAGCGGGATACAGGATAGTGGCCGAGAAACATACGGTTGAAAAAAGGATGAAGCAGCTGGGAACGATCCTGGCTGATCCCTCGGCCTGTCGGTCGATGCCCGATATGGCATCCCCTAAAGAGAGAAGCCACGGCGTTTTTTCACCCCTCTCTTTCCATGATACAGATGGAGACGGAACATCATGATTGAGCGGTGGCACTTTATCAGACGGAGGATTGCTCTTTACCTGGAGAGGCATCTAAGCCCGAGCTTGTTTACAAGGATTGCATGCGTGTATTGCCGTGTAAAGGGATTGACGGCATCTTGGAGATTTTTGCCGAAGCTTACCGCAACCAAGCACGGCTTTCAGCAAACGGGGCCCGCGTCCACCCCGCAGGAACGGCTCCTTTTCAACTATGGCGCCTGGGAAGATATCGTGCCGTTCCTGAGGCGGCATATCCAGCCGTTATCCGGAAAGGGGGACTATCCGCCGGCGAGCATCATCATTCTCAATAGAAACGGGGAACATCACCTGCGGCGGCTGCTCCCTTCCATCCGCACCTACACGATTTATCCTAACTATGAGACCATCGTCATCGACAACGATTCCTCGGACGGCTCCTGTGCCTTTGTCCGGTCCTTTTCCTTGAAGGGCCTCCGTCTCATCAGACTCGATGACAACGTTAGCTTCTCCAGCTCCAACAACGTGGCGGCGAAGCAAGCCCGAGGAGATTTCCTGGTCTTCCTCAACAACGATACGGAAGTTTCCTACGGGTGGCTTTCGGAACTGATCCGGGCCCTGCAAAGCCATCCGGGCGCGGCTTGCGCGGGCGCCACATTGCTCTATCCTGAAATCTCCGAGGTCGATAAAGGCGGGGATTGGATCCTTCCCGGCTTTTCCGTCCAGCACATGGGGATCGCCTTCCGGTTCGAAGGAGACTTTTTCAGGCCTTACCATAAGGGGCGCTTTCGCCATCCCCTGAGTTTAGAGCCGAGCACCTCCATACAACCCGCGGTCACCGGCGCCTGCATGGCCTGGAAGGCCCAAGTATTCAGGGATATCGGCGGATTCGACGAGGGGTATAGATTCGGCTATGAGGACGTTGACCTGTGCCTCAGGGCAGCCGAGGCGGGCCATACCGTTTTGCTGAGCGGCGGGAGTTTCGTGATCCATCATGAGCTCGGAACGCAAAAGGCGATATATCGAACCGTCAAAAGCAGTAACAGCCTCAATAATAGGCGCATCTTCGGTTCCCGATGGTACCCTTCTTTGAAACACGCCTATTGGAGCGAGAAGCTTTTCTCAAGACCCTTCCTGGCGGAGCATCCTTTGACGATAGCCATTACGGTGACCGAATATCATCCAGCCACCACCTGCGGGGATTATTTTACTGCAACCGGCCTGGGCAGTGCGCTGGAGAGGCAGGGTTACCGCGTCGTCTATCTCGCCCAAAGACCGTTTCTCGAATGGTATCGCATCCCACAAGAGGTGGATGTGCTCTTGGTCCTTATGGATGATTACGAGCTGCCTAAGGTGCAAGGACGCCCCGGGCTGGTCACGTGCGCTTGGGTTCGCAACTGGGTCGATCGCTGGATGGGCCGCCCGTGGCTCAGGGACTATGACATCGTCTTGGCAAGTTCCCGGAAAAGCCACGAAGCCATCTCCGGGCTCGTCTCCCCCAATGCAACCACGGGAATTCTTCGCATTGGTGTCGATACCGACCTGTTCAAACCAATGCAGCCGGAACCTTGCTACACGAGCGACTTGTGCTTTGTGGGCAACATCTTCCATGTCCCCAGAGACATCACCAGAACGCTTCGCATTGATCCATCGTGGCGATTCAGGTTCTGGGGTCGCCTGGAAGCCCTATCGCATCCCTTCTCGCCCTATCACGAAGGGAGAGTTCCCTATGAAGAGGTTCCGAAGATCTACAACTCCACAAAAATCGTCCTGGAGGATTGCATGCCCATGTGCAGTCCATGGGGATGTATCAATTCCCGAACCTTTGAAGCTGCCGCTTGCGGTGCCTGTATTATTTCCAACCCAGTGCTCGAATTGGAGGAGCTGTTTCAGGACAGCGTCATCACCTACCGAGATGAGAGAGGGCTTTCTCGGCTGATCCGCTACTACCTGTCTCATGATGAAGAACGACGGAAACTCGGAAGCAAAGCGAGGGGAAAAATACTCGAGGCCCATACCTATAACCATCGGGTCCAGGAGCTCAAGGAGCATCTCGCTCGCCACTTCGAGTTATAAAATTGCTTCGCAATTTTATAGAACGCGGCTCCGCCGCTCTAAAAAAGGAAATTCATAGTACAGGAGTTTTTTTGGCAGACGCAACAATCGTGGTAGTAAATTGGAACGGCAAGAAGGTCTTGCCCATCTGTTTGGAGGCCTTGTCAAGACAGACTTGGAAGTCATTCCGAGTCGTGGTGGTTGATAATGGTTCCACGGATGGTTCCGCTGAATGGGTGGCCAGATACAACCGAGGGATCGAACTGGTGAGGCTCCCCTCAAATATGGGGTTTTGCCGCGCAAATAACATCGCCCTCCGAAGGATCGCAACGCCCTACGTCGTCTTATTGAACAACGACGCATTCCCTTGCCCTCAATGGCTGGAAGCCCTTGTCAACGGCCTTGAACGCCATCCGGAGGCTGGCTTTGCCGCCTCCAAGCTGCTCTTTTATGACGCGAAGGGTTTTATCGATAGGGCGGGCGATGGGTACACAAAGGCAGGGGTTGGGTATCTGCGGGGAAGATGGTCATCATGTTCGGAGTATGGTGAAGAGGAGATGGTGTTTGGGGCATCCGCTGCCGCGGCACTGTACAGGACCGAAATGCTTCACCACGTGGGGTTGTTTGACGAGGATTTTTTCTTGCTCCATGAGGACGTGGACCTGAGTTTTCGTGCCCAGCTCATGGGATTCAGATGTGTGTATGTGCCCGATGCGGTAGCTTACCATGGAGTCAGCAGCAGTATTATGCGCGACTCGCCAACATCGGTCTACTACGGGCAAAGAAACCTTGAATGGGTTTATCTGAAAAATATGCCTTCATCGTTGCTATTGCGGACATCCCTGCTCCATATGGTCTATAATATGTTCGCCTTTGCCTTCTTTTTGCGACTCGGGAGGGGCAGGGAATTTATAAGGGCAAAAAGAGACGCCCTTTTCGCTTTCCCCGTCATGCTGAGAAAGCGGAAGGAGATTCAGGCTCAACGTGCCGTGGATGATCGGTATATCTTCGCTCTCCTGGAAAAGGAGAGATTTATGGAAAGAAAGACATCGAGACGCAGGCGAAACCAGGCCCCCTATCGCACGCCGGGTTTCCATGCTGAAGAGCGCGTGAGCTTCGATCCTCGGCGGAAGGTATAAGGGCAGGAGCTGCTACACCAGGTCCATGATGGGAAAACGGATCAGAGAAGTGCTCGAGATTTTCAGAGAAAGGCGCCTCAAACGTGAAGACTACGACCGGAGGTTCTCCATGACTCTGCGTAAGTGGCTCATAGCCCATCAAAGGGACATCGTATTTGACAAGATGACGTGGATGGGCATCAAGATCCTCAAGAACCCGCTTGATGTGTGGATTTACCAGGAGATCCTCTACGAGGTGCGGCCTGATGTGGTGATTGAGATAGGCAGCGCTTACGGTGGAAGCACCAGGTATCTGGCTGACCTTCTGGACCTGTTGCAAAACGGCATAGTGGTATCCATTGATATTGATCGAAGCAGGTATCAGCTCACGCATCACCGGGTTGTCGAATTGACGGGCGATAGTTCCGATCCGAGCGTCTTATCCCGCGTTCGGGAGATCTGCCGCAATAAGAAGACCATCGCCATCCAAGATGGAGGCCATACCAAGGCTCAGGTCCTCAGGGACCTTGAAGACTATTCCCCGTTTGTAAGCCTTTCTAGCTACTTTATCGTGGAGGACGGGATCGTTGACCTTTTTAACCCGGGTGACGGGATAGGTTTTGAGGAAGATGGCCCATTGGCCGCCATAGAGGAGTTCCTATCCAAGAATCCGCAGTTTCAGGTGGATTCTTCAAGAGAACGATATATCCTTACCTATAACCCCAAGGGATTCCTGAAGCGGGTAGGTTTTTGATGGCGCGGGAAGAAAAACCCAGAGGTTTTCAGGGCCTTCCTGGATCTTCCAACCCGTCTATCGCTGTCTTTTTAAGTCGAATTCTCTCGGAATATAGAGGAAATGAGAAATGATTCCCCATAGGGTAGATGTGGTCATCGTGAATTTTAAGAGCAAAGACTATCTCTTGGCCTGTCTGAATTCCATTTACGGGGATTCGAATGGGCCAGGAGTCAGGATCTTTGTCGAGGATAATAACTCCGGGGAGGAACTAACGGACATAACCAGGGATTTCCAGGGTATCACCGTAACCCTGAACAGGGAGAATCTGGGTTTTGCTCGTGCGGCGAATCAAGGGATTCGGAAAGGGACGGCTCCTTACATCATCCTGGTTAATCCGGACGCCTTGATTCTGGATGGTTTTTTTGAAAAGGCCTTGGCCTACATGGATAAAAGGCCCGGTATAGGTATCTTGGGCCCGAAGGTAATGAATGCAGATGGGAGCGTTCAGGGTTCTGCCAGGAAGTTTCCCACACCGTTTACGGGTTTATTCGGAAGATCTTCAATACTGACCAGGTATCTGCCAAACAATCCACTCACCCGAGAAAACATCCTTACCTCCCGGAGTGACGGCGGAACGCCCATAGAAGTGGATTGGGTTTCAGGTGCCTGCATGGTAGCGAGGAGAAAAGCCGTGGAAGCCGTCGGCCCTCTGGATGAGCGGTTTTTTATGTACTGGGAGGATGCCGACTGGTGCAGGCGCATGCGGGATAAGGGGTGGAAGGTTGTTTATTTTCCGCAAGCCTCTGTTGTGCATTACGTGGGGGTTAGCAGCGATAAAGCACTCTCAAGATCGATACTGGAGTTTCATAAGAGCAGCTATCGACTTTTCGATAAGTACAGTAAACCCTATTCCCTGTTTTTGAAACCACTTGCAATAGCCAGCCTCTCCTTAAGGCTCTGCTTTCTCCTTGCATCGAACGGGATACGGGTATGGTGTAAGAACGGCGGGTTCGCGCTACGCCTTAGGGAAGAGGCGCTCATTGTTGAGAAAGAGAAGAAGATAAGAATCCTACGGATGATAGCGCGGCTTAATATCGGTGGGCCTGCAATACATGTTCATTTATTGACCAAGGGCTTGGATTCTAAGAAATTTAAGCACACACTGATTGCGGGAAAGGTCTCTAAAACGGAAGGAGATATGAGCTACCTCTTTGATTCTATCGATCATAAGCCCATTCTATTTCCTGAGCTTCAGAGGGAGATAAGCCCCGGCAGGGATGTACGAGCATTCAGACGGATTTTTAAGACGCTGTGGCGAGAGAAACCGGATATCGTGCACACCCATACTTCAAAAGCTGGGTCGAGCGCCAGACTTGCCGTGCTTCTGTATAATCTTATTTCCAGGAAGCGGATATACACGGTTCACACCTTTCACGGGCACGTGTTCGAGGGTTATTTCAGCAGGATGAAATCATTGATTCTCGTGTGGATAGAGCGGCTGCTCGCCATATTTACCGATGTGATCATCGCTATCAGCAATACCCAGAAGAGAGATCTAGCGTCGAGGTTCCACATCGCTCCGGCTGAAAAGATAAAAACCATTGAGCTGGGATTTGAGCTCGGATTTTTTCTGAACAATACGTTGTTAAGAGGGCGCTTTAGAGGCAGATTCGCAATAAACGATGACACCCTGTTAATCGGCATCGTTGGGCGGCTTGTTCCCATAAAAAATCACAGGATGTTTTTTCAGGCTGCAAAGCAGTTTGTTGAGCAGAATCCCGGGTTGCAGGTCCAATTTATGGTGGTTGGTGATGGGGAGTTAAGGGGTGAGTTGCAAGCATATTGCCGCCAATTGGAGTTAGCAGACCTTGTGATATTCTGCGGTTGGGTAAGGGATGTGCATCTGGTCTACGCAGACCTCGACATCCTTGCTCTCACTTCCTTAAATGAGGGAACCCCGGTATCGATTATTGAGGCAATGGCCTCCTCAGTGCCTGTCATTGCAACCGATGCCGGCGGGGTACTGGATCTTCTTGGCTCCCCTGACGGTATCCCTTCTCTGGATGGCTTTATCGTATGTGAGCGGGGCATTCTCTGCAGAAAGGATGACGCATCAGGGTTTGCCCAGGGATTACAATACCTCGTGGATATTGATGAGGCTCGCAAACAATGGCTCCTCACCCAGGCTCGATCTTTTGTCCGGGACCATTTTTCCGAAGAGCGGCTTATACGGGATATGGAATCTTTGTACCTTGATCTGATGGCAAACAGGAGATAAAATCGCTCCGCGATTTTATATAACGTCCAAGCGGGACTTAAAACCCGCTCGACCTGCCTTGGGGGGCATGAAATAAATCCCTATACAATCAAATTATTCAACAGAAATAGCGTTTCAGGAAATGGTGGTTAAGCCCAATGTTTTAAAATCTTCATCAAAGGACAGCGCAGGCATATTGTTTAGCTCCCCTGATATAAGGACACGGGAGAGGGCATCTACAAATGAAATCTTTCTTTCCTTGCCGAAGAGATTGAATAAGGCAATGGCTTGATGATGCTGGCTTTCCGTGGAATGGATAATTTTATAGAGATCAATTGATTGATTGAAGGTCAGCGCCTCGGAGTAGCCATATTGATAGAGCAGAACAGTCATGGCCTCAGAGATAATAAACCAACAGGTATGAATTACAATTCGGTTTTGCTTGATCTCTCTAAAAAGCTCTAAGGCGCGGTTGTGCTTTGTGTCTTTTTTTGAGAAGAGGGCTATAAAGAAAGTGGCATCGCAGTAAACTGCATCAAATCCTTTGAGGGTATTCATCGATGCTTCCATATAAGATGGATTTATAGTTTTGAGCTATTGGCCGTAAATTTTCTTCCGGTTCCGGGAGGTCCTCAATAGAGCGCAACACAGTATCATACCGATCTATTTCACCGATTAGCTCAATGCGAGCAAAGGCCTTACCTCTTTTAGTAATTTTCAATGCCTCACCAGGCTTTAATAGCTTATCCAGCTGTGTCAGCTTAGATCGAGCATCACTAAGTTTGATTTCTGCTACTAACTCTCCCATGTCAACCCCTCTTTAAATTGTACAAATGAATAGAATAATGATATATTTTGTACAATTTGTCAAGAGGAAAAGAGATGAAAGTACCAGCGACGATAACAAGGCATGCGATATTTCCTTGACTGAAGATAGATGATGATATATAGATATATATATCACTATGAATGAGAGGAGACGCCATTTATGCAGAGCCGCAGAACGATTATTACAATATCCGAAGAGGATAAGATATGGTTGGAGAATTACAGCATATCCCAGGGGGTATCAGTGGCTGAGGCAATACGGAGGGGCATTGCTCGTTTAAAAAATGAAGAGGGGAAATCTTTTTACCAATTAGCAGTAAAAGAAACAAAAGGTATCTGGCATCATGGGGATGGCCTGGAATACCAGAAAAAGGTACGGTCTGAGTGGAGATAACGGCGGTGCTTGAAAGGCTTTTGGATTCAGTCATCTTGATAGATCATTTTAACAATATTCCTCAGGCGACCGAGTTCATTCTTTCTTTAGACCCTGGAGGGGCAGCAATTTCTGTTATCAGCAGGGCTGAAATTCTTGTAGGCCTTGATAATAAGGCTATTGAAAAGGCAAAATTGTTGCTGGATCACTACACACTATTAATCATTGATAAGGCTATCGCTGATAAGGCTGCAGAATTGCGAAAGAGGTACGGCTGGAAATTACCGGATGCATTTCAAGCGGCTTTAGCAATCTATCATCATATACAATTATCTACCCGGGATACCAAGGATTTTGATCCCGCCATACATTCTTTCGTTGAAATCCCTTATGAACTCTAATATCCACGAATTGTTGCCCGCATAGTGTGACTCCCTCTTAAGCTCCGATATGAGAGCGCTCTTTCATCCACCGCTGCTGCATAGGAGCTGATTTGTGTGATAAGGATTACTGGGAAGCCTTCTGCGGGTGGTTGTCAATGATTAGGCTGAAACTAACAAACATGCTATGGATGAACTGATCAATAGAAATCTCCTCGCTAGAAATACAATCTGGAACCTTATCGGCCAGTTAATACCCCTGATTGTAGCGATTTTCGCGCTGCCGCCCCTGATTAGGGTTTTAGGCACGGATCGATTCGGGGTATTGGCCCTGGCGTGGGTGGTGATTGGCTATTTCAGCCTCTTTGACCTTGGACTTGGGCGCGCGCTTACACAATTAGTATCAAAAAAACTTGGGGAAGTTCAAGATCAAGAAATTCCATCCCTGATCTGGACTGCTTTATTTCTTATGCTTCTGTTAGGGCTCGCAGGGGCAGTAGTTATGGTTATATTTTCTCCTTGGCTGATTTATGAGATACTCAAGATTCCAGAAGCATTACAGTCTGAAACCATGTATTCTTTTTACCTGCTATCCATGTCGATTCCTGTCATTATCAGCACTGCGGGTATGCAGGGGATCCTGAAGGCGTACCAACGATTCGGCCTTGTTAATGCCGTTCGCATTCCCTTTGGAGTTTTCATATTTGCAGGGCCATTGGCGGTATTGCCCTTTGCACAAAGCCTCTTGCCACTGGTGAGCATCTTAGTGGTTGGTTTACTGATTGCATGGGTTATTCATTTTCCAATTTGTTTTCGTATTATTCCGGCACTGCGTCATGGCATTGCAATCAAATATGCTTTAATTAGTCCCTTGCTTCGTTTTGGAAGTTGGATGACCGTGACAAATATCGTTGGCCCACTTATGGTCTATTTGGATCGCTTTTTGATCGGCGCCTTAGTATCCATGTCTGCTGTAGCCTATTATACTACTCCTTATGAAGTGATAACGAAGATAGGCATACTTCCGGCAGCACTAGTTGGTGTCCTATTCCCT
>Ga0315537_1001642_pt1 | contig 17440 bp, 21 predicted proteins | sample SalMarSW160270MG_FD_203091 | JGI IMG/M metagenome (GOLD analysis project Ga0315537, IMG submission 203091) | Salt marsh sediment microbial communities from the Plum Island Ecosystem LTER, Massachusetts, United States - Salt Marsh Sediment SW1602-70 ... | reverse complement strand
TTGTTTTTTCGCCTTCGTATTGAAATACGGCCTCGATTGGCACGCCGAAGGCCCCGGCTATTCTAAATGCCAGTGGCAGCGAAGGCGCATACTTGCCCTGTTCAATGGCGATAATAGTCTGGCGGGTCACGCCTGCCTTATCAGCCAATTGCTCCTGTGTCATTTCGCCACTTTCAAAACGCAGTCTTCGAACCTGGTTCCTTAACTCATTTTTCGCCATCGCCCCTCCTGAAAAAGTATTGAGCCAGAACCGCTATCCAATAGATCGTCCCAGGGATTAATAGAGCGCCAAAGATAATAAACGGAAGCGACCAGGCAGGGACGCATCCATTGTCTCCGACAATAAGTCGCGGAATTACGCTGGCGATAGGTAACGATATACAGGCCGATATTAAGGAAACCTTCGCAGCTTTGTTCTTAATCTGCTTATCGCGCTCATCGGCCTCTGGTTCTCTGGGGCTTTGTCGCTTAAACGTCCAAACCAGTAGTGTCAGGTGTATCCCCATCACCAGAATAAAAACTGCCAACAGCAGGAATCGCTCCAAATCAGTGCAAGTTTCTTTTAATATGAAAAGTTTATAAAACCCGTAGGCAAACATTGGGAGAGTTAATAATCCTGACACCAGACAGAACACAGCTTCTTTTTGAGTTCTATTCATTTTCTTTTCCTTTCCTGCCGTATTGAATCAGAATTGCGACAGATTGGACGAATTGAACAGTAATGAATCCGATAGCAAGCATGCATGGCAGCACAATAACCGGGATCGATGCTCCTGTTTTAAGAATCAACCACGGAACTATGCAAGCAGCAGTGAAAAGAACCCAAAACAAAGAATACGCAACAAGGCTTGCTTTGCTATAAATCAGCAGGTCGCGCTCATCGAGGTCCAAATGGCCTCGTTTTTTGCGGAACAAGATAGGTGACAGGCCTATAAATCCGGCAGTCCCTAAGAACCCTAATCCACCGAGAGCCTTGGGTATTCCATAAACGATGGCGAGACTACCAATAGCAATGACCGTGATGGTAAGACTTATCATTATTACAATTAGATTGTAAAGCGCGATTTTCTGTGCTCTATTCATGATTTTTCCCCTTTACTCCCAAGCCCATACTCGCAAAGAATCGTAATCGAGTAGAAAAAAAAGTGGGTGATACAAGCCCCCAATGAAGATTTGTGGCAGCCAGCGCACCGAAATCAATGCTTGTCCATCCATGATGTAGAACGGTATTAGGCACGCCAGCCCGACAAATAGATAAGCTGCGGTAAAACAACCCAGCTTAGCCCTTTCATTGATAAGTCTGTCCCTCTCATCGAAAACGACCTTGCACTTATCTTTCTTGAAGATAAAAAAGGAAATCCCTCCAAGCCCGATGAGACACACTAGCGAGAAACCCAATAGCGCTTTAGGCATCCCGACCTTAAAATTCAAAATTGCAACCGCTATACAACTGAGGGCAAACGCAAATCCCGTTGTGATAACCATAGACCAGGCCAATTTCTGTGCCCTATTCATAATTTTATCCTTTTCAACCAAAATTTGCCTTTTTATGTAAACTTAACTATACATAATGTAAGAAATACCATACTATATGTCAAGTATATTATACATACTTTTGCAAAAAATTTTATTCATACCAGATTAAAACCGGTTGTCTCATTATAACTTATTCTGGGGTAAGCGTTTACACCAAGTAAGCAGGCGCTGCATTTTGCAATATTTTCGACAAAATGAACGGTATGGGAGAAATAATTGGTCAGACAAGGAAGTTAATCAGCTTAAGTTTGTAGGGTAGCAGGCAGAGGAAACTGCTGCTCAAATCAGCCGGTTTTTTCCGATATAGCTTTTATGACTTTGGTTGAATTGGAGACAAAGCAGTGCCCGTTTTGCGCAGAGACGATTCAGGCCCGAGCTATCAAATGCCGGTTCTGCGGCGAATTTCTTAACAGCAAAAAAGCAAAGGCGTTGGAAGCCGAACCGGAGATGGGTGAGCCGGTTGAAGAGAAAAAAGGGCCTGATAAGGTGATGTTCCGGGGCAGGCCTTCTCTGTGGGGAATGGCTGGCTCAGCAGTCAAGGGCTTGATTATCATTGCTTTGGCAGTTTTTTTAATAAAGCTGCCTCTCGAAAATATGTTGGCTGGTCCATTAAAGCTTCAACTGACAGAGAGCCGGGTTCTATTGTTCAGCCAGGTTAGATTTTTTACGGGCGCTGGTCTTATTTCAGTCGCTGTTTGTATATTATTGATAAGAGTGATTCGGCTGAAAATGACTTATTACGAGGTTTCGCCCGACAGGATTGAGTGGAGCCGGGGTATTCTTGACAGGAAAGTTGACAACATTGATATGTTCCGCGTGATTGACCTGAAGATGCGCAGGAGCATATTTGATTGTATCTTTGGTATCGGGACTGTTGGTTTAATTACAACCGACAAAACCGACCCTAAGTTTGACTTTGAAAAGATAGCAAATCCTCGCAAGCTTTACGACATCATCAAAAAGGCCAGTCTCGATGCAGACCGGCAGAACCGCGTCGTTCACCTTGAGTAGTAAGCTGGAAATTTTAGTTATTTTTGTAGTGCCCCATCACCTGCTGTTCGTGTCTGAGCAGTTTGACTTTTGTATTCGTCCCGCCCGCAGCGCTGAAGCCGCCGATTTTGCCGTCGCTGCGTATTACCCTGTGGCAGGGGATAATCAAAGGCAGGGGATTTTTGGCAAGCGCATTGCCGACGGCTCTTGCAGCTTTGGGTCGTCGTATCCTTTTTGCCAGGGCGGAATATGTTAATACCTCGCCGAATTTGATATCCCTGCAGGCGGTTAAAACTGAACAGTTAAAATTACTGAGGCCGTCAAGGACAATTGGAATATCCGTGTTTTTAGCCACGAAGACACCAAGACTCGAAGTTTTTTCTTTATATATTTGATTTCTTTGTGACTTTGTGTCTTGGTGGCTGAATTCCGTGCCGAAGGTTACACAATCACCTTCGAAATAGGCGGTTATTTGGCCCTGTAATTTTTTGAAAAGTCGTTTCTCGAATCGAGCTGTTTCTGAAATTATCAACAGCCGTGATTCGACGACTTCAGGGCTTCTACTCGGCAGGCAGGTTCGCAGCAGGCCGTTTTTGTTGCCGGCAAGTCCGAAATAGCCCCATTTGGTCTTAAAAATCGTATATTTCGTCACTTTCTGCATTTTTGCCACAGATTTCACAGATTAATATAGATTGTCAAGTTTCTCCATTTTTGCAAGATTGTGTTCAAAATTGGGTTTGATTTGGGTTTGTTTTTATTTTCATATTTCATTACTTTTTGCTCATAGTTCATTGTCAAATAAAAGGTTATCTTCATTTCGCCGTTTTGGAAATTGGCTTTGGGAATTTTGGGCCAAAAATCGATGTGCATATTCGCAACTCTCTGTATTACCATAGTTTATATCTACTCGATTTTTATGAAAATTGGGTTTGTTTTGCATAAAAGAGTTCATATTTAAGCCACCGAGGACACCGAGGGCACAGAGATAATTAAAATTAACCACGAATGGACACGAATTTACACTGATAGGGCTTTGCCGGAGCCATTTTTCAAATGGCTTTTTAGACAAAGCATTCAACTTTCCTCGAAGCGAGCTTCTGCGGTAAGTTTTTAACTTTGTCTTTAGGCTGAGTAAGTCAGCCTCGGCGAAGCCACTCGTCGGGGCGAAGCCCGCCGTAGCCCGATAAGTTTCTAAACGCTTTTTATTAAACATTGGCTAATCCGTAGTATAAATGAACTTATGGTTCATTTTATTGACTTAGACGACTTGTCCTGTATCCGTGCGGGTCTCCGCTACCGTGTACTACATAGAGTACACAGTTTATATTATACCAAACTCTGCCTGTGTGTTCAATAAAAATCTAACAATTTTAATAAAAAAAATAGTGTCTTACGGGCGTCTGGAAATAACAGCAAAAAATGGCTTTTTGCTCTTGAGCCCCTTTGCTTTTGATTGAAAAATACTAACCCCACCCTCTTAATTTATTTGCAGTTTGAATGTACGCTACATTCGGCCTATCCGTCGCTGCTGGTGGTACATCAATAATTGGTCTCAATCCTCTTTTGAATTTTTCCCATCCGCCGTGTAAACGAATTTCTTCTAGTTTACGGATTTCTTTTTCATTATATATTATTTTGTATTTTTCGTTGAATGTGATTAAACCATGGTCGTATGCTTTGTGATGAATGTAAGATAGTACAATTCCATTTGAAGTTTCATCTGTAGATGTTTCATAGCCCACAGGAATAATATGTGCAGCTTCAACGAGTTTTAATTGAATGCCGCTAAATGCACAACGATAATTATATGCCCTTAAAACTCTTGCTCGAAAACTATTATCTCTCTGCTTTTTGCTAATTGTTTGAACTGTTATTCGTCTTGGAACGCTAACCTGTTGTATAATTTCTTCATTGGGAACAACTTCGTTTTTCGTCACCTCTTCAAGTATTTCAAAATCTCGTTGTGATTCTCCAAATGTGTGAAGAGATTCAAGGTTACGAACATATTCTATGAAAAAATCTGGCCTGAAAGCAATTGCTAATTCACCATTGCCCTTATCGTACGGCGAAAAGCCACTAATAGCAGCTCTCTCTAAATTTTCTATTTTGATTTGAAATGATGCTGAGTAACCCGGCGTACCAATGTGTTTTGATAAATCAAACCCCACAAAAACTTGGAGTGGTTCATAGTAGCCGAGAATTAATGTTTTGTATCCAGTTTCTTGTTCAAGCCTCTCTTCTTTCATTTGGATGCGATATTCGTTTGCTGCTCTCATCCGACCACCGCCATGGGTAACATTGTAAATTATAATTTTTACAAGATAACTTTCAGTATTGTTGGAGATTTTTACTTTGAAAGGATGTTGATTATTAAGATAAAGAATACTACATCCACTTTCATTTACGGCTTGCGAAACTAAATACAGAAGGTCTTTCTTTTTGAATATTGTTGGCATAAATTTTGACTTCTGATATTGCGAAAAGGTCAGGTTCTTCTTCAAAGCGAAGGATGCTATTTTTCATATACACTTCATTCAATTCACAAGCAATCCACTTTCGTTGCAACTGTTCTGCCGCATAACCTGTTGTATTAGAGCCCGCAAATGGGTCAAATACTGTATCCCCTTCATCTGTTAGAAACTTGATGAAAAATTCTGCAAAGCGTATTGGGAAACGAGCCGGATGTGGCTTTAATCCACTCTTTTTACTTTTCATCATATATTTACTATTAGAATCGTTGTTGCCGAGCTTCAATATGTTTGGTGGTATTTCATCGTTGTTGCTAAACTCCAATACGTTTGGGGGTATTGACCCACCATGATCTTTGTTGAATTTGTGGGTGATGTCATGACCACTTGGTCGTTTCTTAGCAACGTAACCTTTCTTCAGAAGTGATTTCATTGCTTTAGTGTACGGACGTAAAACATTTTTGTTATCGGCCTTTGGACTCTTTGTTTTCGAAAGCCACCAAACAAGATTCACAGAGTCTTTTACTCTTATTCTACGAACATTAACCCATTCCGCAGGTGCCGGAAGTCGTGCGGGGTTGTAATGAAAAAACTCTTGTGCAAGAAAATAGTTTTGTTCTTTTACCATTCGACAAAGGAGTTCGTATTGATAAATACTTCTTATAGGATACCCAGGTAAATATGCTCCGCCTAAGTCAACAACAAACGAACCATCGGGAGTTAATACTCTTTTAAATTCACGAGAAAATTGTAAGAACCATTCAATATAATCTTGTTCATGTTTGTTGCCATATTCTTTTTGACTTGTCAATGCAAAAGGGGGCGAAGTTAGTACAAGATTTATTGAATTGTCGGGTATATGTTTAATTATGTCCAGTGTATCTCCAAGATATGCTTTTCCATATTTGGTTTTGTAGTAGGGTTTTAATTTTGTTCTTTTCTTCATCTATTTTCTTTTATAAACCTTCGCCATGGGCCAGTAGTGTAATTTTATACACGATAATTTGCAAGAGGCAAATAAGATTATATTCATTTTTCACTTTGTAACCTATATTTATGATTATACAGTCTGCACAAAACGGCAAATGCAGGCTGCTGATTTATATAAGGAAGCTCCCTGCGGTGCGGGAGGCTAACAAATTAGATGATAAATTACTGCAAGGCAGAATCTTTATCGATAACCTTTTTCCGGCTACCTGTGGCACCTGTCCCTTAGGGACAAGCTACGGAGGGCAAGATTGAGGGGATAAATATATTTGGATTCCGCAGCACGTGCAGAATGACAAAAAGAACAAATTTATAAAAACACCCCAAAAACCCTAAAAAAAGGTATCAAGAGGACAAATGACAAATTTGTTGACGTAAATGTAGAATTATGTTAAATATGTTAGTTTTTATGGAAAAAGGCCAATTATTGTTACCGGCCAAGATATATCCTTTTTGATTGTGATATATGTCTCTTGAAGAGCTGAGAAAGCGAATTGACGAGCTTGACCAGCAGCTTGTTCAGTTGCTGAATGAGCGTGCGCGCGTTGTTGTGGAGATAGGCAAGCTCAAAAACAAAAACGACAGACCCGTCTATGCACCGGACCGGGAGAAAGAGGTCTTTGCAAAACTTGTTGAGGGCAATAAGGGGCCTTTGCCGGACAGGTGCTTGATGGCGATTTGGCGTGAGTTAATGAGCGGCTCTTTTGTGCTGGAAAGGCCGTTGCGGATTGGCTATCTGGGTCCGGGCGGCAGCTTCAGCCACACTGCTGCGATGTTGAAGTTCGGCCAGAGTGTCGAATATGAGCCGTTGGCGGATATTAAAAGCATCTTCGACGAGGTCAGCAAGGGCCATTGTGATTTGGGCGTCGTTCCGATAGAGAACACTACCGGCGGAGGTGTAATAGAGACGCTTGATGCCCTCGTTGATTCGGACGTGAAAATATGTGCTGAAGTTCTTATGGCGATTCATCATAGTCTTTTGGGCAATTGCCAGTTGACCGAAGTCAGGACGGTTTACTCGAAGCCCGAGGTATTCGCACAGTGCCGGAACTGGATAAGTGCCACTTTTAAAGATGCTCAGACCGTTTCCGTTGCATCTACCGCCAAAGCGGCGCAGATGGCTGCCGGTGAGCCGAATACGGCGGCGATTGGCTCAGTCGTTGCTGCGGAGCTGTATGGGCTGAGAGTTATTTGCGAAAATGTCGAGGATAATCCGAACAATATAACCAGGTTTCTTGTTATCAGCCGGGAAGATGCAAAGCCCACAGGCGAGGATAAGACCGCTATATTGTTTAGCACCGCACATAAGGCCGGTGCGCTTGCGGATGTGCTTGAGGTTTTCAAGCGACACGATATCAATCTGACGAATATAGAGTCCAGGCCCAGCAAAAAAAGGCAGTGGGAGTATTATTTCTTTGTCGATTTCCTGGGCCACAGGACAGATGAGAATGTTCAGAAGGGGCTCCAGGAAGCGAGGAAGCATTGTCTGCAGCTTTCGATATTGGGCAGTTTCCCCAAGGCGACGGACCTGCTGTAATCGGGCCTTCAGTTCATTGTTGATAGTGCATTGATGAACTACGAACTATGAACTATAAACTATGAACTATTTATCAGGAGCGTTTTATGAGAAAGCCGTTTGTAGCTGGCAACTGGAAGATGAATATGGACGGCCAAAGTGGCGTAGCGTTGGCCCAGGCGATTGCATCCGGCTCTTTGCAGCAGGCAAGCCGAAAGGTTACTGTGGCTGTGTGTCCGCCTTTTGTTTATTTGCAGAGCGTGGCCAGGGCTCTTAGTGCGTCGAGCATTGCTGTCGGTGCCCAGGACCTCTACTTTGGGTCGAAGGGGGCATTTACCGGCGAAGTAAGTGCATCAATGCTGAAGGATGTTGGCTGCGCTTATGTTTTGTGCGGCCATTCAGAGCGTCGGCACGTCATCGGCGAGACGGATGAGTTGATAAACAAGAAAGTTGCCGCTGCTGTTGTTGGCGGACTTTTACCGATATTATGTGTGGGCGAGTTGCTTGCTGAGCGGGATGCATCGAAGACGGAGCAAGTGGTAACTCGGCAGATGAAAGAAGGTCTGTCCGGCTTGAGCGACGAGAAGGTCGCAGCGGTAACCATAGCTTATGAGCCGGTCTGGGCTATTGGGACGGGACGCACTGCAACGCCGCAGCAGGCACAGGAAGTTCATAATTTTATACGAAATCTGCTTGCCGAAATGTATGATACACCGTTGGCCGAAAGCAGTCGTATTCTTTATGGTGGCTCAGTGAAGCCCGACAATGCCGCCGACTTAATGGGACAGCAGGATATAGATGGCCTGCTGGTCGGCGGTGCGAGCTTGAAGGCGGATGATTTTCTCGCAATAATTCAGGCGGCAGCGTGATTGATAGTTGGCAAGAAATGGCAAAATCTGTAATCTCGATTGTGCAGCAGCGGCAGATGAAAATTAATAATTGTCAGTCGAAAGGGGAATGAATATGGCTGTTTATCCGGTGTTGGCGGCGACTTTGATTATGAAGGTTGTCGCCGTTATCTTCTTCATTTGTGCATTGTTACTGATTTTAATTGTTTTGATACAGAAAGGCAAAGGCGGCGGCTTAAGTGCGGCATTTGGCGGAGGCACCGCAAGCGGTATTTTGGGGGCCAAAACCAAGGAGCCGCTGACCTGGTTTACCATAATTTTGGCGGGTGTATTTCTGACTTTTGGCGTGATTCTGGCAAAATATTATAAGCCGGGAGTCAGCGCTTTTGAAGTGGAACAGGCCGCGACCACTCGGCAGGGCCAGCCGGAAGAGGCAGCACCGGCCGTTGAGGGTGATTTGGGCGAGACGAGCGATGTAAATGAGAGCGTTAATGCGGATTTGCCTGAGGGTTAAGATAATCGACCGTTGTGCGTGATACGTCTCGCAGAAAAGAAATACGCAGCGCGAATTGAAAGTGTAGAGCTATGATAATTAGTATGACCGGCTATGGCGAGGCGGAGGGTGAGGCCAATGGCGTCTGTTATGCCGTTGAAATCAAGACTCTTAACAACCGTTATTTCAGGTCGATTATAAAATTGCCTGATGTTGTGGCGTTTTTGGAAGAGGACATTGAGAAGGTTTTGCGCGAGAGCTTGTCACGCGGGACGGTAAATTATGTGCTTCGCCTCAAAAACGTTTCTGCAAATGTCCTTTTTGATATAGATGAGAATACCCTGCGGGCTGTGATAGAAAAGTTGGGACATATCAGTTCCTCGGCCGGCATTAAGGAGACTATCGATATTGCCAGCTTGTTGAGCTTGCCGGGGATTATAAGGCCCGTATTGCCGGATAAAAAAGTCGCGGGACAGATAAAAAAGAAGGTTTTGGACATCAGCCGGGAGGCGATAGATAAGCTCATGCAAATGCGTGCTGCCGAGGGGGCTGTTCTTGAGGCGGATTTGAAGAAGCACTGCAAAGCGATAAAGCAGGACATTGAGCGAGTGCAGGCAAGAAGTGAGGTCGTTCTGAAGATATATGCGAAAAAACTAAAGAAGAGGGTTGGTGAGCTGCTTCTGGATGCCAAGCTGAAATGTGATGATGAGACGGTCGCAAGAGAAGCAGCCGTTTTTGCCGATAGGTCTGATATATCAGAAGAAGTTGCCCGCCTGGATTCGCACCTTCAGCAGTTACTAAGTGTATGTCAGGCAAAAGGCCAAGCCGGACGCAGGCTGGAGTTTATCAGCCAGGAGATGCTCAGAGAAGCAAACACAATTGCCAGCAAGGCCGCGGATACCGAGATTACACGCCTGGTAGTCGATATGAAATGCCGGATAGACAGGATTAAAGAGCAGGTGCAGAACGTGGAGTGAGAGTAGCTCCGGTTTTTTCCTTGATTTTGGATTGATTCGAAGCTGAGAATGAAACGACGCGAAGAAGGCAAAGCAAAGGTGGTGATAATCAGCGGCCCGTCCGGCGTTGGAAAGGGCACCATCTGTAAGGAGCTGATTAATCGGCTGGATAATGTTTTTCTTAGTATCTCTGTTACTACCAGGCCTAAAAGCGATGACGAGGTTGACGGAAGGGATTACTGGTTCGTATCGAAGGATGAGTTTCAGCGGCGTATCAGCAGGGGGCTTTTGCTGGAATATGCAGAGGTGTTCGGTCATCTATACGGGACGCCCCGCGACAAGGTGGATGAGGCACTGGCGGGCGGAAAAACCGTTATTTTGGAAATTGACGTTCAGGGCGCAAAAAAGGCGAGGGCAATATATCCGGATGCGATAATGATTTTTATCCTGCCGCCGACTCAAAAGGAATTGGCAGGGCGTATAAACCATAGGGCGAGAGACAACTCTGAAGCCGTGGAAAAACGGCTCGGCGTGGCAGGCACTGAAATCGCCGCTGCCTGGCAATATTACGATAATATGGTTATTAATGATGATTTGCAGCAGGCGGTTGACGAATGTATGCAAATTATAAACAGCTCGCCTCGATTCGGAGAAGCGGGCACAAAGCGTATGGAACAAAAAGGGTAAGATTTCTAACGGAGCGATATACGAAATATGATAGATGAACTCAAGAGCGAGGAAATAATCAAAAAGGTTGGCGGTAGATTCATACTAACGGCGTTGGTACAAAAACGCCTGACTGAGCTGCTGCAGGGCTCTCGGCCCCTGATTGAGGATGCCGAGGGTAAAAAATTGCTTGAAATTGTTGTTCAGGAAATCCTCCAGGACAAGATTGCTGTCGAGAGCAACTTTGCCGAACAGAACGGCAAGGACGCAGGGAAGCAGCAATAGAATAAAACTTGTTGGCAGGTTCTGCGGCACGGGAAATGAGATGCTAAAAGAGACGAATATTTTGCTGGGTGTCAGCGGGGGAGTTGCTGCATATAAAGCGGTTTACCTGGCAAGTAAGCTGGCCGCCGCTGGTGCCGGGATAAATACGGTAATGACGGAAGCTGCCTGTCGGCTTGTCGGCCCAAAGAGCTTTGAGGCGGTTACATGTTCAGCCGTTTTTACCGATTTGTGGGACACGACTGAAGAATTCAAGGCCGGCCATATAGCTTTGGTTGACTGGGCCGATATTGTTGTCGTAGCACCTGCGACGGCAAACATCATCGGCAAGATTGCGAATGGCATCTGTGATGATTTACTAAGCACTTCTCTTTGCGCTGCGACGAAGCTGATTGAATCCGGGGTATGTCTTTTGGCGCCTGCGATGAACAATAATATGTGGGACAATCCCGCCGTGCAGCGAAATGTTGAGATAGTTATGCAGATGGGTTTTCAGTTAGTTGGTCCTGATAAAGGCCATCTCGCCTGCGGAACGGAAGCTATCGGCAGAATGGCCGAACCGCAGGATATCATTAAAGCAATTGAAAAAATCGCCTCGAAAATTAAAAAGCGAAGATTTGCCACTAAGACGCGAAGGCACAAAGAAATTTAAAAATAGATTCCTGTTTATGCAGGAACGATACATTAAAGCCTTCGTGTCTTGGTGCCTTAGTGGCTGAAGAAAAATGCAAATACTAATCACAGCAGGGGGCACGCGGGAATATATTGACCCTGTTCGTTTTATCTCCAATGCCAGCAGCGGAAAAATGGGCTATGCCCTCGCTCGTGCAGCTCTTAAAGCGGGCCACAAGGTGACACTTATCAGCGCATCTGATTTACAGCCGCCCGTGGGTATGGACTTTGTCGGCGTCGATAGCGCAGAGGATATGTTTAATGCTGTCAAAAAGTTTTTCCTGAAGTGCGATTGTCTTATTATGGCTGCTGCCGTAGCCGATTACACCCCTGTTCGACCGGCTAAAACCAAAATCAGAAAGACGGGTAAACCTCTAACCATAAAGTTAAAACCTACAGTTGATATTCTAAGGTGGGCTGTTGCTCATAAAAATTCTAAATTTGGAATTCTAAATTCTAAATTCCGCCCAAGGCGGTTGGTCGTCGGTTTTGCGCTGGAGGATAGGAATCTTCAACTAAATGCCGAAAAGAAACTAAAGGAAAAAAACCTCGATATGATAATCGCCAACACCCCGGATGCAATCGGCTCCGACAAATCGACCGTTTATATAAGGACGCCCGATTCTCCCTGGACTATTATACAGGATGCGAGCAAGAGGATAATTGCACGAAAAATTATTTCAATATCGGAGCGATTAATCTCCGGCAATTGACCAGAGGACGATTAAACCTGCACAGAATATAACACCCTGCCATCGCAAATTCATTTTACCGGAAAATGTCATAACAATAGCGGCTATGGACCCTATAGCGCCCGCGAATGCCAGGATGCTTAAAATCGGCAATAATACAGCCGCCGTCTCGCTTCCGTAACTGATTGTGCCCCTTGCTATATGGCCGAACCATTTGAAGGCAAAATATGCTGCGTATAACCAGACGCAGACGCCTGGAAGGCTGAGAATCACCCGCAGCCACTTGTTCATATCGCTTTGCTTGTGCTCAGGAGTTTTTTCCATAATAAACATCCGAATTGCCGGCCTGGAATCAGTCATTGTCCTTTATGCCGAGATCGTCTTTTGTAAGGATGGATTCGAATTTGTAACCGGCGCCGGTTATGTTTTCTTCGGCGCCCTGTTTGCGGTCGATAACGGCGACGATTTTTTTGACCCTCGCCCCGGCCTCGGTAATAACCTTCGCCGCCTCGAGGACCTGTCCGCCGGTTGTGGCGATGTCTTCAACAAGAAGAACCACATCTGCTTTGTTCAGGACGCCCTCGACGATTTTGCCGGTTCCGTATCCCTTTTTGCTGTTGCGGACGATAATCCAGTTTTTGCCGGTTTGCATTGCTGCTGCTGCCGCCAGTGCAACGCCGCCCAGTTCTGCCCCGGCTATCAGGGTAACGTCGGCAGTTACATATTTGGCGAATTCCTCTCCGAGCGCCTTTAGGATGTCCGGGCGGGTCTCGAAAAGGTATTTGTCGAGATAGTATTTGCTTCGCTTGCCGCTGCGGAGCACAAAGTCGCCTTCCAGATAAGCCGTTTCTTTAATCCGTTTTATCAGTTCGCTGCGATTCATATTTTAGCCATAAGGGTATTACATTCGGTTTTCTAACTTGCCAGTCTAACATTAGGTAGCCGAATTTTCAAAGTTTTTTGTTTCCTGCTCGGCTAATGCTGTTTTACTCTCTGCCGGAAAAGGATAAAATCAGGGAGGATATGGCGATTCTTAAAAGAAAACCCGGCTTGTAATAATTATGCAAACAATAGGACTATTTGACGATATTGTAACTGACATCCCTGCCACAGAGGGTGTCAAATATGCTGGGTCAAAGCTGAAGCTCCTGCCCTATATACTTCATCTGATAAAAAAGGTGGACGCAAAAACTATTTTGGACGGATTTTCAGGAACGACACGCGTTTCTCAGGCCCTTGCCAAAAGCGGCTACCAGGTTTTGTCCAATGATATTGCTGTCTGGTCTGAAGTGTTCGGCACCTGCTATCTCCTAAACAAAAAAAAGCGGGCCGAATATCAAGAGCTTATTGACCATCTTAATGCCGTCAGGCCCATCGATGGCTGGTTTACGGAGCATTATGGAGGGCAGCCCAATGGTGGTTGCTCCATTCAGGCAGATGGGCTTAAGAAGCCTTGGCAGATTCATAATACAAGAAAACTTGATGCGATTAGAGAGGAGATTGACAGATTGTCGCTGCCGGTCGTTGATAAGGCCGTAGCCATTACCGGCTTAATCCTTGCCCTTGACGAGGTTGACAGCACGCTCGGGCACTTTGTCTCATATCTGCAGGATTGGTCGCCGCGGTCATACAACGAGCTATATCTGAAGGTGCCCAATGTGTTTGTAACCGACAAGGAGCACAAAGTTTTTCGTCAGGACATATTCGATTTAGTGAAAGATGTTTCCGCAGACCTTGCATATTTCGACCCTCCATACGGTTCCAATAACGAAAAGATGCCGCCTTCGCGGGTCAGATATGCTTCATATTATCATTTATGGACTACAATATGCCTCAACGACAAACCAAAATTATTTGGTAAAGCCAAACGGCGAGAGGATACTTCGGATGCCGTGGCCAGTTCTGTTTTTGAAGAGTTCCGCAGGAGCGGCAATGGCAGGTTCATGGCCATAGAGGCCATCGAGCGTTTAATCAAAAGCACGAACGCCCGTTTTATTCTGCTTTCGTATAGTTCCGGCGGCAGGGCGACTGCACAGGAATTAAATGAGGTCCTTTCTGCGTGCGGCACTATTCTGGATTTTGTGGAAGTGGACTATAAGAAAAACGTAATGGCTGAAATGAAATGGACGAGCGAATGGATATGCGATTTGCAGCAGCCACATCGTGAGTTTCTGTTCTTAATTGAAAAAAGATAGCATTACCAAAATGTACCTTGTTTTGAATCTGAGCAGCAGGACATTAGACATGCAAATCAACTTTTCGGCTTAGTTGGTTTCGATATCTTCTGCGAATCGGCTCGACGATGCCTTTTATAAATTCATCGACCTGCTTTGGCGCTCGGCCGACGTAATTTTTGGGGTCTAATACTTTTTCGAAATTGACTTTACTGAAAGCCATATCCGATTTGAGCTGGCTGATTAAATCGTTGGGCTGGCCGAATTTCTTCACCTGGGCCGCGGCTGCCTGAGAGTGCAGACGGATTCTCTCGTGCAGTTCCTGCCTGTTGCCGCCGGCCTTGACCGACGCCATCAGGATATTTTCAGTGGCCATAAAGGGCAGCTCCGCCGTAACATATCCTTCTATTACCTTCGGATAGACAACAAGCCCGTCGAGCACATTAATCAGGATTTGCAGAATCCCGTCAACTGCCAGAAACGCCTCCGGGATAACTATTCTCCTGTTTGCAGAATCATCCAGCGTCCTTTCGAGCCACTGCTCCGATGCGGTCATCGGCGGGCTTGTTGCTGAGCTCAATACGAATCTGCAAAGGGAGGTAACTCTCTCGCAGCGCATCGGGTTTCTCTTGTATGCCATTGCCGATGAGCCGACCTGTGTCTTTTCAAACGGTTCTTCAATCTGTTTTAGATTCGCCAGTAGCCGAATGTCGTTGCACAGCTTATGAGCCGATTGGGCTATCGATGAAAGACAGTTTATCACAAGCGTATCGATTTTTCTCTGGTAGGTTTGGCCGGTAACGGCGCAGATATTCTTAAAGCCGAACGCGGCAGCAACCATTTTGTCGAGTTGCTTGACCTTGTTGTGATTGCCGTCGAAAAGCTCCAGAAACGATGCCTGTGTTCCGGTGGTGCCTTTGACGCCTCGAAATGGCAGTGTTTCCAGCCGGTGCTCAATTTCCTGTAAGTCCATTACAAGCTCGTAGCACCATAGCGTTGCCCTTTTGCCGACGGTGGTTAGCTGGGCCGGCTGATAATGTGTGTAGCCAAGCGTCGCAAGGTCGCGATACTTCTTTGCGAATTTGCCTAATAAATTAATCACCGCTGCCAGCTTTCCTGCGGTTATTTCTAGGGCGTTGCGCATAATTATCAAATCCGCATTATCGCCGACAAAGCAGCTCGTTGCGCCGAGGTGGATTATTGGTGCAGCTTTCGGCGCAGCGTCAGCGAATGTGCGGATATGGGCCACAACATCATGGCGACATTCTTTTTCGTAACGCTCTGCCTTTTTAAAATCAATGTCGTCGAGGTGCCTGGCCATCTGGTCTATCTGGCCTTGTTTAATGTTCAGGCCGAACTTCTTTTGTGCTTTGGCAAGCTCCAGCCACAGGCGACGCCACGTGCTGAATTTCTTTTGCGCACCGAATAGCTCTGCCATTTCCCGCGATGCGTTTCTCTCAACCAGCGGACTTGTGTATAACTCTTTTTCTTTTGTCATTATTTTTTCACCTGATAGTGGTTTATTGTTTAGCAGTCGCCGGCACGGCGACGCAGTATATTTAGCCTGCGGTTTGCCGACAGGCATGGCCAAGTCCATTACCGCAGGTTTCGATTAAGTTTTCTCTGTCGTTCCGACAATAGTTTTTCGATTTCCTCTATATCTTCCTTGCTCAATTCGAAATCTGCTGCCGGAGCGGTTTCTTCGATTTGGCTGGGTCTTCGTGCACCGACAATGGCAGCGGTAATATCAGGCCGGCGAAGGACCCACGCAATTGCCAATTGTGCCGGTGTTTTGCCGTTGCGTTCTGCTATTGGCCGAAGTTGGTCAACAAGCTGTAATGTAGCGGTAAACTTTGGCTCGTGAAAATCCGGACTCCTTCTTCGATGGTCGTCCAGTGCCAATCCCGACAACCTTTCCTGGTTGAATTTGCCCGTCAGCAGGCCTCTTTGCATAGGACTGTAAGCAACAACGCCCATATTATTCTCATCGCAGTAGCCCAGCAGCTCCTCTTCGACTTCGCGATGGAGCATACTGTATGACGGCTGAAGCGAGACAGGCCGCGCTATTTTCGTAATACGCTTTAACTGCTCGATATTGTAGTTCGATACTCCGATATATCGCACTTTACCCTCGTCTTTAAGTTTAGCCATCGCCTCCCAGCCCTGTTCCAAGTTCTCTTCCGGCTCAGGCCAGTGCATCTGGTAAAGGTCGATTACATCGATGTTGAGTCGTTTTAAACTTGCGTGACATTCTTCTCGGATGCTCTTGGCCTTCAGACAGGGCACTTTCTCTTTTTTTTCATTCCATAATAATCCGTATTTTGTTGCGATAATTGGTTTGGCATTTGTTTGTTCGAGTGCTTTTTTGATGAGTTCTTCCGAGTGTCCGAGTCCGTAAGCGGGGGCGGTATCTATCCAGTTGATGCCAAGCTCCAGGGCCTTTATTATGGCAGCAATTGCCTCATCGTCATCCTGTGGTCCCCAGCCGAACTGCCAAGGCCCGCCCATCGCCCACGTGCCCAGCCCGACGGTGGTTAGTTTCAAATCGGTATTGCCTAATTGCCGCTTCTGCATAATCACGCTAAAAGTAATTCGTTCACCCTCACAACGGCTTATTACGATACAATAAACTGCTCAACGGCACAAGAGCAAAAGCCGGCTGCTGACCGTTATTGACAAGTGCCTGCTATCTTTCTGTCGTGATGACGTATGTTCCGCCGACCCGGGTATCGAATTCGATAACTCCCGGCTCAATGGTTTTAAATTCCTGCCCAACGAGCTTTATCGGCGTGGCGGAACGAATCCGGCATTTTCCGCCAAGTTTGGAATATATCACGGCCTTATCGACTTCGCCGTCCTTCCAGTATATCTCCACCTCGAAGCCGCCACGTGCACACAGGCCTTTAATGTAGCCATTCGGCCAGGCAGAAGGCAGCGCCGGAAGTATGTGCAGTTCGCCTGTATGGCTTTGCAGCAGCATCTCGGCTATCCCCGCCGTGCCGCCGAAGTTGCCGTCTATCTGAAAAGGCGGATGATTATCGAACATATTCGGCAGTGTGCTCTCGGCTATTAAGCTGGCGAGCATTTTGTAGGCGTGGTCGCCGTCCTGGAGCCGTGCCCAGAAGTTTACCTTCCACGCCTTGCTCCAGCCGGTCCCGCC
>Ga0315537_1001641_pt1 | contig 17441 bp, 10 predicted proteins | sample SalMarSW160270MG_FD_203091 | JGI IMG/M metagenome (GOLD analysis project Ga0315537, IMG submission 203091) | Salt marsh sediment microbial communities from the Plum Island Ecosystem LTER, Massachusetts, United States - Salt Marsh Sediment SW1602-70 ... | reverse complement strand
GGTAGTACTTGATGGGGAATGGTCCGCGTGCATCGCCGACGCCGACAGTGCCACACTCGAACGGCAGCGCTTTGTTGGCGTTGGGTCGCCTCGGTCCAAAGAAGATCGTGAGCGCCAGGAAAGCCAGGACAACGACGATGGCCACAAGAAAAAGGAGGATCAGGGCGAGGAGGTTCTCGTTCATCGGTTTGTATGGTTGAACAGGCTATTGAGATCGGTGAAGTGCTGATTCGTCATGAAGAGCCTGAAACGGGCAGTTTCAGGGCGCGCCGCACCCGCATAGCCAGCGGCGGAACAAGTAGAAACTGAGCGGCCATGCCCGGCACACCAGGCAGGTAGAACGCCAGGTAGAGCTTCCATCCTTGAAAGCCCAGAAGGAACATCGCAAGCACCGCGTGGACTGCCCGACCCAGAATCATCGCAACAGCCAGCGCCAGAAGACAGGTTGTATAGCGAAAGCCGCCTGAAAGGCGCAGAACAAGGCTCACAACCAGTCCGTAGGTTGCCAGTTCGCCCATCATCCGGAATGTCTGGTCTGGAGTCGGCATCCCAGTCAGGCCCATCGAGAGGGCAGGGGTCAGCAGGCCAACGAGAGCGGCACCCAAAGGATCCAAGAGAGTCCCGGCCAGAAACACCGGATAATGCATTGGGAGGACGATACGAGGCAAGACCGCAAACGCGTAATGGAACAGAAGTGGTAGGACGACACCAAGAGCGACACAGACACCACCCACCGTGAGGCTTCGGACATTTCTCATGAACTCTGTTCCTCAACGGTGAGGAGGCAGATCTCGTCTGGGGCTGACTCCCAGACCTGAAGGGCGATGTTCTCCTCGTCCCGGTTCTTCCCATCTTCGTTAGTTAGTCTCAGAAGCGAGGAATCAATCTCGAACGCGGCATGTAGCGAACCACAAATCGAGACCACCCGGTGTTGCGGATGTGATTTCCCGACGATTTGCCCATGAGCGCGGGATAGAGAAGTCGCCATCTCCGAGTCATGCATTGACCATTGCGCCGCGCTCTCTCCCGTCGCTCGGATTGCCCGATCCCCTGCCAGCGATTGCTCGAGCAAGGCATCCGGGCGTTTCCTCGCCGCTTCCATAATTTATTGAATAGCAAAAATATAAAAAAATCCGGTGAAAGTCAAGGATAACTTGTCCTATTCCACGGTGTGCTCGAGGAGTGCGCCTCTGCGCAAAAAACACCGCCAGACCCCATAGAACCACTCGGGGTCTGGCGGTGACTTGCATCATGACCGCTGGTACGGCTCGCGGATGAGCCTGAGACTATTTCTTGACTTCGAGAATTGCCAGTCGGTTCCTCTCCAAACCGAGGTTCTGGAATCCCTCCCGCACAATGTTGTAGTCTTCGACAGGCACTCTGTCAGCTTTGATCTCCGCGGCAATCTCCCAGGTGACCTGCCTGTCCCTCGCACGCGCCACCATTTCCAGACGGAAGTAAGGGTTGTCCACAAGCACCGGGTCCGGCAGATAGCCGACGGTCACGCCTTCGGGCAATTCCATGCGTAGCACGGTCCGGGCTTCCCCCTGTGGCGGCAGCTCAATAGGGTATTTCACTTCCGGCAAGGCCGGAAAGAATCCGTGCAGCGCCCACTGAAACGGATTCGAAGGCAAGTCGAAAAGGATAACATCCCCCTGTCGATTGGCGTACCGCTGAGCGTCGAAAGTCATGGAGACCTCTGCCGGTACGGAGAGGTCCTTCAGGTCCGAGGTTTCATAGTGGATAACGGTGGCTCCCTGCGACAGACTCGAAGCCGCCCTCTGGAAGTAGATGTCCAGCTCTTTTTCTTTCAAGTCTTTAAGCTGCTGACGGCACCGTTCCTCACTCCACCCTCGTGGAATGGCCTTGACCGACCCTTCCAGAGTCCCATCGCCGTGAAGTACCGCGTCGAGGTAGGTGATCGAGGATCGACTCTCGAGGTCACCGCATGGGACTTTCACCAGAGTCGTGTGACCGGGCACAAGCAGACACCCGTGGCCGTAGGTCCGAGCGAACGGAATCGAGCCAAATCGACTATCCTCGGCCATTGGATCCACATAGAGCGTGTCGCTGTCTCGGGGAATGGCAAGGATGATGTGGCGAAACTGCTCCAGGACCGGCAGATCCACAAACTCGACATTTCGGTTCATCACCAGAACTGGAAATGAAGTGATCCCGATGCGATTCAGAAGTGCGGCCAGGAAGACCGCTTTGTCCCGGGTTTCACCGTATCGGTGCGCCCACACTTCGTCGGCCGTATTGGGCTCGTAGCCCGCCCGGCCCAGTCGAAGGCCCACATTGCGGATTTTTCGTTGAACGGCGATGCACAGGTCCCGCGTGTAATCGTCGTGGGATGGCGGCCGATTCGGCACGAGCTCGGCCAGGGCAGCATCCGCCTGTGTTGCTGTATCCACGCGAGTCCAGAAGCGCGAACCCATGTAGTCACCCAGATCCTCCCAGGTCTGGAACGAGGTCCACAGCAGCCGAGGGGCAATGTCCGCCGTGCTCACACGATTCGGCTCACTCATGATCTGAGGCATGTCTTTGAACCGCCAGGTGTAGACGGCCTCTCCCTCGTCCATCTTGACCTCCGGCTGCACATCGGAGTTCAGGAGATGGTAGCTGACCTTCCTGCCGGGAGCAAGGCGCAAGATCATGGTTTGGCTGAGGATAGGTTCCGTCATTCCAAAGATCCACTCGCCGCCGTACGCTTCGTCGGTTTCCTCTCTGTCTTTCTCCTTTTTCGGCTTCGTGGTCCATTTCAGTTCGATAGCCGCTCCGATTTCAAGGCCCGGAAAGTTCACATTGCGCTGCTTAACCTGTGAATACGCCGAAGCCCATTGAACCTCCGGAGCGCTTGTCAGCGTGAAGGCGTCTTTTTCGGGTTCGATCCATGTGCCGTCGGCCATCCGGGTGTACGCCTTTTCAATGACGACCTCATGGGTCATATCATTGAAGCGTATGGAGTGGTCACCGTAGTCGTCCTTGGCTCTCACCTGCAGAACCTTCAGAACCAGGTGACCGTGGGTCGTGACATCGCCATCCTCGTCAACATAGACTTCGCGATCACGCAGCAAAACGAGCGCGCCGGCTTGCGGATAGGCGCTGGGTCCCGGCGAGTTTTTGATGAGCTCCTCGATGGCCGGGTCGACATCGACCTTGGCGTAGCTGGTGAGCGCCACCAACAAGAGCATGGCGAGCAAAATGCTTCGAGGTTTCAACATGACCTCCTACAGTATCGCTAAGAAACGAGTCCGCCAACAAGATAATTGTCCGCAGCATCGGACTGAATGCTGCCGCTTCTAGCTTTCTCTCTTCAAAATAACCCGCCCTTTGCTCATCACATCGTCTTCTTTCTGCATCGCCTGCAATTCGGGGTATTTTTCCAGTGGGATATCTAGGACGGACATCTCCATCAGGCGCTCGAGCTTCACCCGATTGCCCTCCACATCGAACCGACGAGCCAATCGGAAATCATGGTAATCGCGTTCCAGCGGATCGGGCATGGATTTCACATTGTATCCTTCGGGGAAGACTACTTCCTCATCCGCCCGCACGGCGAAAGTGGACATCACTTTGAGCGGATACCGCCTTACGGTCAGATCGCTTCCGCGCAGCAGCGAACGCGTCAGGAAATCAAGGCCACTGGATTGATTTGGCACTTGAAACAGGAGGTAGTCTCCCGCTTTGACGCTGTAGTCCGTTGCGGCGATGTCGAGCGTGATCACGACATTCTGGGTGAAGTCCATCAAATCGGTTACTTCGAGCTTCTCCAGGCGCGCCGTGGGTGATATCATCTGGACAATTTGTTTGAAAATGTTTTCACGCTGTTCCGGTGGAATGCTCTCCAGGAAATTCCGCATGACCAGATCCGGAAAACCCCGCGTCGAAATCGTAAGCCGGCTGACAAAACCGCCGTCTGAGCGAAGCTCCGACCGGGCCTGAATGTGGAACAGATGATCTTCCGGAGGCATCAGGGGGAGCCATTCGAGGGGTTCTCCCTTTTCAGAGCAAGGCAAGACGGCTTTCTCCTGTTCCATGGCGGCGAGATAGTCTTTGGTCTTCTCGACCGTTGGGTCAAGGTATCGGTATTTGCCGGTCTTCTCGTCGGGAATGCCAACAATCGCATGGTTGAACTGCTGCGACGGGATGTCCTCGAAGATCTTGTACGACGGATTCATGAGCACGATGTCTGATTCGATACCCGCGGTGCGCAGCATCGAAACCATGAGCGCGGCCTTATCGCGGCATACGCCGTAGCGATTGGACAAGGTCACGCCAGCCGGTTCCGGTTTGTACCCAGCCTTGCGGCCGGACAGCTTCGTTTCCACATAGCGTATGTCGTTGGATACGAAGTAGAAGATCGCCGCAATCTTCTCCTCGTCGGTTGAAAGGCCACGGGTCAACTCGGCAACCTTTGCTCGTACGGCTTCATCCGGATCAAAGCTTGGACCGGCAAGCCCATCGTACCATTTCGACATAAACTCCCAGTTTTCCATGTTCGACGCATAGATCTGCTGGGCGAGTTCCGGCCATGGCGGCATGCCCGGTTCGGGAATCACTTGCGGAGCATCATTGACCTGCCACCGATGAACCATGCGCTCGCCCTGTCGCTCGGATTTGTACGGCACCGTCCCGTTCCGTGCCTTCCATCGGAGCTTCATGTCGGCAGGCACATTGATTTCGACGAGTTTCGTCTGAATGGGATCCCTGTACTCGAAGGATGTGCTGAAATCGTATACATTATCAATCGGTGGTTCCCGTGCGATTGTCTTGGAGACAACCTCGATTTCCGCACCCGGCTGCAGCGAAGGAAACGTGATGATTTTCTCTCTCACATTCTCCAAATAGAAAGGCCCGAAGGCCGGTAGCGGTACATCTTTGATGTCTTTCTCCGTGACGACCACGACACTTCCGTCCGGCAGATGGACACGGGCATCCACGATCTCGACCGTGTCGTAGGCGAGGAAGTAGAAATTGAAATCCTGAGCATGCTCGCGGACTCCTCGCTCGTTGAGCAGGTGAATGCGATAGTGGTTGACCTCCTCGAAGTGACCGGTGTTCTGGGCAACGACGCGTGTGCAGTCGTATTTCACAATCGCGTTCGCTCCTTCGAAGAGGAGTTTGCCCTTTGGCTCCGGGACTTCAGATTGACCGAAGGCCACCAGCGCCATGGTGCCGATAAGAAGCAAGCCCAATGTTGTTCGCCCTTTCATCGCTGACCTCCAAATCGCTGATTAAGTGTATGATTGCAACAGCCCTTGTTCACTTCCTAACATCTGTTTAGATACAGGACTTATCGTCTTTGTTGCACGAAAGCGGCGATGCTGGGGCTTCCGGTCAAGGCCTTGGATCCAGCCCCGGCAGCGGATTCTACCGAAGCAGGAGAACCTTGCGAACCTGCCGGAATCCCTCCGCCTCCATGCGGACAAAGTATAGGCCTGTGCCCAACTCCCCGGCCTGCCAGACGAGGCGGTGCTGACCTGCCGGATAGATATTGTCGGCAAGCTGAACCGTCCGCCGTCCGAGAATGTCGTAGACCGAAATCCGCACGCGAGAGGTGCGCGGAAGCGCAAAGGCGATCGCCGTAACTGCATTAAATGGGTTTGGATAGCACGGCATAAGGGCAAAGTGCCCGGGCAGGAAAGTCTGGTCCGCGGGAGTTCCTGCGGGGACCTCCACCACTGCATGATTCGAGGAGTCGCTCTCTCCGCCATCGTACCGCGCCACCACGAAGTACTCGTAGATGCCAGCCCCCGGAACCGAGTCTTGGTAGAAGGTATCGACCGGCACGGCTATGGTCGAATCGTTGCGATAGACCGCATAGCTCTCGAAGGCGTCCAAATGGACAGCCCCCTGAACACTTTCTGGAGGCCGCCATTGCAGCAGCACCGCGCAGCCCTCGTGCGAGGCCTCCAGGTCCCGTGGAGGATCGAGCCGCCAGATCTCGAGGGTGACTTCGGTTGTCGAATCCACCTCGATGAAGGCTTCAGTCATTCCAGCTTCGTAGCCTTCCAAAAAGACTTCCGGCCGGTGAAGGCCGGTCAAGAGGGAATCCACCTGAAAGGAGCCCGATTCGTCGGGATGGACCTCGCCACATCCCACACGAACCACAGCTTCTGAAATATCAACTACTTCTGGGTGCGTGATGATTTGGCCAGCCAGCGAACCATACGCGTCCGGCTGCGAACGAGTCGTCAGGCGTAGAGCTGCGCCGGGGCCAATCAACCAGGTGTGCTCATTGTGGCTGCCGTTGAACAGAAGCTGAAGCCCGATGGTCTCCGTCGGATCCTCGATGCCCACCGTGGAGGCGTCTGGAATGTCGATGCGTCGGTACAGATAGACCACTTCGCAATCTCCAGTGGGCGTCGCTCTGGCCTCGGCTGAGTAGATCTGCGCTTGGAAGGTTACGCGAGGCAAGCCTGGAGGGGGATACTGCATCCCGTTGTACTCGACGACAAAACGACAATTCAGGGAATCATAGAAGTAACAGATCTCGCCGTCGCCCAGTTCATGCAGGTTGTCCCAGAACGGCGCCAGCATACCCGACGGGCCTTGCCCGCCAGGGATTGCGGAGTTCCAATAGGTATGGTCGTGGGAAATGCCGGGTGAGAGCCAGCCATTTTCGTTGATCGTCAGGCTGTCGAAAGCCTGACCATAGAAGTAGAGCGGGAAGGGCATGGCGACAAATGCCGATGAATCGTACGTCGGAAGGGCAACGACCGTGCCGTTCCCTCCAAGTGACGGAGATATCTCGACCCAGTCGAAGACCGCCGCATTGCCGTGATCCAGATGGTCATAAGACAGATAGCCATAGGCATCGGGCCCGGTCGGCAGACTCCGAGGAGAGTCCAAATAGAGCATTGCGCTTGTTACGACACCGCTGGTGACGAGAATGGTCGTGTCGAAGGAAGCGTCATGGTAAGTGGCGTGCATATCATAGCTGGTGTCGCCGGGCAGCGTGACTTCAAATCCACCCAGGGAATCCGTCTCCATCACAGGGAGAGGGGTTCCCGGAAGAGACACGAGTGCGCCCGCGACGGGAATGGAGTCTCCCGCCGCAACCCAGCCCGCCAAGGTTCCCATGGGTGACGGCACGAGACGGACATCTTGCTCGGTGGTGTCACCGACGGTTACCTCGACTTCCACTGTTTGAGAGTAGTAGCCAAACGCGCTGTACCGGAGGTTCCATGTCGAGTCACCAAAGAGCGAAATCCAGTAGAACCCGTCTGCGTTCGTTCGAGTTCTCCGGGTTGTTCCGATCGCTTCCACGACAGCACCATGAATCGGCTCGCTCGTGTCGTCGTTTCGGACGATGCCCTCCACGAAACCACGATCTGCGGTGACCTGGATGACCGCTTCGAAGGCATCGACAAATCCGAATCCATAGGTGTTGTCTTCACCGGCTGTGCCGTAATCATGAGCCGTTCGCATGAGGATCGACTTGATATCGCGCACTTCGGCATCCGGACAGGCTTGCCGCATCAGAGCGACAATTCCCGCCACATGCGGGCCTGCCATCGATGTTCCGCTCCAGTCCTCCTGCGCGTAACCTCCACCGGGAACGGACGAGTACACATCCACTCCAGGAGAGCAGACTTCCGGCTTGATGGCGGTATAGGGCGGGCAGTCGCTTGGCCCGCGGCTTGAAAACGACGCGATATCATAGGGAGGAGTGGTATCGTTGGTCGCGTCCACAGCGCCAATAGCGAACATCGTCACCGAGTCGATGGCCACCGTCGCTGGGCTGCGGCAAGTCCGGGCTCCGGGTCCTTCATTGCCCGCTGAGAAGGTGACCACGATGCCTGCCGCCTCGCAATTGATGATGACATTGTTCCATAGATTGAAACAGTCCTCGTAGCCGGGGAAGGCGCTATAGACTCCCCACGAGTTCTGAACGACATCCGGAACATCCTCGACCGTAAAGGGATCGCCGTCAGGATCGGCGAACCACTGGAACGCATCGAGAATATCATTATTGATATCATCACCGATATCTTGGTCAATCGCATTGCAGGCAATCCAGAGGGCGTCCGGCGCAATTCCGATGGAATCATCCGTGACTTCCGAATTGCCACACATCGTCCCCATCACATGAGTCCCATGCCCATTTAGATCCCGGGGATAAGTCGTCCCGTAGATTGGGTCGTGCCAGCACTCGCTTGCGGGAACGAGGGTGCCGCGCCAGCGCGCCGAAAGTGCGGGATGCGTGCCATCCACGCCGGTGTCAAGATTGCCGACCAAACGCCCGGCACCGGTGATACCAAGTTCGTACCATGCGCGAGGTGCACCAACGGCACGGATACCACGCGGTACCCCGTGATTGTCGTCCAAGTGACCGCCGCGCTGGGCACGACCTTCGGGCACCGTGTCGATGAGTCTGACCCGGAAATTCCTCTCGAGCCATTGAACATCATCGCGATCGCTGAGAGTCTCGATCACGCTACGCGTTCCCCTGACGACAACGCAGTTTGTAATCCAGAATGGCGTATAGCCTTCCACGTCGCCATCGTCCTGGAACTGTTCTAAAACTGCCAGAAGCTCTCCTTGGCTTCCCTCCGCGGCGCTGCGGAGAGCTTGGACGACGATTTCATGGCGCAGAGCGCGGCTCGCTTTCGCTTCGTGAAGCTGCTGGTCAATGGTTGAAATGTCCGCCTGCGCCGTGAGGTGAACAATCGCACCTATCATAGAGTCCGATGGAGCCGAGGCAAGTTCCTGTGTAAGGGGAACGCTTATCTTCTCGGGTGAAATTGCCAGTGCACATTGGCTGATTGCCAATAGTGTGATGAGAGCTAAGGTTGCGAGCTGCATGGTGTTTGCCTTCCTGTCCGAGTGATGCCTCGCAGGCCAATTCGCTGCGGCATGCCACGAAAAACCGGCCGAGGTCGCTGGAACACTCCAATTAAATTACGCATCTGGCGGCAATATGTCAAGTCACACGATGGAAGACGCCTCTCGTCTACGTGATGTGTGAATACCTCCCAAAGTTGGATCATTCTCATGAGCATGATTTCGCTGGCGCTTCGGCATCGAGGTCGACTTGCGTGTCGCAACCCACAACGGATAGGGCATTTCCAGAGACAGGCGTCCGCTTGACTCTCTCTGGATGTGTCCGTATATTTTTGGACGCAACGACTGTCGTCCAACGCTGGTGAATCCGCCTACCGAAGGGAAAAGAAAGATCATTCCTCCCGGCATATCCCGCGCCACGCTGGGAGTTCTGCTCGGCCTCCTTGTGCCCGGCGGGGTCTCGGCGAACCATCCATGCGACAACTTTGCCGCTCTCTATGACACCCTTGTTGGGTCTCACTATGAGGCGGCTTGGCAGATCTGCGACACGATGGAGCAGGACGACCCGGACAACCCGACAACGCTCTTCGCTCGTGCGACGATCCTTTACACGGCGATGATAGATTTCGAGGATACCACGGGCGAGGCTGAATTCTCCCGCTGCTGTGATGCCGTTGTGGAAGTCTGTCGCGAGCAGGCGCTGTCAGCCGAAGAAGATGAACGCATTTGGCTGCAGTTTCTGCAGGCTTCATCCCTCTCCACTCGCGCGTTCTACATTGGGCGCCTTGGGCGAACTTGGCCTGCGCTGAAGCTGCTCCTTAAAGCGAGGTCTGTCTTCTCCCGCATTCTGGAGGAAGACCCAACTTTCTATGATGCGCATCTTGGGCGAGGGGTCTATCGTTGGGGCGCGGCCAAACACGCAGGAATACTCGCCGGTTTGCCGTTTCTCCCAACCCGAGACCAGGCGCTTGCGGATATAAGATTGGCAGTCGATTCATCTCGGTTCTCGCGGCATGCGGCGGCGAGCGCCTTGGTCTGGTTTCTGATAGATGACCGACAGTATGCCGAAGCCGAATCGTTGATCAGTCGCGAATTGGAGCGTTTTCCGAATGCGCGGTCTTTCCTCTGGCCGCTTATCGCGTTGCAGTACCACACAGGACGGTTTCGTAAATGCATCGCCTCCGCGGAGGAGTTGGTCGCCCAGTATCTTGCATCACCTCGAAACAACGGCTATGATGTTGTCGGCCTGCACAAACGCATGGCGGACGCTGCAATGAGACTGGATGACCAGGAAGCGGTACTCCGGTTCTGCGCGGCAGGTCTCGCCGCCTCTATGACAAGCGACGCACGGGAACGCCGCCGTCGAGACTTGGAAATCTTGGAGAAATGGCAAGAAAGAGCCAGAATAAGACTCCAGAAAAACGGCGAGAACTGAAGGCCGGCTCACTCGTCATTCGACCTGGGAAAGTGCGACTTTTGGACCGGGTGGGGGCGACGGCTGACCGACTGCAGACCCGTGCTTTCGCCGTCGGAGGCTACGTGCGCGATCTCCTGCTGGGCCGTCCCTGCAAGGACATTGATTTCCTGGTTCTCGGGGATAGTCTCGAGTTCGCTGAGGCCGCCTGCCATGACCTCAAGGTTCGCCACCATGTCGTTTTCGAGAAATTTGCCACGGCGATGGTAACCTACCGGGGCTGGCGGCTTGATTTCGTTGGGGCGCGCCGTGAAAGATATGACGCCGATTCGCGCAAACCCGAGGTCGAGGCCGCCTCGATGGAAGAAGATCTGGCTCGCCGGGACTTCACTGTCAATACGCTCGCCATTGCACTGAACTCGGACAACTTCGGCCGGCTTGTCGATCTCTTTGATGGCGTGAAAGATCTTCAGGAAAAAGTGCTGCGCACACCGCTGGAGCCGGAAGCGACTTTCTCCGAAGACCCATTGCGCATTATGCGAGCCATCCGTTTTGCGACTCAGCTCGGTTTCGGCATCGAGCGCCGGACTCTCGAAGCCGTCGGGGCGATGGCCGAGCGGCTCTCCATTGTCAGCCAGGAACGAATCACCGACGAATTCTGGAAAATTCTCGCCGCACCAAAACCATCCGTCGGCCTTCGCCTGCTTTATGTCACTCGCGTCATGGATGTCGTTTTCCCCGAGCTGAGTGTACTGGCGGAGACGGAACAGAGAGGCAGATACCACCACAAGAACATCCTCGAGCACACGCTGACCGTCGTGGACACGGTGGCAGCCATGACGCAAGACCCCGTCGTGCGCTTCGCAGCGCTCGTTCACGATATTGCCAAGCCGAGAGTGAAGCGCTTCGACTCCGAAGCTGGCTGGACCTTCCACGGACACGAGGATCTCGGTGCCCGAATGGCCCGGTCTATTGGCCGTCGCATGCGTCTTCCTGGAGATGTCGTGAATAAGGTGGCTAAGCTCGTCCGGTTGCACATGCGGCCGATCAATCTCACGGATGACGAGGTAACGGACAGTGCACTGCGGCGTCTCATCGTCCAGGCGGGCGACGATCGGGAAGATCTGCTGGCCCTCTGCCGCGCGGATATTACCTCTGCCAATCCGCAAAAGGTGGCGCGCTACCTTGCGGAGTTCGACAAAATGGTCGCCCGAATGAATGAGGTGATGGAAAAGGACCAGCTCCGAGCCTTCCAATCGCCGGTGCGCGGCAACGAAATCATGGAATTGTGCAACCTAAACCCCGGTCCTTTAGTCGGAAGATTAAAGAGGGCTATCGAGGAAGCCATCCTCGACGGCGTCATTCCGAACGAGCACGGTGCGGCCCGCGCTTACCTTATGGACATCAAAGACAAGATTATCAACACGGTAAAATCCTGAAGCACAGACTGTTACGCCGAAGCAGATCTTGCCATGAATGTTTCGCAGAGGCAGATCGTCTAACTCATGCAGCCCGACAAGGCGGATCGCCCGAGCCGCGTGAAACCGAATCGAGAAACAAAAGCCGGAAATCACCCATGAAAAACCTTTTTGCGGTACTGCTCTTATGCCCTGGGATTCTGTTTGCAAGCGAGCTCAAGAATCCGCGGATCACTTCCACAGTACCTCTCAGCCTCGACAGCTTGCAGCACATTGCCCGCAAGTACAATCCGGACATCCGCCAAACAGCGATGAACCTGAGAATCAATGCCATCGGGAAACTGAGTGCGGTTGGAGCCTTCCTGCCATCGGTCACCGCCGGTCTCCAGTTGTCAGAGAATCAGTACTACTATCCCACCTTTATTAATCCTGACGGCTCCGTGTCGACCTATCCGATCACTTACACGGAAACGGTACCCTATTGGGATCCGGATTCGCTGAAGTATCTCCCGCAGGCGGTGACCTATACCCGCGAGGCCGAGGAAGGGAAGAATCGCAGCTCCTCGATGTATCTCTCGCTCCAGGAGACCATATTCCAAGGTGGGCAACGATTGTTTCAGCTTCGGCAAGCGTTGAAAGAGGCGGATCTGAACGAGGCCACGCATCTGAACGCGCAAAAAACCCTCGACCAAGCCGTGGCCGAGGCGGTGACCCTCATACTAATCGGTGAGAAACTGGTGACGCTGAGCCAGAAGCTCCTCGAACAGCGCCGGGATGCCTTGGAGCTTGCGCAGGCTCGCTTCGATGTGGGGACGGTGACTCAGCTGGATGTTCTGCAGGCAGAGATTGATGTCGGAACGGCCGAGAATGATTCGAGCAGCGCCGCGCGTGACCTGCAAGCAGCTCGCGAGAATTTGAACGAGCTCCTCGGAATCGACCTGAAGAGCAGCTTCCCACTTGAGGAAGTCGCGGCGATGGGACCGCTCCAGTTTGAGCTGGATGCGCTCGTCGCGACTGCTTACGAGAACCGCACGGACTTGCGCATGGCCGAGCTGTCGACGGGTATGGCCGACGATGCCGTGAAGATAACCTACGGCACCTATTTGCCCACCGTCAGTGCTGGCGTTACTTTCTCACGCTCGGAGCAATCTGGTGCCAGCCAGGCCTGGACCCTGTCGCCGCGCAGTCGCAACACCTCCTACTCGTTATCGGTCCATTGGCCGCTCTTCGATGGGCTGACCCGAGAGCGCTCGGTCGTCGCGGCACGCATCGAACGCGACAAAGCGCGCGAACAGACAAGGGCTCTGCGTTTGAGCATTGAGAAGGAAGTTCGCGACGCCTATTATAACCTGCAGAAGGTTTTCGATCAGAGCCTCATCACTGAAAGAAATCGCGATCTGGCTGAAAGGACCCTCGAACTCGAGCGCGAACGCTATCGCCTCGGCGCCACATCCCAGCTTAATCTGCGCAGCGCGCAGATCACCTACGCTCAGGCCGAAACGGAGAACCTTTCCAAGATGCTCGAATACCACAGCCAGCTTATCGCTCTCGAATTAGCGGTTGGCAAAAGGCTGCGATAACTCTACCCCTGTATCTCCGGAAGCCGACGGGGTGGCACTTCTTCGCACGCGGGCTATCTATGCTGCAGCACATGCGGAGAACTGCCACCCCGTTCCAAATCTCCACTTCTGATGCCTGAAGCAGGCTCTCGGATCCTTGGGGCCTGCTTGCGTTTATTTTACCGATTGGAGTTCTTCTCTTGTAATTGGCTTTGTAGGAGTGTATATTTAGGCATCTGCTGGCAACTGAAGTGGCGCTAACTTGTTGATGATTCAAGAGGGGAGACGGAGGCTCAGATGAAAAATAGATTAGGAGTTGGGTCAGTAGTATGTATCTTGCTGTGGTGTTCTTTGGCGGGAGCCTGGCCCGCCGCGCCGGACACGAATTTGGTGATTTGCGACCGCACGGGCGAGCAGACGGTGGTGAAAATCGCTGCCACTTCCGATGGCGGATGCTATGTGGCGTGGTATGATCACGCGTCCGGCAACTATGATGTGTACATGCAGAGACTGGATCCACAGGGCAATTCTGTGTGGGCGCACAACGGATTGCTGATCAGCAATCACCCGCAAAACACATGGATTACTGATTGGGATTTGGGTGTAGATTCGACGAACAGCGCGATTGTCGTATTCAATGACACACGCACGGATCCGAGCTGGGACATCTACGCCTACCGCATTTCACCGGATGGCGACTTCCTGTGGGGGGCCGATGGAATCGCGCTCTCGGCGGCGGGCAATGCAGACTTCGAAGCCGATCCACGCGTGGCGATCTCAAGCAGTGGGAATGTACTGGTTGCCTGGCAGGGCGTGGGAACGAATGGCCGCAACGCCGTGAAGGTCCGCAAGCTGACATTGGCGGGAACCGACATGTGGATTCCATCCACACTTGAGGTAACCTCCACCTATGGAAATGAGTACCCGCGGATCGTTCCGGCGGACAACGACGGGTTCATCGCAAGCTATGTGGTGCGGCAGGGAACCGAGTACTGGCGGCCGCGCCACATCTACATGCAGAAGTTTGACGCTTCTGGTCGTGTCCAGTGGGCACCCGACGGGGTTCCAGTGTTTGCAGGCGACGGCTTAGGAATTCAAGTGAAGCCGTTTCTTCTCGCTGACTCTCTCGGCGGGGCCTATTGCACATGGTACGACAGCCGTCTGGGAGCCATCGCCCTGCATGCGTGGGCACAGTACATCCTCGCGGCGGGCACGGTGGCGTGGACGGTAAACGGAGTGCAAGCGGACATGAATACCAGTCGGATGCAAATGTCTCCCACGGCGAGCCGAGTAACCGGCTCACAGGATCTCATCCTGTTCTATCTGGAAACGGACCAGAGTCAATCCAATTTCAGTATCGGCTATCAGCGAATCAGCTCCGCAGGCGCGCGTCTCTGGACGGACAATGGCATTCTATATGCGCCGCTCGATTCGCGGCAGGAGTTGAGCCTTTCGTCCTTTGCTTTGGGCGATGGAGCGGTGGCCGTGTTTGCACAATACCTGAGCGGCTCCGCCGTGAATTCGGATGTGGAAGCGATCCGTGTGGATGGAAACGGCGCGGATGTATGGGCAACATCTCCGGTGATCATGTGCTCGGTGCCGAGCGAGAAGCAGCGGATGGCTGCAGCGATAAATGTCTTCGGCCAGGTGATTGCCACTTGGCCGGATGGAAGAATTGATCCGTCGTGGGACATTTACCTGCAGAACATCAATCCCGATGGCAGCCTCGGCAACTTGCCCACTGTCCCCATCGATCCTCCGCAGGAATTGACGGCTCTGGTGAACGGAGATGACATTGTGTTGACCTGGCAAGCCGTGGATGACGCGACAAGCTACAATGTCTACGCATCACAGAATCCGGGCAACTTTACGGACATTATTGCCACTGCAACCGACACAACAGCGACGCTTGTCGGAGAATCTCTCAACCATGACATACACTTCTACATGGTGACGGCAGTGCGGTAGCAGGGCGTCAGAAAACAATAAGCGCCAGGCGGTCACGGCCGATTCGTGGCTGCTCCAATTGTTGAAAAACCCCATCTTGTTCCGATGGGGTTTGTTCTGTGGTCCTGGAGGGCTGTTCACATCTATCATTTGGCAACGCGCTATTCTGAGATAGGTCCGCCAGGAGTCAATCCACGCAGATCGAATGTCGTTTTGATGGTTTTGGAGTGCACTGTAATCTCTTGTTTCTACTCGCCGCTCTGTATCCTGCAACGAGCTTCCCACGCTTCCGGTTGTCCTTTCAAGTACTTGTCGAACCACTCCAGCATCATTTCCCGGTGATCGATGTAGTTTTCGAAGTTACCGGCTATGCCATGGTCCTCACCTGGGAACCGCACATAGGCCACCTCTTTTCCCTGAACCTTCAGTGCCGTGAACATCTGTTCCGATTCCAACGGCGGGACATTTGCATCATCGAGACCATGCAAGAGCAGTAAGGGTGTATTGATTTTGTCGGCGTGGTAGAGGGGAGATTTGTCCACGAAGATATCCCGGCGATTCCAGGGGAAGCTGCGAGCGAGGGCGATGTCGCCGTAGGTATAGCCCCAGATGCCTCCGCCCCAGTAGCTTCCGATATTGCTGATGCCGTACATGGATATCGCCGCGGCGAAGAGGTCCGTCTTGGTGATGAGATCCATCGTCGTGAAGCCCCCGTAACTGCCTCCATAAGCGCCGACCCGCTCTGGATCGATGAAAGCCTTCTCTCTGAGAAGTTTTTCTGTTCCTTCAATGACGTCCCGTGTGGCCAACTCTCCCCAGTCATTCACATGTTTGTCAGAGAAATCGTCGCCGAAACCGATGGCCCCGACCGGCGTCAGAGCATAGACGACATAGCCGTTCGCTGCCCACCAATGGAAGGTGAAGTAGAAGTTCTCTTCTTGCGGCCACACTCCCGCATAGAAATAGACCACGAGTGGCCACCTTTTTTCAGGAGAGAAATCAGGTGGGTAGTATATCCAACCGTCGATCAGTAGGCTGTCCGAATTGACGAAATCCCATCTCTCCCAGGATGCCAGTCGAGTCTTCTCCATCAGTTCCGCAGTTGGGTCAGCAAGTTCCCACCAGCGCCTCTTTTTGAGGTCATACGCGTAGGCTGCGCTTGGATGATCCGGCGAACTTGCCGTAAAGGTGAAGACGCTGCCGTCATCGGCGAGCTCTAGGCTCTCAACATAAGGGAAAGGAAGTGGCACTTCCCGAAATTCGACTCCACGCAGTGGGTCGACTTTGTAGACTTTCGCAAAGCCGCGAACCATCGCGACAAAATAGAGATGCTTGTCGCGTGGATTCCAGTGGAGGCCGCTTCCTTCTGCAACCGTGAACGGAGTATCGCCGGATAGATTCGCCGTTTGCCTCCGCTTGGTGTCGAGAAGGTAGATGTCTACCTCGCTGACATTGTGGCTGATGGTTTCATCTTCCTCTGTCAGATGGCTTGCAGCGGTGTAAGCGACATAGTTGCCATCCGGCAGCCATGTGAGATTAAGTGGGCGTGTCTCGAAAGCGATGGGCTGTGCCAGAAGCAGCTGGGTTTCACCGGACGACAGATCCACAAGCCAGAATTCTGTCGAAAAATACGGGCGGCCAGCGACCGGAAGGCGGCGAGTGAATATCAGCTTGTCCCCCTCGTACGAAAGGGCGAATTCATCCAGAGCAAACTCGCCAACACCTGTGAGATCATGCGTCGTTGCATCCTCCAGTGATATAACTGAAATCCTGCGCGTGTCCGTCCAATCGGTCAGGCGCTCTTCCAGTTCCGATAAGAGCGTGTATCTCTCGTGAGGTGGTTTCTTTTCAGGATCTGCGCTGTAGTACAGGAACTTTGCGTCGGGAGATGGAACGCAATCACGAAGTCCCTTCGTGGGCTTCAGGACTCGTTCGGTTTCGGTGGTTTCGAGATCAAACATCCAGACAGAGGTTCCTTCATCTTCTGCCATGCGAAAGGCAAGCTGCTTACCTGCAGGCAGGAAGAAAGGGCTGCGTACATTCTTCGCCATCATGATTGTGTGAAGCAACCGATTGGTTCGCAGGTCATAGACTTCGATGTGCGAATGCCGTTTGTATTCCTTATCGCGATGACTGTGAACGAAAGCTGCGAGACGGCCATCGTTCGAAAGGGCAATCTGTGAGACTCGGTCGAAAAGAGCGTAGTCACTAAAGCAGGTGAGACCGCGGCGGGGATTCACCGATGACGAAAGCAACTCGACGCCTTCGACGGATACATTTGCGTCCCATGAAATCGGCAGAGTATCGGCGATG
>Ga0315537_1001640_pt1 | contig 17451 bp, 14 predicted proteins | sample SalMarSW160270MG_FD_203091 | JGI IMG/M metagenome (GOLD analysis project Ga0315537, IMG submission 203091) | Salt marsh sediment microbial communities from the Plum Island Ecosystem LTER, Massachusetts, United States - Salt Marsh Sediment SW1602-70 ... | reverse complement strand
TAACTTCATCAGCAATAGAAACATTGTAATAATAAGTGTCTGTTGTCAATCCTGTCCAGTTTATAGTAGTAATAAAACTTGTGTAGGTAGTTCTATTAACTAAAGTCAACCCAAAAGTGTCATTATACAATTCAAAAGTAATATTATTAAAATTAGTCTCTGTTACTGTAACATTAACAAATAAAGAATCTAAACTAGAATAGCTTGCATTTGTAAGAGTAGGAAAAGTAAAATTTATCAAAGGAGGAGTATGGTCAATACTCAAATTAGAGCCTTTTGTAAAATAACTAGAATAAGTACTGCTTCCAGTTAAGTCAATTGCCCTGCATCTTAAATCAATTCCTGACTGGTCTGGCAAAGCAGAAGTGTTCCAGCTAAAAATAGAGCCATTTGTATGATTTCCAATAACTTCCCAAACTATGCCATTTATTGTAACCCAAATACTTGTATAATTAATCTCGTCTACAACAGCTTCATTATAATAATCCATATAGACTCCTTTTATCCTAAAATCCTGATTACTAGAATTTTTCCACGCAGTTAAAATAGCATCTTCAGTAATTGTTTGACTGAAATTTGCATTTGTTTCATTTAAAATATCTCCTGTATAATCCTCATTCAAATCAAACCCTCCAATCTCCACCCAATCACTGCCATTATAAATCTCAAGATATAAATCAGGGTCATTTGTTGATTGCTGGACAGATGCTTCTGGATTATAACTATCTACCTCAACCTTAATTGTTATATTATTTATTGACTTATAGTCTGAACCAAAATCTTGATATGTTGTATAGCTTGTATTTACTTCACTAAATGCTAAAATAGAATAATTAATAATCATTGAAGCTGCTTCAGTTGAATCTTCACCAGAACTTGTGATCTCAAGGTCAAGAGAGTTTGTTCCAGTATGGTCTAATAAAACCATAATAGAATTTCCTGACTGCCAGCCTGCTCTATCAATAACATTTTGTAAAGGAGTACTTAAATCAGGAGAACCTACATAACCTGTTCCAAGACCACCTTGCTGCCAGGTAACTTCATCACCTGTTGAAGGCCATCTATTAGAAACATTGTTGGCACTTGTTGTAAGAGGAGAGGCATCATCTGATTGCTCAAAATCAATATAGCAATTTGCATCATCATCTGCAGTATCAAAAGGAAAAATATAAAATACAGCGGAATTAATCTGAGCTCCTTGAGAAATATCAACATTATAAAAATGAAAAGCTCCCCACTCATCACCTGCAAATAAATCTATACTTCCACCAAAATCCATTGCAGTCCCGTCCTGTCCAGCATCCTGACCATCATCTGTTATATTAAGAATCTCTAAGAAATTTCCTCCTTGTTCTAATTTACTTATATCAGTTGTATCGCCAAAAGTTGTATCACCCTCAAGACTTGTTGCTTCAATAAGATAAGTAATCTCATCATTATTCTCGTCAGTTGAGCCAGAGCAATTTAATGTGACATTTTGATTAATTGTGATATTACAATCTCCATTATTGCAGGTTATATTATTAGGAGTTGTTGGTTCTGTATTTAAAACAGGATTAAGAGAGATAGTTATACCCCCCCATTCTTCATTCGCATCTCCATTAAATGTACGGGTTCCTGTGGCTCCTGCACTTGCTCTTATTTCATCTGCTGTACCTAATGCCATTCCATTTCCACCAGAAGCTGTTTCAGTTGCCTCTCTCCCACTTACGCCTGCATCAGGAGGATAATAACCTGATTCTACAGCAGGAACCTCGTCATCATCTTCAAAACCAATATAAATTACAGTCTCATTAATACCCTGAGTAATAATACTTGGTGCAACAGGATCTCCTGTTGCAGTGCTCTGACTGGTAGCAGTCTGATTAATTGGATTATTAGAATCGATATTTCGGTAAGCGAGAATCTGCCCAACCATTCCTGCCCCAGGAGCAGCTACTGTAATTGTAAAGGTATAACTAGAAGGTTCTGAATCATTTGCAAATTTTCTAAAAACACTGACTTCTGGAACTGAAGGAGGTGTCTGGCCAACATCAAGATTTTGCACTAAATTCCACCCACTTGGAGTATTTATATTGCCATCTTCTGATTCTGACTGTCCAATAACAGCAATCAGCAAATCCCCTTCCTGAGCTAAAGCAGGAACATTTACTGCAAGAGAAGTTGCTTCAGAAGCACCAGAAGTTGCCTCTGTGCTATCCACATAAGAAGGTGCAGGAGGATCAACAATATAATCAATCTCAATATCCCCTCCTAAAACTCTTAAATCAAAAGTGTCCTGGCTTCCTTGTAAGTTAGTCAACAAAACTTTATTATACCCATTACTAATTAAACTATTAAATTCTGCAATAACCTTAGTCCCATTTTCTTCATAAACCTCTATTTTAGGATTTCCACTAACAACCCTAAGATAAATAGTAATGTCATTTTTATTTGTCAGATTCTGTTCAAACACAACCCTTACATACTGCCTGTCAAAGATTATCTTACTCCAGATATCATCTCTCGCCCTGACTTCTTCATAAATATTCTCAATAAAACTCCTGTTTTCATCCAAATGCTGTGCCTTAACTACAATTATAATCTCAAAAGTCTGCTCAGATAAATGAGGTATTATCCACTCTATTTTATCAATCAAACTATTATTATTCTCGTCCTTAGCTATAAAATCAACCTCTCTATTCTCTTCTTTCCAATAAACCTTAATCATGCCTTTCTGTTCTAAACTTAAAATTTCTTCAATTTTAGTATAAGAAGTAACATTTTCATAATCCAAGCCTTCAGGAGAAGACACTTTTACTTCCTTCTTAAACTTGCTTAAATTCTTCTCCACAACTTTTGGTGCTTCTGTAAAATACTCTTCTTCTCTTCCATTAACTATCTTCTTCCATTTCACTAGCTTTCCTATAATTGCTTGTTCCTGAATTTCTTCTTCTGCTTCTTCTTCCTCTTCTTTTACCTCTGCTTGCTCTACTATTTCATTAATCTCTGTTCTATTATCAATGAGAGACTCTTGTTGTGTCTTATTTGTCTCATTAAATTCCATAATCTGGTCTTCTACACCTTCCTGTTGCTCTAAACTTTCAATAACTTCAAAACTATAACTCTCTATTTTTCTATTATATTTTACTTCAACCTTGTATTTGCCAATTTCCTCTGGAGTAAACAAAATAACATTACTTATTCCTATTTTTACATAAGATGTGCTTGGAGTTGTTATCTTCAGTTTATAAATCCCATATCCTCTTAAATCAATCTTAACTTTTTCGCCTAAAACATATCTGTCTTTTTTAATAGCTGCAGAACCTAGTGAAACTAAAAATAATATTATCATAAATACTATAATAATTAGAACCCCTATTCCTATCTTAGCCATACTTTTTTTATTCATTTTCACTCTTTTTTCATCCGCAAAAAGCTCACTCTAAAAGCTTAGTCTTTTCTACCTTGATTTATCTGCCATAGATTCATTCTTCCAACTCTAAAGCCATTAACCCTTCCTCCAACTTGTAGTCTCAAACATCTTGTTTGTACAGAATGCCATGGCTTTCCTAACTCACTGCTTATATCTTGTGTTGAAAGAAACTTGTCAGAATTAGACAACAAATACAAAATTTCCTCCATCAGCTTATCTAGCTCCCCTTTTTGCGTACGATTCATCACACTCTTCTTCATACTATTTATCGCAAAATAGAATTTATATAATTTTCTGTTTTCTAAAATCCAATATAAATATGTTCTTCTATTCTTGATTTTGCTAGAAGAACAATGCCAAAAATTAAGAATAATAGTCCAAGAATTATTGATGCCCCTACAAGATTAACAGACAATCCTAATTCCATAAAATCCTTATTAGAAGCAATTAATCCAAAACCTGCAATCAGCAAAGCAATATCTTTTAAAAATTTCCCCCCAATAATAAATAAAGATACAGCTATTAAAAGAGGTGGTAAAACTCCCCCTAATATAACCACACTATTATTGGGTAACTCTTTACATAAGATTTCTGTATGTGGAAAATTTTCTTCATAAACAATCCTCCTATACTCGCATTCATAAAACCTAGAAACTGTAAAATGCCCAAATTCATGAATCGCGATAGTTCCTATAAAAACAAAATTTGTCAGAATCAGTATAAAAACAAAATGCCTCAAAAAAGTAAGAAAGTAAGACCTATTTTTAGGCTTCGAATACTTTTTATAAAAATAAGGATATTTCCGAATATCTTTTAAAAAATTGAACATTAAAATTAAAAAAATGATGTTCGAACACAAACTAAAGACATACACCTCCCCTATTCCAAACAACAACAAGAACTGAAATGCTAAAGATAAAGAAGAATAAAAAATACCCAAATATCCTATCTTCCTATAAACATCAGACCTAAAAGTAAAATTAACAAAAAATAAAAAAGTCAGTAAAAAAGAGGTTATTAAAAATAAATACAAGAAATTAAACATAGAAAAGAAAAAAGAAATGAGAATTACTAAATAAAAAAATAAGAAATAAAATAATTTCTTGTTTCTTGAGATTAAATAAATAACCATGAACAAAAATAAACTCTGAACTAAAATGATTAAAGAATAAATAAATAGAAAATCTTCTTTAGCATAACTTAAGAAATCAAAAAACCACAAAAAAGAAAATATTGCTATAACAAGATAAAGCAACCCTGTAAGAGAAAGATAATTAATTATTTCATTTATCTGTTTTCTTTTATAATGTTTAAAAAAATTCAGAGATAATAAGAGGAAAATAGCTGATGAAACTAAAAAATTTATAAAAAATATGGCTTTCATTTTAATCTCCTGCAGCCTGAGAAGCTCCAAACAAAATACTTCCAGAACAATCTCCTGCAACCCCTAAAGGAACATAAACCCTCCAGTAAGTTTCATTTATAGCATAATTTTGAGCGTCATTAGTCCTATAATCTAAATTAAACTCTTTGATATCAGGAGAACCTGTTAAATTAGAATATTTTGTCTCTGATTCTGATAAACTTAAAGAGCCAGGATTTGAAGCAGTTAAATTATATTTCTCAAATCCTATTGATATATTCTTTCCCCTTCCTAAACTGCAATTCATTGATAAATTATCCTGCTCACTGACTGCATATCCTGACAAAGATAAATTTACCATAACATTTCCGTAATTAGTTACATTTAACTCTACTTCAGAAGAAACAGAGGTAGCATTTACAATCCCGAAATCCAGAGAAGACACAAGTCCAATAGAGAGAAGAGTATTAACAATTGTTAAAGCTGAACCATTTCCAGGAACTGAAAAATTATCTTCTGCTTTTAAAATACACTCCCATTGTCCGGGATTTGCATAATACTCTACCTCAAACTCACAAAAAATCTGGCTTTCATCAGGGCCCCCATAACTTCCATCTACATAGCAAGTATAATTTGTATAATGGTCATTATTATCATCTAAACTTCCATAACTTGAAGAGCTATGGAAAAATTCAGCGCTTATATTTTTCAAAGACTGTCCATCTAATTCTTCAATAATTGCCTCGCATGTAACTGTTCGAGTAGCTGCAGTAACCAAATCAATCTCTCCCGCAGGAACCGTAATAGAATCATCAACTGTAATCAAGGTTATATTAGGCGGGCTGTTTAGTGTTAAATTCTCAGCAACATCATAACCTGCCCCTGTTACTGTCACGTTTGTGTAATTGGTTATGTAACTATCTCCATTATCCATAACTTCAATTCTCATTTCATCTCCTATATTGCATGTTATATTTAACAACTCACAGTCTATCATATAAATATTATCTGCCCCTGAATTGCCGCTTGGTCCTATTATGTCTGTTAAATTATCATCTTCTCCAGCAATAGGGTTCCATAAAACAACTGTGTGACCATTAGCCCCCATTCCATCTCTTGCATCATTAACTATCCCTACAATATAGTGGGCAGCTGAGACTGTCGGCACTATGAGAAGCAATAAAAAAACCAAAATCAAAAATTTCATTTTCCTATCCTCTTAATAAGGCAACACCAAAGTGATGTTCTTCCCTACAATTATTTCATATTCCCTACTGTCAACTATAAAATTTTTTCCAACACCATCAAAAACATTGACATATCCTATGGTCTCATTCCCAACTTTATAAGATGCCACCTCTATACTCGGGTTTAATTTTACAAGAGTTTTAATATAAAATGGCTGGCTTATATTCAGCTCAACATAATTCTTGCCCTTAACTAGTTCAACAGCATCTTTTGAAGAGATTGTAATAAAAGAAAATATAAAGATTATAAAAATAATCATAAACTTTTTAGTCTTCATTTTTTCCCATCTCCTTTTTTATTTTCTCAAAATTAAGTATTTCTTTTTTAAACTTGTCAGGCAATTTATTGTAGTTCTTCTCCAATATATCAAATAATTCCTTGTCTTTCTGCGTTTCTAAATGCTCTAAACTTCTTTTTATATTAAAAACAAGAATTTTATTGCGCAAGAATTCTATTTTTCCATAAACCTTCTGTTTTTCTTTTTTCTCTAAATTTTTATAATCCTCTTTAATAGAACTATAAATTTCTCTTACCTGCTTTATCTCCCTTTTTTTCAAAAGTTCTAATGCTGTTCTAATTTTCTTATTAATTGGAAGAAATTTTAAATTCTTGTTCTTCTTTGAATATACAAAATACCCTAACAAAGCAATAATTAAAACTATTCCAATAAGAATTCCAATATAACTTCTCTTAGCTAAATCCAACAAATAATACCCTGTAATCTTTGACTCTATTTCCTCTTCCTCATAGATAAATACAAAACCCGTTTTGATTGCCCTTAAAGAGCTAAGACTTAACTGGTTATTAAAAGAATAAATAATATTTTTAGTATCAGAACTAAAAGATAGGATAGGATCTTCTTTTATAATACTATAATCTAAATTTCCTATATCTAAGTCTGAAACACTCTCTGCAACATCTTTTGGAACTATCTCCACAAAAAATGTATTTTCCTTTCTCTCTAATCCACCAGATATGACCCTCTTCACTATAGAGATGCTCTTTTTTGTGCCGTCTAGATAAATAATCTCAACAATATAAAAAATACTTTGTATTTCTAAATTAGACTCTTCAATAATCTTTATAGTTTGTTTTATGCTTTCTTCTTTTTCTTTTTCAGAAATATCCTGTTTTAATTCCAAAAGTAATTCCCCTATAGCTCCTTCTCCAAGCCCCTCTGTTCTAGACTCCTCTCCTAAAATTATTAGACTTTCAGGAACTTTTCTCTTTATTATGTTTAACCTTAATCTTGCAGAATTAAGTTTTTGGTTTAATTCCTCTTTTGTCAAATCCTGAAGCTTATATGTATCAACATCCCTCTTTAAAGCATTTAGTTCTGATTCTGCATCAGTTATTTCTTTTTCTAATTTCAAATCTGTAAATAATGCCTTTTCGCTTCCTTGTTTTATTGAAATTGTACTTCTAATATTCTTTATTTCAGATAAAACTGACTCTGTTTCTGTTAAAAAATTATCCACATGCCCTCTTAATTCTAAAGCAAGACCTGATGAAACTGAAGAATCATTATTAAGCAAAGCAGTTGCATAAACCTCTTTTGATAAATCTGCTTCATTTCCTGCCCCATCTACTGCAGCAACCTTATAATAATAAGTCTTTCCTTCATCAACCGAAGTGTCACCAAAAGGGCTGTCATCAGTTGTCTTGTAAAAATCAGTATAATCAGGATTAGGAGATGTTGATCTGTAAACATTAAATTCCTCTGCATCATCATCAAGATGCCACTCTAATTTCACCTCTCCTTTATAACCTACTGCATTTATATCTGAAATTATCTTTGGCTTTATAGTATCTATAACATAAACCCCTCCATTTGTAATATCTCCTCCTTGTCTTCCTTCTAAATCATTTGCTTTAAATCTAAAAAAAACAACTGCCTCTCCTAAATTCTTAGGAATAATCAAAAATCCCTTCCATATTTTCTCAGAACCAATTAAACCAATCGGATTATAAACTATCCCCTCAAAAGAGTAAGACAAGGAAGGAGTTTGTGATACTATTTTTGAAGTTAAAAGGGTAATCTCAGTCTTTCCTGCTTTTAATGGAGCTTCTTCAGATAAGATGATCTGCCCTGTAACTAAAGAATTAACTCTGAGTATAATCTCCAGTTCCCTTCCCTCCAAAGAGCCATTTACATCCAGACATCTGACATAATATTTGTAAATTCCATCTCCAAGTCCTGTAAAACTTTTCTCATGAAGTTTTCCATAAGTAAGATCAAAATTTCCTTCCATCTCATTATAACCCTTACTAACAGTGCTATAACGACAAGTTGCATCCCTATCTGTAGTAACCCTTAACAAAACTGATGAAAAATCAACAGTCCTCTCTTCTAAGGTATCATTTGAAAAAGAGTAAGGAACTGTAATAGACTGGTTTTTAGCTCCAACTAGCATTATTCCTAAAAATAAAAACAGTACGAAAATCCAGACTATCTTGATTTTTTCTCTTACCATTTTTATGTCTTTAAATGTTTTAATTTATTTATGTACAATTTTTTCTCCTTTCTGATTTTATAAAACAAAAAGAGTATCAGGACAATAAGTACAATATAAATTAAAGGAGTAACAAGATAACTTAATTGAAATTTTTTGGTAACTACATTTAAAACAGTGCTTGACTCAAAAGTTCTTTTACTGCTATAAAAAACCCTCCCACTTATGACGTATTTACCTACTTGTTTAGGGGTAAAAAAGAGATTAAATTCTTCTGATTCTGAAACCAGAACAGTAAATCTATCTGTTTCAAGAATCTGGATTATTTTTTCTCCAAAAGTTATTTGTCCCTTAAAATAAGCTTCCACCTCTTTTTCTCCAGTATTTTTAAATCCTACTTTAATCGGAACTGTCTCATCAACTTCTGCTGTTTTTCGAGTTAAAATGCTCGTTAAGACTCCATCGGCCTTTAATGCTCCCTCTTCTAAAACATCAAATGTTAAAGTTTGAGAACTATAACAGTCTATAACTGAAACATCTGCCCAATACTGCCCAATCTCTAAATCATTTGATTTAACTCTCACCACAAACTCATCTTTAAGTGTTGGTAAGATTTCCTTATTTGAAAACTCTTCGGTTTTAACAATACTAATTTGATCCTGGTCCCAGATATCTATGATTATTCTCGGCTTTAATCTTATGTTTCCAGAATTAGAGATATCAAAACTAAATACAATATCATCTCCTTCTTCAGCAGACTGAACTTTAAAACCATATGCACTACAATCAACAATTTCCACATCAGTCACCTCCACTGTTATTGCTAAATCCAAAGAAGATCTTATAACTCCCACAGCATGCCCCTCAACTCCTTCTCCAAATGCAGAAGTCATTAATCTTAAAAAACCATCGTACTCTCCATTAGGCATATCTGCAGGAGGAGTAACTGCTACTCTTAAAGAATAGGGTTTTCCCTTAGAAACTGTAAAATTTTGAGAAAAATCTAACCAATCTTTTATAGCTCCTCTTGGAGTTGCTTCAACTGTTATTGGTTTATCTGAATCTGTAGAAATTATGGCAGTTTTTTCTGAATACCCTCCCCTCAATACTTCCCTATAGTCAAATGTTGCAGGACTAAGCCCTATATTTGCTGCTGAAACAAGATATGTGCAGATTATACACACTAATACCAAAACCATAATTCCCTTCATCTTAATTCTTATTTTTACCATTTTAATCTCCTTCAGCCTGGGAAGCACCAAATATAATATTCCCTGAACAATTTCCTCCAACCCCTAAAGGAACATAGATTCTCCAATAGGTTGTATTTGTAGCATAATTTATTGTGTCATTACTTCTATAATTTAAATTAAACTCTTTAACATCAGGAGAACCTGTTAAATTAACATAGGTAGAGTCAAAATCTGTCAGACCCATAACACTTGTATTTGAAGTAGTTGAATTATATTTTTCATGGTTTACAGAAATGTTTGAATTTCCTAAACTACAGTTCATTGCTAAACCATCTCCTTCAGTAACTGCATATCCTGACAAAGATAAGTTAAGCATGACATTTCCTACATTAGTTATATTTACTGGATCTTCATCTGAAACATAAGTGGCATTCACTGTTCCATAATTTATTATATCAGGAAGACTTATTGCAAGCAAAGACTGAATGGTTGTAGTGTTGCTGTCTTTAACACCAAAACCAAAATCATCAGTGACATTAACAGTACAATTCCAGGTTCCTGCATTAGCATAAAACCAAATATCAAATAAACAAGTGGCTAAAACTGTATTCACATCCCCATAACTTAAATCTACATAGCAAGTATAATTTGTATAATGGTCATTATTGTCATTTGGACTTCCATAACCTGAAGAGCTATGAAAAAATTCTGCAGACACATTTACAATATCTATTTCTGTATCATAATCTATTATTTCAGCTGAACAATTAACAACTTTTGTAGAATTAGCAATCAAAGTAACAGAGCCTTGTTCAACATCAATATAATTTATAATTGGGGGAGATTTTCCTATACCCATCTCACTAATTACTGTTACATTTTCCCCTACATCTGCAATAACTGCTCCTAAAAAAGAAGAAAAAAGAAGAAAAAGCAGGAAAACAATTAAAATAATACCTACTAGAAAAATACTAAAGCTAATTATCTCAAATGAATTAATCATTTTCATTGCCTGCTTCATGCCCTCCTTTCAGCCTGTTAAGAAGATGATTAGGATCATGTAAAGAAACAAGAGAATCTGAAGAGAATTTCTTTACTTGGCTTTTTGAAATAAAAGAACACTCAATTTTCTTTTCTAATTTCTTAGCAAAAGCATCTATCCTTAATTTTAATTTTTTAGAATCAGAAATAATTATCAATCTTGAATTGTTTGCGGATGTCTCAATAAAAATACCCTCTAACTCCTGTAAATTCTCTTCTAATTTCCAAAAGATTTTTTCCATAGGATAATGTAAAGAAGCATCCTCAAGCATCCATATTTTCAAAATGCTTTTATGGTGCTCTGTAATATATAGCAATTTTTTTCCAGAAAATCCCTTACTTAGAGCAGTTAAATAAAGGATATCTTTAAAAATAGAGAACAAAATTCTTGGCTTTCCTTTTTCAACAGCCCCTGTTCTCTGCTTTTTAACAATTCCTGCCGCATCTAAAAGTTTTAATTGCTGGCTTATATAAGAAACAGTTGTATTCAATTTTTTAGCAATTTCCACAGGGGAAGAAGGATTTTTAGCTATGATTTGCAAGATTTCCCACCTAGGAGAAGCTAAAAACGAATCAAAATCCATAGATTTAACTTATTTAAAGTACTATTTAAATGTTTTGTTCACTTAATTAAACATTATTAAATTATTTATTAATATCATTTTATCTATTTAATTAACTAATAAAATAATACCTTAAGAAATTGGAAAAACATTCGAAAATTACTGCAATTCTACGTAAAAATAATAGTTTGTTAGTGCGGTGTTTGTCCCATGCCCGTTCTCCAACACTATCATTTCAAAATCATGATATCCACTATCAAAACCTTGCATATCCTCTTCTAATAACGCTGTAAAAATAACTTGTATGTCGTCTGTTTGATCTGTAAGCAATACTTCTTCAAAACTATTATCCACCCCTTTCCCTGAACTATCATATATCTGAGTACTCGGACACTGCCCTTCTGTAAACTGTGTATTGGATGTGTAAAATATATCATGCCCATTGCCAGTCGAAAATGTTTCATTGACTCCATCTACATCATCCTTAGAAATATTATAATAAGTCTCGAGTGCTGTGTGGTTTCCCATCTTAAAGCAAGCTACATTTGTCCAGTCTACACTGCTGTTCTCAGATGCATAAACCTCACCTTCTGGGCTTGCCAAAGACCAATTGTACATAACATTATCATTAACATCTGCTAACTGAATTGCCCCAGAAACATTACCAAAATAACCCTGCCAGGATTGGGTAGTTGAATAGCCAAAGATATTAATCTCAGTTACATTTCCTGCCTGGGCAGGAATTGATTGAGGAGAATCTAAAGGAGCACTCTCAGACTTTATTCCAGTATAATTTGCACCATAAGGCTCTACAGCCCCAACTAAATTTCTTAGATAAAAAATCAGTAAAAAAAGAAGAACAACTAGAACATAAGCTACCACTTTCATCTCTTTTATTTTAATAAACTCTTTCATTTTAAATCCAAATCCCAAAATATGCTTCTTGGAGCTTTTATCCTTCTTACTTTTTTCCCAAAAGCCCTTTTAAAACTCCTTATCCCAGCTACCTTATTCTGCTTAATTATTCCCTTTTTTCTTAAATTATTTAGTCTCGGAGTAATCGCTGAAGAACTTAATCCTACACTCTTTGCTATCTGCCTGCTTACAAGAGACCCTTCCTTATATAAGGCCCTCAAAATTTCTCTGTCAATTCCGTCGAGAACTCTCTTTTTTCTGACCTGCATTTTTATTCACAATTTCAACTTTGATTTGTTTCTTGGAATTAATCAACCATCTTAATTTATCTCCTTTCTCTAATCTCAAATGCTCTCTTATTTCCTTAGGAATCCTTGTCAACAGATTCCTTCCATCACTACTAAGACTTGTAACTTTCTCTACATCAGCCTTAACCCCAATTAATTTTTTTAATTCTTCTTCTGTTATAGCCATAGTTATATTAAGTTTTTGTACTTTTTAAATATATGTATCTATATCGTGCGAGCGTACTCTTTATTAAAATAGAACTATTCCTTAAAATATAAATAAAGTGTACACATAATTAAAATAAATCTAAAAAGTATGCATCTTTATAATCTCATCTCCAATCTTAAAAACTCTTGGCTTCCCCACTCTTGAAACTTGAAGCTTACCAAAAATATTATCTGCAATCAAAATATTTCCATCAGCAAGATTAACCATTTTTCTGGTGGTTAGAGCAAAATTCTTCAAAAACCCTAATGTTTGCTCAAACTTCTTTGAATTCATAACAGTTGAAACCTTAATGTTTTTAATCCTAGCTCTTTCCTTTATCGACCTAACTAAATTGAATATTTTAATCTCAGGATTTTTTTCAGGATACGAGTAAAAAAGAATAAAATAAAGGCTGTCATTTACTTTAGTTAAAGAAAGATTATATTTTTTAGTAATCCTCTCTACTTCTTCAAAATATTCATCAAACTTAAAAAAGACCATATACGCCATTTTCTCAGAACTCTGAAATTGCCTTGACTTTATCTTTTCTCTTATTTTAAACACCCTTCCTTTTTTCTTAACCAAAAGATAAAAAGCAACAAGACAAAAAACTAAAATAAAGAAAAAAAGATAACTTCTTAGGCTTATCTGCATTTCAGGAGCTACTGCTGCTCCTGTTGGCCCTGTCAAATATATCTCACCAAAGCCCTCTCCATCTATAACTATATTATAATCTCCTTTAAAATCAAGAGAGTGGTTCTTTTCCTTACCCAAACTCAAATTAACATTAATTACTATCTCTTCGTTATAAGAGTCATTTTCTACAAGAACCTTAATCACGCCATCATACCCTATATTTCCAATATTTCTAATCTCTATATAGCTACCATCAGAACTATTCACAACATCAACATCTAATTTCCGATTATCCTCAACATAAATAGGTTTTATTGCATGAAGATTTCCGTAATATGCATTAATATTCCAGCCCCCTCTTGTTGCATTATCCTTAAAAAAATAAGAAGAAGAACTATTGCTTCCCAACGACTCTTCTAAAACTATATCATCAGGGCTAAATAACTTAAAGATTATGGTTTCATTTTCTATTAAATTTTTAGCCTGGTCTAAAAGATTGATTCTTATTAGAACATTTGCCGGAGGCTTTACAGATTCATTCACCTCTATTTCTATATAAGTTGATTTTTTTTTGACTTCAATCTCTCCCTCTGTTTCCCCGTAATTAATAATCTCTTCATCTGGGTTTTTTTCAATCGCTTCTATATGAAGACTATATTTTCCTGGAGCATCATCTTTTTTTATTTCAAAGCTTAAGAAGAATTTCCCATCCTTAACTTCTACTGTCTTATTTATCAGTTCAGGAATAGAGATTATAACAATTCCCTCAAGAGTCTCACCATTTTTCTTTAAAGCAGTTCCATTCATAATAACCTTTTCTAAAGGAAAAAAGAACTTATTGTTTAAATCATAATCAACCAGTATCCTATTACTAATCTGAAACTCCTCGCTAGTTCCTGCTTCATTATCAAAAATTACCTCCAAATTACACCTTCCTACTAAAGAAGCAGGAAATTCAAAATAAAGATACTGTTTTTTATTTGAATTTATTTTATAATATTTTTTATGAACAAGCAGTCTTTCCTTGCAATCTAAAAAAGTTTCAATATAACCTGAAGCAGAAGTCTGTTTTTCTATAGAAAAATTAACAAAAATTGAATCTTCAATATTATAAACTTCTTCAAAATCACCTTCAAAAATAATCTTTCCACTGACTAAAGATACTGAAAATATGATAATAAACACAACTAGTAAAATTCCTTTTTTCATTTTCAAATAATTACTATTTTAAACTATCGACAATTGTCTTAATTTCTTCTATATCTTTTGTTAAAGAAGATTTTTTCTGAATTTCCCTTAATGCATCAATATACCTCTGAACCTTATTTACCAACTTCTCAACTTCTGCTTTTTCTGCTAATCCCCCCATCTTATCTTTTAAAAAACCTGCATCCTTTGAATTCTGGTCTATTCCTACTTTCATTTCATTAACCTTAGATTCAAATTCATCTAGTACCTGGAACTTTGTCCTCATCTCCGAGTAAATAGTCTCAACCTTATCTGTATTTATGGCTATTTTTGACTCAATTTTCTTAATCTCAATCAATTCTCTCTTAACCTCTTCGCTTAATTTAACGATTTCTTCTACTCCCCTAAAAAACTCTATTTTCTTTTTTGTCTCTTTTAATTCTTCCATAACCCTATCCATTATTGACTCATTTCCTTCTAAATTAGCTTTCAAAGCTTCAGCTTTGGCATCTTGTTTTTGAACCTGAGTCATTATTTTCTCTGGATGAACAGAGTCAACTAAATCATAAGCTTTAATTGCCTTTAATTCAATCTCCTGAATACTTTTATCTCTTTCAAGAATCATACTTCTTAATTCTCCTATCTGCTCACTCACTCTTGTGAATCTTTCTGTAAAAGACTTTCTTACTTCTGTAAATGCCTCTATACTTGCCTTCATCCGGTCTATCTCTGTGGAAAGTTTTGTCAAACCAACAGCTGCAGATGCTTCTGATTTTTCCTCTTCCTTTGATTCTGTATTTTCTTCTGGTTTCTTTTCTTTTCCTGCACCTTCAGATTTTTTCTTTTTTAAGAACTTAAGCATTTTTCAACTCTTTTTCTATTTCCTTAAACAAATTTAAAATAACCTTAAAATCTCTCTTATGGAAAGTTGCATTGAAAAATTTTATTTTTGAATTGAGTGTGTTTGCCTTAGTTGTTGCAAAAAAAACATCTTTTTTCTGTTCTGTCATTTTTTTTATTCTTTTCTTTAAATCATAATATTTAATTTCTAAATCTGATTTTATGGAATATTTTATAACTTCTATCTTTTCTCTTCTGTCTTTTACTGTTCTTAGTTTCTTTAATGTTCCTTTATGAAGTAGTTTTCTAGCAAAATTCATCAACCTTCTTACTTCTTTTTTATCCTCCATCATAAACCAAGGTTTTCTTGATTTATATTCTTTTTCATTTCTTAACTTTCTTCTCCTTCTTTTTTCCTTTCTTTGGTTCCTCTGTTTTCTCTCCAGTCTCTTCTGGCTTCTTACCCTTCTCCACCTCTTTCTTTTCTCCCTTTCCTTCCTTCACTTCTTTTTTCTCTGCAGGTTCCTCTACTCCACCTTTTTCAAAAGCAGCTATTGCATCAATTAATTCTTGTTTGTCTTTAACTCCTTTTAATTTTTCTCCAAGTTCTGGAGAAATGCTGACTGCCCAGTCTGCAACATCATTTTTCTTTTCATTTACATGTATCTTAAAGATTTCTGGGTCAAACTCTGGTAACACTCCTTTTAATTCCTTTAATGAACTAACCATGATTCCATTGTCAAAAGTTAAGGGCTTAACCTCTTTTTCTTCTAGCTTAACCTCTTCTTTCTTTTCTTCTTCTTTAGGCGCTTTTTTTGCTTCTTCTTTTTCCCATTTTTCTCTTGATTTCTTTGCTTCTTCTACACTCTTTCTAATCTCTTCTTCAGCCACTAACTGTATCTCTCTCTTCTTTGGCTTTTTACCAAGTTTTTCCCACTCTTTTTCTACCCTTGGTTTAAGTCCTTCTAAATAAATCTCAACAACAGAGAAATTTCCAGTCATAACTTTATCTTTTACTAGCTTTAATTCCATCTTTAAGTCAAATGTATCAATTTTTTCTTTTTCTAGTTGTTCTATTTGATACTCTAAATCATCCACAATAATATTGTATTTGTTATACCTCTCTAATTCCTCATCTGATAATCTCCTTGTATTATGCAAGATAGGCCTAAAATTGATAAAGTAAGGCCTAGCATGATTATACTCTGCATTTTGAAACATTCCAACACCAACTGAGGCCCTAACCAAAGATCTCAAAAAAGTCTCCCCATATTTTACTTTTATTCTCTCCAAATCAGATTCCTCTATTGTTCTCATCTGTATCTCTGTATTTATATTGGCTTTGATTTCCCCTACAAAATCTGATAAAGCTTGTGAAACAAGAACAACACCAATACCCCATTTTCTGAACTCTCTGCATGCTCTTTCTATTTGTAAAAACCCTTCCCCAGTTCCACCAAACCTTGCTAATAATCTATGAGCCTCATCAAAAATGATTAACAACTTAAGGTTAGGAGATTCTTTAGGGTCAGACTTGAATATCTGCCTTATAACATTTGCAACAAAAATATCAGTGTTTTTAGGGTCAAACTTATTTAAAGAAAAGATTTGAATTTCTCCAGGATTCATATACTTATTAATATTAATTACTTCCCTAGCATTTTCCACTTGCCTTACATTTCCTTTAAATGCTTTTGCATCGCTCAATTTTAGTTTAAATTTAGGATAAAATGACAGCATTTTTTTATCCTCGCATTTTCTCAACATTCCACTCCATTGAGCAGTCGGGTCAAAAACAATTACTGCTATATTATTCATTAAAGCCTCTTCTGCAATAACCTGTGCTGAAACAGATTTGCCCATACCAGTTGCTCCTGCAACTATTGTGTGGGTAGTTAATTTATCAAGCTCATAATATACAGGAAGGTTTGTTTCTGCTACTTTTCCTAATTTGGCTACTCTATCTCCTGGTTTAGGAAGAGTATCATAATCAAGAGAAACCTTATATCTTTTCTTCTTTTCCTTATATTTTTTATAAAGAAGGAAATTAAGGAAGATAAAGCTGAAAAAAGAAATTACTAAAAATATTATCCACAAAGGA
>Ga0315537_1001634_pt1 | contig 17489 bp, 13 predicted proteins | sample SalMarSW160270MG_FD_203091 | JGI IMG/M metagenome (GOLD analysis project Ga0315537, IMG submission 203091) | Salt marsh sediment microbial communities from the Plum Island Ecosystem LTER, Massachusetts, United States - Salt Marsh Sediment SW1602-70 ... | reverse complement strand
CTCCTCTTCGCCTTCGGCCTTCTGAACGCGAGCCTTTTCGCCGCTTCAATTCTTCCTCTTTCGACCTCCTACACCATCTGCGAAGGCTTCGGGTGGGAATCCGGACTCGATAAGGATTTCCGCGAAGCCAGACAGTTCTATATTCTCTACACGGCCCTGATTGTGCTCGGTGTGTTGGTGGTCATGATACCTCAGTTGCCGCTTGTGCGGGTGATGTTCCTCTCGCAGGTCCTCAATGGCGTGGTGCTGCCCTTCATCCTGCTGCCAATGCTCATTCTGGTCAATGACCGAAGGCTCATGGGCAACTATGTCAACCGGGGGATCTACAACATCGTTTGCTGGGCTTTGGCCGTCGGCCTGGTCGGGCTCAGTCTGACCTACGTGTTCATTACGCTCTTCAAAGTGTAAGCAACGGTCTGGGGTCAGCCGCACTCGAGCCTGTCGGCCTAAATCAGGAACTTCCCGTCGCGATAAAAAACCTTCCCATCCGCGAGAATCTCGCCCCCATCCCGCAGATTGCAGATCATGTCGACATGAATGGCGGATTTGTTCGTCGCACCGGTCTCTGGGTAGGCAGCGCCGATAGCGAGGTGAAAGGTTCCGCCGAGCTTTTCGTCAAAGAGAATATTCTTGGTGAAGCGCTGAATCCGCGTATTCGTGCCAATGGCGATTTCTCCGAGGCGACTGGCTCCTTCGTCGGCGTCGAGTAGCTTCTTCAGGTAGGCCTCGTTCTTGGTGGCTCTCGCCCGAGCCACCACACCCTTCTCCAGCTCGAGTTCGATCCCTTCAATCTCACGCCCGTGCTGCACCGCGGGATAAGTGAAGCGAACGATGCCCTCGGTTCCTCCATCCACCGGGCCGGTGAAGACCTCGCCGTCCGGGAAATTCTCATGACCGCAGCAGTTGATCCACTTTCGCCCTTCCACCTTCACCCGCAGGTCCGTTCCCTCCGCCTTGAAGCGCAGTTCTTTCACCTGATTTAAGAACTGCACCCACTTTTCCTGGTTCGCTTCCACTTTCCGCCACTCCGCTACGGGATCTTCGTAGTTCAGCAGACAAGCGTCGAAGACGAATTCGGCATATTCCTCCATTCCCATCTCGGCGTCTTGCGCGGCCGCCGGATGTGGATAGAGTGTGAGCGACCAGCGCATCTCCTTTTTCGACGAGCGCTCCAGCATCTTCTGCAGCAGAGCTCCTCGAGCCCTGGTATGTTTCTGCTGTCGTGCCGGATCGACGCCGGACAGGTTCTTGGTGTTATGGGTACTGATGATCACGAAGCGGGCGTCAATGTGCTCCATTTCGTACATCATCGAGGGAGAGACCCAATCCACGACCCCTTCGGGAGCGTCGCGCAGGAAGACTTCCTCCAGCTCCGGGAAATTGATGCGCAGGTCGGGCCGAGCGCCGATCTTCAGTGTCGCTCGATACAGGGCGTCAATCAGGGGATATGCCAGCGGGTTGCCCTGAACAAGTAACCATTGACCGGCTTTCAGTTCCAGACAGTAGCGGACAATAACATCCGCCCACTTCTCGATTCGGGGGTCGCGTAGCATAAGCACTCCTGTGGTTTCGGATTCGACCAGAATCCGGACGCTCCATCACTGCCTCAATTCTCTTACGGGCCTGACCACTTCAGGATTCTGACAGGCGGGACCATTCTTTCATGATTTGAACGCCGGCACTGGTGCCGATGCGTGTGGCACCGGCTTCAATCATTTTCTTCGCGTCGGCAAGGCTCCGAATGCCACCAGCCGCCTTGACACCCATCGATGTGCCTTGGACAGTCTGAACCATCAAGGCCACATCATGCACGGTTGCGCCGCTGGGGCCGAATCCGGTCGATGTTTTCACGAAATCAGCCCGCGCCCGCCGCGCTGCCTGACACGCGCGCACCTTCTCGTCATCGGTCAGCAACGCTGCTTCGATGATGACCTTGCACACGGCGCCTCCATCGTGACAAACATCGACGACGGCAGCGATATCGCGATAGACGAGTTCATCGTCGCCATTCTTGAGGGCGCCAATATTGATAACCATGTCAATTTCCTTGGCACCATCGTGGATCGCGTGCTCTGCTTCCACGGCTTTGATCTCGGACAGGTGCGCCCCCAGCGGAAATCCCACGACCGTGCAGACTTTTGTCGATGAATCCTGCAGGAGTTTCGCGGCCAGAGAAACATAAGTCGGATTGACGCACACGGCGGCGAATCCGTACTCCTTCGCTTCTTCACACAGTCTGCGCACCTGTTCGTCGGTCGCCTCCGGCCGTAGCAGGGTATGATCAATGTGGCGGGCGATATCTATCAGTGAACCGTCTCCTTTCATAGTCGCAGATGATCCGGCAATTGCCTCAATAATCAGGTTTATAATATAGCCCGCTCTGACGGTATTGTCAAGGCTTACGAATTCTGACATGTTCGCGCCTGAGCACCGTGGCACCTGAACCGCAACTGTATCAGGCCTTCTGCAGAGGCCGTGAGGACTACAAAAAAAGCCTCGCTTGGTTGCCCAAGCGAGGCTCGCAAATTTTCTTCGTGACTAATACTATTTCATCAAGAGCAGCTTTCGCGTGTCTGAGAAGCCGGGAGCCGTCAGAGTATAGAGATAGACTCCGGATGACAAGTTTGTTGCTTTCCAAGTGACCTGATACTGGCGAGCCTCCAGATTCCCTTCGAGCACATTAGCCACCTCGCGTCCCAGGAGGTCATAGACCTTCAGAGTGACGAATCCGGGTCGCGGAATAGCGAATTCGAAGGTTGTTGTCGGGTTGAAGGGATTGGGGAAGTTCTGCTTCAGCACGAAATTGCTCGGAACCATGTCCGACATGCTTCCCGGCGTGGCATCGATCGCGGCGTGCGAGCGCCGTGCCCCCATGAGACTCACATCGGTCAGCCGATACCAGTAGGTCAGACCATTCTGCACGCCCCGGTCAACATAGCTGTAGCGGGTCTCTGTGCTCACGGTTCCCTGTCCAGGTTCCTCATGAACAACCGACCAAGGACCTGTCGCAGCCAAGCTCCGCTCAATCATCCAGTGGTCATTGTCTGTTTCGCTTGCTGTCGTCCAACTCAGCCGAACCTCTCCGTCACCGGCGGTGGCCGAGAACGCAATCAAGTCCACAGGCAACTGCCGCTCGAATGTCACGCAGACGCAGAAGGTATCATCCGGGCAGAAGAAGTTGTTGCCGACCAGCAGCGCCCAATAAGCGCTGTCGCTGCCATAATTGTGACCCCAGAACAGCACTGTATCTACAAAAGTCCACCAAGCTTCGCAGGGGGGATCACAATCTGTCGTGTCATCGCACGGCGTGCTCTCCGGATCGCACCCGGGCAGGATGATGAATTCCGGGGGATACGGGTTATCCTCATTGTAGGGGTAAGGCGTGACGACGCCGACCGGTGTGTAATTTTGCCAGCAAACCGTTACGCAGATGCTTTCGCCCAGATGAATGTCGTGGTCCGGCACTGGACAGTCCGCCACCGCCATATTGCCCCACAACCCGATGACAGCACATAGAATGATACAAAAACTACTCGAAACTCTGTTCATCGCCTTCTACTCCAAAATCCAATTGTCTCCTTACAGAATTCGCCCCCCATACGCCCACCAATTCGTCGGACGACAAGTGCGATTTGTCACTTCAACAAAAGCATCTTGCGGGTCTGGGTGAACTCGCCCGCATTCAACGTGTAGAGGTAAATGCCCGATGGAAGACCGTCCGCACTCCAAGTCACCTGATGGCGGCGGGCTTCAAGATTCCCTTCAACTACCGTGGCGACTTCCCGTCCCAACAGGTCATGGATTTTCAGGCTCATCCAGCCGCCCTCGCGAAGTGTGAATTCAAATGATGTACTGGCATTGAAGGGATTCGGGTAGTTCTGCCGCAGATCGTAAGCTGCCGGAACTTCAGCCGAATATGGTGTCGCCGCCGCGATGTTGTCGTACTGATGGCGCTGGCCATTGATATCCACCGACTCCAGCCGATATTCGTACGCTACACCCGGAGTCACCGAGGCGTCACGATACGAGTAACTGTGGGGCTCGCTGGTGGTTCCATGACCCTCAATATCCTGAGCAATCCGCGTCCAAGTCTGCCCCTCCACTCGCCGCCAAATATCGAAATGGTCGTTGTCGGTCTCGGTGGCTGTAGTCCACCTGATATCCACATAACCGTTGCCCGCAAAGGCGTTGAACGCTGTCAGATCGACCGGCAGAATCCAATCCGGCGCTTTCAGGCATGCACAGCCCGGTGCGGCATCGCAGTAAATGATCACCAGGAATGCGTTGCAGTTGGCCGTATCCGTGATGACAACATGCCAGCTAAGCACCGTCTCGTCCGCATCATTGCTGCAAGTATCCCAGCTGCAGGTGCTATACTCGTGTTCAGGGTCTATTTCGAGATCCTCATCGCAACCCGGTCGAATCCGGAACAATGGCACACCCTGAAGAGGCTGGTGGCACACGATCGGGATGACATAAGTCCGGTGGCAGAGCCACATGCAGAAGTCGAACATGGGATCCGTAGAGACCTCATCCGGAACATACGGGTCGCAATCCCAATCGTAGTCCCATCCGTTGCGTCCGACCACGGTTAGCTCGTCTTCCACGGGGCCGCGAAGTTGGAACTCGTCGCTAAGAGGATTGTATTCCCATATGTCACAGTGGAACACAATACTCGTTCCGACAGGAATACCATCCGGATCTTCCAACTCGAAATTGAGCAGAGCCGGCTGCCCATTGGCTACCATCTCCTCAGTGATGACAATGCTGCTATTGTAGCCGGGCACGACGAGAGTCTCGGGATGGGCAACGAAATACCCCTCAAACGGTCCTGATGACGACACGGTCAGGTACATCTTCTGTTCAGGTCCGTAGAATGCCATATTGAGCTGGACTTCCGTCAGTGGCTGTGCTAATGCAGAGGCACCTACGCCGAACAGACATCCGATCGTTAGTAGGGCACCAAAAGTCTTCGACAATCCTTGCATGACGTGTCTCCCCGTCTCTAAAAAAGACATTAGGACTCCTAAAAAAACTCCAAAAGTAACCCTACTAAATATATAGCTCACACTTGTCAAAGTCAAGGGGAACATGACGGGACCTCATCTTTGAGACTGGTTGCGGTGACCCACACGATCACAAGGGTAAAACACTGGTATTGAACAAATAAACCAAAACGGCCGTCGCAACACCCATCGAGGCACAATGCAGGCGACCCACTCCCGGTCGGCTTCGTCTTCCGTGCCTCTCCTTTTCTCTGCCCATTCGTCGGCCTTTCGAGGGGTCGCTAAGCCACCCTCTCGGGCCATATCAGTGAGAGAGCCGCCGGGCGGCGCCACTCAAGCTACATCCGGCGGCTAAAAATGCTCTGTTCCGTCTGTTTCTCTCCAAACCACGGCACCTTCTACGGGCTGGCCGTGACTCGGTAGAACGCAATGGGATCGGTCAGTACGACTCCAGCGTCCAGATAGGTCGTATCCGTGGTAGATCCTATCGAGTCGGGTTGCTCAGGCCCGAAGGGCACACTGCTGTGCCGAAAGACCGTGTAACTCCCCGCTCCCGGCAGGCTCTGCCACATGAGCTGAATGTTGTCTCCCGCTGGCACGATGACGAGGTTATCCACGGTATCAGCGCAAACCCCGTTCACCGTCTCTGGTGTCGGGTAATCGAAGTGCGTCCACGATGGTTCCCCATCGCAAACACGTCCATAGGAAACATCCGTTTGCATCGCGCCGTAATCGATATGATCGATGAGGAACCTGCACGCATCGACATTGCCGTAAAGGGCGAGTTCCTCGTACGGCGCAAGCATGAAACTTGCGTGTAGCCCCGGGTCTGAGACGTCGTTATCGCACCACACGAGGAGATGCTCACCAGCATCCACGGTTGTGTCCGGAAATGCCCATCTGTCAGGGTCTGCCAAATCGTTGGTCAGGTATACACCGTTGAAGTTGACCGGATCCGGTCCGGGATTGTAGATCTCCACCCAGTCTTCATATTCACCCTGTGGGTCCTGAATCGTCATGGTATTATCAGCCATGAACTCATTAAGATACACGACCATCGGTGGCAAGACGTCCGCGTAACCCGCCTGCAAGACCTCTTTGCTCGAGTATCTCTGAACGAACGCGATCACCCGCAGCTTGGTGAAGTCCCAACTGCCGTCCGCCACAAGGGTGGCAACATACTCGTAGGTCTCGCCGGCGTCGAGTTGGAAGGACTGGCCGCTCGTGCTGGGCGCCATTCTCCGAAATGGATACCAGTGCGTTGATCCGTACCGATAACACAGATGAATCAGGGCGACAAAGAGCCGGGTGTCGCTGGCGTGCATGTCTTGCACCGCACTTACCTGAACGGTCGCCACCACATTGGAGCCGTCGATCTCTGGCGTCACCTCAATGGTGCACGGTGGTCGAGCGGTCAGTCGCGTGTTAATCGCGTTCCGTATGGAGCCCGCCGTCCAAGGATCCGGCGTCTCAACACCGTCCACTTTCAGGGTCGGCGTGCCACTGACATTGTAGTAGTTTGTGCGAGCCGTGTTTTGGCTGATATTGTACCGATAAAATGGGTCCGTGTCCGATGGCCACCAGGGATGATACCTGATGCACAGAGCCAGATCCGGCCCGTATTCGAGAAGAACCGATTCCTGTACCAGGTCGGCGGAAGGGCAGGACGGTCAACCCGTATTCGTGAAGCCCTCCAAGAGGACCGTTTTGTCGACGGCATGGGCTGTGAGAGCCACCAATAGCGTCGCAAGAAGTACAAAGCACATTCGTTTTGCCATCATCTCTCTCCTGACATTCGCAAGTGCTATGATCGGTTGAACTTAGACCTCACCCGCCCTCGGCTCGATGCCCTAAAACGCCCGATCTGCTGCAGGACGCACAAGGTCTGTTTTCTCTCGGTTCTACTAAATATATGCAATTTTTCGAGAATTGCAACCTCTTTCTCAGCTTCAGAGAAATTCCCGGCACCCGGCACTTTGGGGTCCCAGAAACCCTGATATCCGCTCCGTACGCGCCTTTTCGGCATTGGAGTATCGGCACCTGACTTGGCATCACTCCAGAGGCCCCGCCGTTCTCGGTCGTCTGGAGGAAGGGCCTTGGTCGGCAGTCAGAGCTGAAGTGGATAAATGACCCTCTGATCGCTGTGTGACCGACCGATTAGAGCGACTCTCTCGCAAGGGCTGGGTAACGCGTATCGGTTTGCTCTCAGTAGCGGAGCGAATCCACGCGACAGGATGGTTTGGAAATGAAATTGTCTGGCCGTCAGCGTGACATGCGTCAGTCGTGGAGTGCAATCCGTTGGGAAACAGAAGCAATGCGGCACTTGACATTGAAGCTGCCTTTGCGTAATTTTTTAAAAATTCGTGGTCATTAGTCCGAGTTTCCTTTGGCCAAGGCCGGTACACTTAGTTTCTGGGATCACCTGGAGGAGCTTCGGCGACGCCTTCTCTGGTCTCTCGCCGCGATCGTGGTCGGCATCATAGCCGGTTTGTTGCTCGCGCCTAAGGTGCAGGGGTTTCTCTGCACTCCGTTCCATAGGGCTGTGCCGGGTACTCTGGCTCTGTTGGCGCCGGGTGACGGTTTCGTCGTCCAGATCAAGATCGCGCTCCTGCTGGGCGTTATCATCGCGGCGCCCTTCATCGCATTCCAGCTTTGGGGTTTTGTTCGACCGGGTTTGAAGCCCAATGAACGTAAGTACATTGGCCCGATTGCCTTGGTGTCGACCCTGCTGTTTTTTGGAGGAGTGCTCTTCGCCTGGTTGGTTCTTCCCGCCGCACTCGGCTTTCTCGGCTCTTTTGCCCAATTCGGTTTGCAGAATTTCTGGAGTCTTCGCAACTACATCAGTCTGGTTGTCTTTCTGCTGCTCGCCTTCGGCGTCATCTTCCAGCTTCCCCTTGTGATGGGAGTCTTGATGGCAACCGGACTCGTGCCTGCTCAGTTCTTCCGGCGCAACCGGCGCTATGCCATCGTGATCATCTTCATTCTCGCGGCGTTCGCCACACCGACCACCGACATGCTCACGATGCTCCTGATGGCCTTCCCACTTGTCTTCCTCTACGAGATCTCGATCATCGTCGGTACGATTATCCAGCGCAAACGCCAGACGGAGAGCGAGGAGTACGAAGCCGGATTGTCCAGCGATTGATGTTATCGATTGACTGAAGCTCATCTTCGGTCATTCCAATATTCCCCATATGGATGGAGATCTACCAATGAGTCGACTTGACGGACTTCCTTGCAGCCGGCTGTTGCTGGTGCTTCTGATTCCTGCCGCCCTGCTCTTCAGTGACGCAATTCAAGGAGCTGAGGGCATCAAAGCACTTAAGCAGCGCTCCGAGATTCCGGAACGATACAAGTGGAGCCTCGACCACATCTACTCCGACCATGCTCTTTGGGAAAAGGACTGCCAAGCCATCGAGGCAATGATCCCCAACATGGAGCAATACAAGGGAACACTCGCTCAATCACCGGACCGGATGCTCGAGTTCTTCAGAGCTCGTGAGAGACTCTTTCTCCTCTATGAAAAGGCTCTGAGTTATGCTTACCTTTTGAAAGACCAGGATACACGCGATCAGGTAGCGATTGGAATGCGTGATCGAATCATGAATCTGGGAACGAAGGTGAGCGAATCAGTGGCCTGGGCCTCCCCCGAAATCGTGGCCATTGCACCGGAAAAGATTGGGGACTTCCTCAGCCGAAGCGATGAGCTTGCCGTTTACCGGCACTATCTGGATGATGAACTTCGGATGAAGGAACACACGCTCTCGCCTGAAGAAGAGAGGATCATTGCTCTGGCGGGAGATGTCATGCGGAGTCCACAGGAAGTGATGCGAACACTGCGAGATACGGACATCCGGTTTCCCACCATCGTGGACTCGGAAGGTGATGAAGTCGTGCTCTCGGAGGGCCGCTACTACGCCTTCATGCAGGGCCCGGATCGCCGTGTGCGCCGCGAGGCAGCAGAAAAACTTATGACAACTTACATCGGCTTCCAGAACACTTTCGCCAGCACCATGGCGGCGAACATCGCCAGGGACATTTTCAATACCCGAACCCGCGGCTATTCTTCATGTCTCGAAGCCTCACTCGACCAGGACAATGTGAAAGTGGCGGTTTACGAGAACCTCATCAAAGCCGTGACGGACAATATCGCGCCGTTGCACAAGTATGTCGAATTGCGGCGCAAGTTCATGGGGCTCGATGAAATTCACCTCTACGATATGTCCGCTCCTCTCATTCCCGAAGTGGAAGAGAAGGTCGAGTATGACGATGCTGTGGCGATGGTCAAGGAAGCGCTGACGCCGTTGGGCTCGGATTATCTGACCCAGATGAGCGCGGGCTTCGAATCCGGCTGGGTGGATGTCTGCGAGACCGAGGGAAAGCGAACCGGCGCCTATTCTTGGGGCTCGTACGCGACCCATCCCTACATGCTGCTCAACTACAACAATACACTGGACGATGTCTTCACCGTAGCCCATGAGATGGGGCATTCGATGCACACCTATTACACGATTCACAATCAGCCCTACGTCTATGGAGAATATACGATCTTTGTCGCGGAAGTGGCTTCCACGACGAATGAGGCTCTGCTCATGGATTACTTGCTGAAAAAAACCACAGACCTCGACAAGAAGCTTTACCTGTTAAGTCAATGGATTGACCAGATTCGCGGGACACTCGTCACGCAGACCATGTTCGCGGAGTGGGAGAAGCTCGCCCACGAGCGAGCCGAAGCCGGCGAGGCTATCACCGCCGAATCCATGAGCGAGGTTTACCATGATGTGCTGCGGAAGTATTACGGGCCTCACATGACTTACGATGACTACTACGACCACACCTGGGTGCGCATTCCGCACTTCTACCGGAATTTCTATGTGTATAAGTACGCCACCTCGTATGCGGCCTCCGCGGCGCTATCGCAGAACATCTTGAAAGGGAAGGAGGGCGCGGTCGAGGCTTACCTGAGTTTCCTCAAGAGCGGCTCCTCGGATTACCCGATCGAGCTGCTTAAGAAAGCGGGCGTCGACATGTCTACCCCTGAACCTGTCGAAGAGACCATGAAGCTCCTTGGCCGTCTCGTGGACGAGATGGAACAGCTGATGAATCAGAAGAAAATGTGATTCACCTCTCAGTTTCCTTTTTTCCTCACCGACGACATGCGCTGCTCTGCAGCGCATTTTCTCTTTTCTTCAAAACAACCCGACAGACCCGGCGTGGTTTCGTGAAGCTGGATGGGAATTTGCTTGCATGTTTGCGCTGCAATGCGTATAATGATAGCACGAAACCAGTTGCGTGCTACTGAACGATCAGAGGAGAAGCGATGACGATGGCAAAGGTTTGGTTTTTTGTGGTGTTAATTAGCCTGACCCTCGGAGCAAACAGTGTGATTGCCTCTGAGCGGCATGTTCGCGCAGAAGAGCCACTACCTCGAGGGTTCCATCCGTCTGAAATCGGCGTACCACTTCGGGATCTCGACGACCACACGCCGCCACCGACCCAGCCGGTCCGTGCAACGGCGGAGTGGGAGGAAGCGGAGGCAATTCTCGTGCGCTGGCCGTACTCTTCGAGTTGGAATAGTCTGTGGGCCGGTTTTCTTGGCCCTGTTGCCGCGCGTAATCGAGTCTATGTCATCGTCAGCAGTTACGATGATACGACCGATGTAAAGGATTACCTTTCCGATCACGGATGCCGCACCGACTCCGTTGTGTTTCTGCAGCGCTCCACGAATTCCGTCTGGATCCGGGACTATGGCCCTTGGTGGGTCTGGCAGCAGGACACTTGGGATCGGGCGATCGTTGACTGGGACTACAACCGGCCCCGCCCGCAGGATGATGCGATTCCGGAATGGCTGGCCACCTATTTCGGTGTCCCTTACTACGGACCCGACATCACGCACACCGGCGGCAATTTCATGGTGGACGGCTGGAAGAGCGGCTTCGCATCCGAACTGACCTATGACGAAAACTCCAGCATGACCCCGGCGGAAATCAATCAGATTTTCGAAGACTACATGAATCTGGATAGCGTCTATTTCTTCCCGCGTTTCTTCGGAATCGACCACATCGACATGAGCATGAAGTTCTTGAATGACCACACGGTCATCGTCAATGAATACCCGGTAGGCAATCCGTACAATGCAGTCATGGAACAATGCATCGACATCCTGGAGACTCTCACCGGGTCCTACGGGGATCCTCTCAATATCGTACGCATACCGGCGCCGTCCTGGAGTAGCGGCGTTCCCTATACCTATACAAACTCTCTCATATGCAACCAAATCGTGCTCGTCCCAATCTACAATCGTGTGGAAGATGCGGCCGCGCTGCAGGTGTACGAAGACAACATGCCGGGCTACCAAATCTACAGCTATGACTGCAATTCCATCATTCCGTCGCAAGGGGCGATTCATTGCGTGACGAAAGAAGTGATGCACCGGCGCCTCATTCGCATCGAACACGAGCCGATGCCGGACACCGTAACGGTTTCGGGGCCATACACGATTGCGGCCCGTATCGTATCGCTCGGAACGCTCGACACGGACTCGCTGACGGTCTTCTGGAGTGTGGATGGCGTCTGGCCTTACGAGGCGGCTCCGATGACAGAGACGGTCGCCGACAGTTTCACCGCCACAGTACCAGCGCAGCCGACGGGAACCGATGTGCGCTACTTCATCTCGGCATGGAATGTCGAAGGGAATTGGACTCATCTGCCTCGCTACGGACCGGATGCGCATTACACCTTCCACATTGATACCGCGCTGGAGCCGCCGCGGGCTGTGGGAGACCTTGTTCTCGCTGTGGATGCGCCGGATATCGTTTTGCGTTGGTCACCCGTTACGGAGGATATTCAAGGATCGCCGATCACGGTTTCGGACTACGATGTCCATCGGGGCGCAGAGCCATTCTTCGAGCCGGGCCCCGGGACCTTTGTGCAAACCGTCAGCGATACCAGCTTTGTGGACACAGGGGTTCTGAACGGCAGTGACCTCCAGTACTACATCGTTCTCGCCGTCTATCCGTAGGAGAGCTCAGAAGAGACATTCATTCGGTGGGGGATTTGAACCAGTCGCGGTTTATTTGCACCCTTGGTCGGTGCAAGTAGACCGCGATTTCTCTTGAACATCATATGGGAGATCAGGGCGAGTGACCCAGGTCCGAAATCCAACAGCCCTTCCATCGCCAAGATACGCAGGCTCTTAGTAAGTCCCGCTACATAGGCACATGATTTGCCATACTTAGTAGGCGAAAGGGTGTGTATATGGGAAGCGAAAGAAGGCTATCATCAAGCCAGGTAGACTATCCGTGGAGAACCTCGCGCCATGGGTCGGCGCCCTTATGGTGTTGTTTCTCCTGTCTGGCTATTCGGATTGGAATGAGGCGACGGTTTCACAGTCGATGGAATGTCAGGAAACGGGGGAAATTTTCAAACCGGATTCGAGGTCGGAATTTGTGGCTTGGATAAGAAGTGAGATTGAGCCTAGGAAATGTATATGACGACTTGCAGAAGAGAATGTCAATCTGGGGCAGCACGGGACGCTCAAAAAGGGATGGTGCTTGTCCTGACTATGATGATGATGTCGGTCCTGCTTTTCATAGCGGGGACAACGGCCACTCGTTCGATTGCCCAGGCTCGGGTTACGGCGCGAGATGTCGACGATACAAAGACCTTCTATGCGGCGGAGGCGGGATTGGAGTGGGGTATCGGTCAGTTGCAGGCGTTGCTTCTAAATAACCTTGCTCCCATCCAACAAGATCTGGATGCCGTTCCCCAGCCATCGCTGGAAGGCTTCCAGTTCACGACTTATTCGATTGCACCGCAAGGAATCCTGTCTCAAGAACTGATTCAGTCAGGGGATTATGTCGGTCTGATAGCATACATTCAGAAGTATCTGATCACCTGCGAGGCAGAGGGGACGCGGCGCTCGGCGAGGATTGAACAGGTGGTTGAACACCAGTTCATCCCGCTTTTCCAATTCGGTGTCTTCTATGATGAGGACTTAGAGATTTTTCCCGGTCCTCAGATGAGTTTCGCGGGTCGGATCCATACAAACCATGATCTCTATATCGGTGCCGACGCCGGGATCACTTGTGATTCTTATGTGACGGCCGTTGGGAACATCTGGCACTTTCGCAAGGACGGTGGCCATGTGGACCCACCGGGTCCCGTGCTCATCCGCGATCATCTGGGGGTGTATCGGGACATGTGGACAGGGGCCTACTGGCTGGATGAGAGACAAGCGAGCTGGGGGACCGAAGCCCTTGAACGCTGGGGTGGAATGGTGCGCGATGCTGCACATAGCACCCACGACTTGACATTGCCGCTGCCTCCGACATCGGATATGTATGAGATTATCGAACGCGGACAGGCCGGTGATCCGCAGGAGCTCATTGATGCGAGGTATTGGTACAAGGCCTGCACACGAATTGTCGATGGAGTCATGACGGACAGCAGCGGCAACCCGTTGAGCCCGCCACCGGGAGTGTTCAGCTATGTGACAGGTGCATTCATGGATCTGCGCGAAGGGCGGTGGATGGATGTACTGCAACTGGATGTTGGGGCGATGATTAGTGCTGGGATGGCGCCCTGCAACGGGATTCTCTATATCTCAGGGGCGGGCCCTGACGATGCGGTCCGTATCCGCAATGCCGCTCAGTTGCCTGCAGGTGGCCTGACCATCGTCACGGACAATCCTCTCTATGTCCTGGGCGACTACAACACTATTTCCAAGCAAGGGTCGGCGCTCATTTGCGATGCCATCACCATCCTGTCTTCTGCCTGGGATGATGCCAAGTCAAGTGGACCCTTGAGCGACCGAATACCGGTGCAGACGACCATCAACGCGTGCATCATGGCGGGGCATGTGGAGACCATCTACGGCAGCACTTACTGCGGTGGTATTGAGAATCTGACCCGGTTTCTTGAGCGGTGGAGTGGAATAACCTTGACATTTCGAGGGTGCCTCATTGACCTCTGGTTCAGCAGGAAGGCTATCGCGACTTGGAACTACGGTAGTTATTACACGGCACCAGACCGAAATTACGGTTTTGACACGAATCTTCTGAACCCGGCGAATTGGCCACCGGGTACGCCGAGGGTTCACACGATTCAGCGTGGAAGCTGGCGGCAGATTAGTTGAGAAACATGCCAGTGACATGCCGAAGTTCTCAGCAGCGGCAGGCGGCAATGCCACGTCGTTCCATACCATGACATCTATATGGAGGCCGCAGGCAAGAGCCCGGACCAACCGTCCGGGTTTCTTGTCTCTGCAGCATCCCCACTGGAACAACCGACTCACCTTGTTTTCTTTGGAAGAAATCCTTATCTTGAAAGCCCTTCTTTCTAAGGCCAGAGTTCTGTGAATAATTGTTCGACAGTGAGCTCTTAGCACGAGACCCAAGATGACAAGGCATGTCAGTGTAATGCTTCGAATGGTGGCTGCGCTGTGCATTATCGGCTTCGGCGCATCCCAGGCGTGGTCTCAAGCGCCAGATACGCTCAGGATTGCAACCTACAACATTCTGTACTTTTCCGGCAGCACCGGGCCCGAGCGTGTTCCGGAATTCCGAAAGGTTATTCGGGCCATGGATCCGGATATTCTCGTCGTGCAGGAAATGTCCAACCAAACCGGCGTCGACATTTTTCTAAGTGATATCCTGGAGGTCATCGAACCGCAGAGATGGGAGGCGGTTCCCTTCCGCGACGCTCCAAACTCGGAAAACGCTTGTTTCTATCGGACAGGGGTCGTCGAATTTGTCTCCACCCGGTACATTGCAACCCAGCTCCGAGACATCAACGAATACATCTTTCGAATGCCGAATGATACGACGGCTACTATTCGACTCTATTCTGCCCATCTTAAAGCAGGCAACACTGGAGATGATAGGGATCGTCGTCTGGCCGAAGCCACTATTTTTCGCAATGATCTGAATAACCTGCCTGAAGGGAGCGACTTTTTGGCAATGGGAGATTTTAATCTCTATTATAGTGGTGAGCCAGCCTACCAGATGCTCATCGGCGAGCCGGACAACACCGGGCGATCCTTCGACCCCATCGACACGCCGGGGGAATGGCACAGCGATGTCGCTTTCGCGCCGATACATACGCAGGCGACTCGCTATGACTATGGCGGACTGGACGACCGCTTCGACTTCATCCTTGGTTCCCGTGCCATGTTCGACACACTCGGTTTCGAGTATCTTGACGGCAGCTACACCTCTTTCGGCAACGACGGCAATCATTTCAATGTATCGATCAATTACGGTCATAACAGCGCGGTGCCCGACAGTATCGCCGACGCCCTCTACTATGCATCCGACCACCTGCCTGTTTTCCTCGATCTGCTCTTCCATGCTTCAGGTTCGGCATCACGGAAGCCTGAATCGCTCCTTCCGCAATGCCGCCTATACCCGAATTTCCCGAATCCTTTCAACAGCCAGACTTTGATCCGCTACGAGGTCGCCACGCCCGGTCCGGTTTGTCTTCAAGTGTATGACCTGTTAGGTCGTCGGGTCGCCACTCTTGCTGAGAGTTTTCAGTCACCGGGCACTTACACGGTCGCATTTGTTGGTCAGGGACTGGCCAGCGGTACCTATTTCTACTCGCTCGAAACAGCCCGGGCTGTGCAGATACGCTCGATGCTGCTGGTGAAGTAGGGAGATGCTTGGAAAGCGACACCGGCACGGTCAAGTCGTCGATGTGATTGGAGGGAATTCGTGGACGGTTCAGCGCACCGGACCTGGTTTTTGACCTACGGCATCCGGGTTGCTATTATTGCCAATTCTGCTATCTTTGTGGGCGAAATAGCATCACCCCTACCCACGCCATGAGCCATGAAAATCGCCGATCTCCCCAAGAAGCTCTTCCCGCGAAAGACCCAATTCTACGACCTGTTGGAAGAGTCCACGCGCAACCTTTCCGACGCGATCCAGTTGCTGACTGTTCTCGCGGAGCAGGACGCCGGAGAAGAGCGCGACAGGAACATCAGTCGCATCCAGGAACTGGAACACAATGGGGACCGCATCACCCATCGAATCTACAGAGAACTGAGCAAAACCTTCATCACCCCCATTGACGCTGAGGATATTTACGCTTTGGCCAGTGCTCTGGATGATGTGATGGATCATATCGAAGGAATCGCCACGCGCATCCATCTCTATAAGATTACGACCCTCCCTTCATCCTTCCACAACATGATTTCGATTCTTTCAAAAGCAATCGGAGTCCTGTCCACCATCATGCCTCAGCTTCGCGGACTCTCCAAAGCGAGTTCTGTCATTGATAGTTGCGTCGAAATCAACACGCTCGAGCACGAAGCTGACAAAATCTACCGTCAGACGATTGCTGACCTCTTTTCCGGGCAGGATGGACTTCTGGAAAACCTCAAGCTAAAAGAAGTCATTACCGGACTGGAATTCGCGGCGGATAGTTGCCAGAGGTTGGCCAATCGTGTCGAACACGTGGTGCTGAAGTACTCGTAGGAAGACTGCCTCATGGGCGAGTACCCGATCGCGCTGGGGATTGTCCTCGTTCTTGTCCTCGGTGCCGAATTTGTCAACGGTTGGACGGACGCTCCCAACGCTATTGCAACGGTGGTTTCGACACGAGTTCTGACTCCCATCCAAGCCGTGGTCATGGCCAGCATCCTGAACATCTTGGGTGCGATGTCTGGTACGGCAGTGGCGGCCACGATCGGAAAGGGGATTGTCGAAACCCAAGTGATCAACCTGACCACCGTTGGGGCGGCGATGGTGGGCATCATATTCTGGGGCACCTTCGCCTGGCAGTTTGGCCTGCCGACCAGCCAAAGCCATTCCCTTGTCGCGGGACTGGCCGGTGCTGGACTGGCGACCGCAGGCCCGTCCGTCTTACTCTGGGTTGGCTGGAGCAAAGTGCTCTTGGGGCTTGTCTTCTCGACTTTCCTCGGTTTTGGCGCTGGTCTTGTTATCATGTTGGCCATCTCATGGCTTTTCCAGGATCACCCGCCGAGCCGGGTTCGCAAGCTTTTCGGTAGACTGCAGATCATTTCAGCGGCCTTCATGGCTTTCAGTCACGGCAGCAATGATGGTCAGAAGTTCATCGGAGTCTTCACTCTGGCTCTCGTCTTGGGAGGTGTGATCCCGGAATTCCATGTTTCTTTGCCGGTGATTCTGATTTGCGGCGTTGTCATGGGCATCGGAACATCTATTGGAGGATGGCGGATCGTTCGCACGATGGGATTGCGGATGGTCAAACTCGAACCTCCCAGCGGTTTCTCGGCAGAGACAGCGGCGGCCAGTTGCATCGAACTGGCCTCTCGGTTAGGCATCCCGGTCAGCACGACCCACACGATCAACACAGCTATCATGGGTGTCGGGGCCTCGAAGCGCCTTTCGGCCGTGCGATGGGGAGTGGTGCGGGAAGTGGTCGCTGCCTGGATTCTGACCTTTCCGGTTTGCGGCGTGATTGCATGGTTGGTCGTCAAGCTCTTGGAAGTGTTGAAGTAAC
>Ga0315537_1001632_pt1 | contig 17492 bp, 11 predicted proteins | sample SalMarSW160270MG_FD_203091 | JGI IMG/M metagenome (GOLD analysis project Ga0315537, IMG submission 203091) | Salt marsh sediment microbial communities from the Plum Island Ecosystem LTER, Massachusetts, United States - Salt Marsh Sediment SW1602-70 ... | reverse complement strand
TAACCGGCTGGTGATCTAAGGTCTGGTTTATGTGTTTGTAATAGGTGCTGCGATTTTCTCCACAAATAGCAAACACCGGTATTTTAAAATCCTTCACTAATGACGCAGCCACATCATCCTGGGTGCTCAAGGGATTAGAAGCACATAGTACCACATTTGCTCCCGCCGACTTCAGGGTTCGAGCAAGATTAGCTGTTTCAGCGGTTATATGCAAACAGGCAGAAATATTCATGCCCTTTAGAGGCTTGCTTTGCGAAAACTTCTTACGTATCAATGCCAGAACCGGCATATCATTATCAGCCCAGAGAACACGTTTCTTGCCCCCTACCGCTAAAGACAAATCAGCTACATCATGTTTCATGTATAGATCCTTTCACAGACACAAACAAGCGCCAAATCATAGGATAAAGACATAGATTTTGCAACTTTTTATTTTATGAAATTATATCCGCCCCCAGTTCTGCATTTTGTCTGCGAATGGAAACTCGTTTCCCCGTCAACCCTGCAGAAGCCGACGGTAAAGCTGTTTTGTCTTTGCTGCCATAGCGATGTGACAGAAATTACTCTCAGCCCACTTTCTTGCCCCCTGGCCGATTTGCCTGCGCATATCCGGAGAATCTATTAACTGATTTAAGGCCTGAACCAAGTCAGAATTCCGCGTTGAGGTTACAAGCACGCCGGTACGGCTATTTTGAATGTGTACCGAGTCTTCTTCCCTGCTGAATCCCGCGGAAATGACTGCTCTGCCGCAAGCCATCGCCTCGAACATCACAGACCCACCGGAAAGGCTCACTAATATATCCAAGGAAGACAACACCTGCGGCATATCTTCACGTCTGCCGGTTAAGATAACATGCCGTTGCAAACCTTTGTCTCTAATAAAACTCTTCAGCTTTTCAAAATATTTCCGAGAATGAGTATCACCAATGATAAAAAAAGTCACATTTCTATTCAAACCACGCACAACCTGCTCGGCTGCCTGAAGAAAATCTAACTGGCGCTTAGAAGGCTCAATTCTCCCCACAATACCTACGAGAACTCTACCATCTACAGAAAAATCCCGCCTCAAAACATTTTCTTCAAACCCCATAGACCTAAAGATCTTCAGGTTCACAGCATCATCGATCTGCATGATTTTTTCCGGACGGATTCCGGCACAGAGCAAGTTTTGTTTTATCCGGTGTGATATTGCGACAATCACTGTGGCCTGATAGCAGTGGTGTTTGTAGACCTCATCTGGGTGAATCGGCGTACGGATATGCAGAACTGATGGTATTTTCAGCCTCCTCGCTACCCAAACCATATAGCCGCTGAGCCACAGGTCGGAACTGTGTACCAGAGAAACTTGCTGTTCTTGTGCATACCTGGCAAGGCGCTCAGCATCTATGCAGCGATAAAGAACGGCTGGAAATTTCCGCCACGGATGAAGCGTAAAAACGCTTGTTTTGATACCACAGTCGCGTAACTGGCCAAAAAACTGGCCATCATTACGACAAACTACAATCGGCTCATAGCTATGATCAAGATTTGTAACGACATAATGGAGCTGTCTCTGGCTGCCGCCGACCGCACCCCCGCGAGAAAGGTAAAGAATTCGTATCATTTTGAATTTCAATAACTAATCATCAGCCTATCAATGCCGCGCCTCAGCGATTATAATCGATCCCGACCGGATATTCACATATTTTTCCCGATCTCCTGGCTTAAGCGACCTCGGATTTATCTCGCTGTATCTGCTCTGATATTTGTCGACGTTGAATAGTCCTTATCTCAAACGTCACCAAGAATAAGTTCTTGACAGGATAGTATTTAATATAACATATTTCCTAAACAAATGAATATTGTTCATAACAAACTATGTACATAAATAACCTGAAAGATGAAGATTGATATATCAACGAAGACTTTAGCCCCGGAAAAAATCCCTGATTTACCCTTGTTCGTAGTGGAAATTGAAGACCCCGCATTTGAACTTCAGGGTTGGCTGGTGATCCACTCATTTGGTCCTCGTGGTTCTTGCGGGGGGATTAGATTATACCCTGATGTTAGTCAGCAAGAGGTAGAGTTGTTGGCCAAGGCGATGACCTACAAGTACTGTTTCTATGAAGCAGATTATGGTGGTGCAAAAGCAGCGATAAGATTGCCTTTTGGCATCGGCCTCGCCGACCGCGTGACAATGTTAAGAAAATACGGCGAGCATATTGCTCCACTAATTAAATCAAGAGTTTATTGGCCATGGACTGATATGAACTCATCTCAAGTTGACATCGTCAATCTGTACCAAGGTGCGGGAGTAAAAATCCACACACCGCTGGGCAATTCAGCCTATTTTACAACGCTGTCAACATTTTCTGCAGTGCTGGCATGGGCCGAATATTATCAAGTCCCGGCAGAACAATGCCTGATTACGATTGAGGGATTGGGTAATGTCGGCAAATACATGGCAATAGAAATCGACCGATGGGGTGCCAAGCTAATAGGAGCATCAACACGCATCGGCGCCGTGGCTAATCTTAACGGCCTTGATGTAAAACAGATTTTGAAATCTTTAGAGAAAGCCAATGATTTTTGGGTAGAGGAAAATGGAAATTGGCAAATTATTTCTAAAGAGCAGTTATTCTCTCTGCCTATGAATATCCATATCCCCTGCGCTCGGGCTTATTCGCTTACTGAGAAAGTAGCTGAGGATCTTAATTGCAGTATTGTTATACCGGCAGCCAATGTACCCTGTACTCCAAATGGAGAACTGAAGCTTAATGAAAAAGGGATAAAACTTCTACCCGATTTTGTTGTCAATAGTGGTGGAGTCGTTGGGCCTGGGCTTAGTCACTTACAAAGCTCCGATAGCCAAATTCGCAATTTGTTCTTCGGAGATTTTAAAGAGATGATTAAGAGACTATTAAAATTATCTGATAGAAGTCAAACAACTCCTACAGTCTTAGCGAATCTTGAGTCACACAAGTATTTTCGAACACTCTGGATGTCTGGCCGAGAAAAAGCAAGTTCCAAAAAAAGCATTCTTAGAACCTTGGCGGGCCGAATTCACATTCCTAAAAAGCTAACGTTGAAAAACAAAGAAAGCGAAATTAGACGCATCTTGCGTGAAAGGTTTACTTAAAATGGTACTTAAGCTATTAAAGCGACCTTCCAGAACCCTACAACAATTATTCCAGATAACTAAATTCTGTGGCAAGGCCGCAAGGATTTGCAGCACAAGTTACCCCCGGGTTTTTTTGCACTCGTTTCGTTTGTGTCACCAGCGATGTTTCTTACCTGATGAAGCATTTCGACTCGGATTATTCAATCCGGACCTTTCCAATGATGAACTCTCTAAATATATAAGCAGAAAGAAATTGACGAAGTTGCAAGAAGCCATAAATCCCGTATCATGGGCCCCTCTGCTAAAAGACAAAAGTATCTTCTACCGATATTGTATGGCATTGGGTGTCCCCATCCCTAAGCTGTATGCTATCTTTTTAAAAAAAGTTGCAGGATGGTCCTGCGACAGTTCGGTCCTGGCAAGTCGTGAGGATTGGAGGAAGTTCTTCGACTGCCAGTTGCCAGAGGTGTTCGTTGTTAAGCCCGCCCAAGGAGCTTATGGCGAAGGGCTAAATATATTCAGCAGGTCTAACAAAAGATTTATCGACGCTTCCGGACGAGCATATGAATCAGTCGACCTATACGATGCGCTACTTTCAGATCCCCAACACGAAAACTTTATAATTCAAGAGCAGCTAAAGAATCATCCTGAACTGATACGTCTCACCGGTACTCAAGCTCTCCAGACGATCCGATTTATCACCATTGTTGACAGAAATAGCCAGTGTCGTATCCTGCATGCGCATTTCAAGCCGATTATAGGCCAACATTTGGTGGACACATATATAGATGGCCTGACCGGCAATGTAGAAGCAGCAATCTCTCTGGATGACGGATTCCTAAAACCGGCCAATCAAATCATGGCCAATGGTTCGGGCCCAAAAATTATACCGATCCATCCCAAAACAGGAATTCCTTTTGAGGGATTTCAACTGCCATTGTGGCCCCAGACATGCAGATTGGTAAAAGAAACAGCATTGAAGTTTTTGCCTATACGAACAATTGGATGGGACATAGCTCTAACCTGCGACGGCCCTTTAATTGTAGAAGGGAACATCTGGTGGGATCCACCGAATCAACACCAATGTATGGACATTGTTTCAGACGAGTTAAGTCGAGTTTGTGCCCCTGCAGTCAGGTATCAGCCTCTCAAATCCTACTCTGCAAAGTTCTCCTTAGCATCGACCCATGCTACGTAGCATAAGTACTTCGGTGAACGGGCTAACGAAGTCTCCTTCCCCCCATCATTTCATCATACATCATGTCGTATCCTCCATACACCTCCTCAAGACCTCCATATCCCTCCAAACCAGGTGTAGGTGTACGCGGTCTGATACGTTGTCCTCCTCCGCTTTGCCAGGTCTTCAAAGGTTCTTTCGACTCTCTTTGTAAACTTCTGATCTCATTGAATGCAACTTGGAGATCCTGCGGCCAATTCCCATTTGAAATTGCCGTGCGTTCAATAGTTGTCCCATCGAAACTGTAAAGCATATCAAAATAATGTCTGGGACGAAGACTCCCTCTACCCGACCAATCATTTACAGGTATGGCGTCAACTAAAACAGCACCTGTACTATAATCGATACTCTCAGGTTCTCTGGCTCTGTCTTCTGGCCGAAAATAATCCATCCGTCTGGGATCACGCATAGAGGGGTACCGGTTGGCCTCACTTAAGGGGAACCCCCGAATACCTCTGGATTCATTGGAGGCTGGACGCTCCAACTCTACAAGCTTGCCTATAGCCTCACCCTGCCTGACTACAAAATCTTTACTATACCAGTAACCCAATACATATTTAGAGACCTGAACCGTAACCATTTTTGCAGCTTCCTGTATCTCCTTTGCAAAAAGATATATCCTCCGCGGAATGCTTATCGGCTCGGTGGTATCGGAAAACTCGCTCCACAAAATAACCACATCTTTGTAAGATTTGCTTTGTTGTTTGAACTTATTAGTCCCGGCAATCGGATTAAAAACACCTAATCGAATCCTGTATCGATAACTCTTGCCCGGATCAAGAGTATCATCAAGCGCCCAGAACATCAAAGGCTCACGCATCTTGGATATATCAGTCCATTCTGTAATCAACTTCCCCTGAAATTCATTATAAACATCATCCGACGATGGTTTTGTCCGAGCTTCTACGCCCTCAATTCCCGATAAATAATCCGGATCGAGGTTGCGCTCATCTCTGCCTCTTGTTCTGGGTCCACTACGGGTGGACTGCCTCCCACCAATCTGTCCCGTATCACCGTAAAGTCCCATGTCAGTCTGACCGGTTCTGCGGTCCGGTCGACCTGTTCTCGGCCTGGCACCTCTTGTACCACGAAGTCCTTCAGTAGTATTACCATATCCCTCATAAGTCGTTCCACCAGCCCTGCCTGTACTGGGTCTTGTTCCAAATGTACCTGTACTACCCCCTCGTCTATCGTCAATTCGCTGTTCGCGTTCACGCAACTCCTCTTCTTTCTTCGTCTCTATCTCCTCACGCCTTTGCTCTGCCTTTTCCTTTTTTCTTAGATCCAGGTACTTCCCGTGTAATGAGGGGGGAAACCATTCCTCATTTGCAGATGCAATCTGATAAACCTGTGGCTGCAATAGTTCCATTCTCATGTCCGGCTCATTAAATTGCAGCAAGCGAACCGTTATTCCTCCAGGTGGCAAAGCTTCAACATTTTCTACAATTTCAAATAGCCTTTTGCGATGGTCGATCTTGCTTCGAGGCAATGTCACCCAATCGCTCCAACCGCCGTTATCAAGCCGCTCTTGTCTCTGCAGCTGAACCGCTGCAAAAACCGGTACCGCCAGACAAGGATCGCGCCATTCTTCCTTGACAAAGTCGCTGTTAAAACTCTCACGAAACCTTCTGTATAATTCCGCAACATTAAACTTTGCTTCAACCGTCACCAAGTCGATATCATCCGGCTGAGGCATCGCATTTTCATAAGTAACCTCCTCAGTAACCGGCTGTGTAGGAACATAAGCTGCTGCTCTGATGTGCTCAACTGCAACATCCTTGACCTCACCAATAACCCCATTAATTACCGGAAGAGCATATTCTTTACCGTCACTTATCTGACTCGAAATAGGTGGCGGCATTGGTATAGACACATCCGTATCAATACCGTTTATGGCTGAGGCAAATAAACCAGTAAAACCGTGTTGCAAATCACCCCATATCCCTGTTCTCACGGGGTCGTTTGGGTCTAAAACGCCGGTCAATCGCGACACATAATCCGGTTTAGGCTCAGGCGGCTGATTCAGCTTGTGCTCTAACTCCTTAGCCTGGACATTGATACGCTTATCAACTTCGCTGGGGCTGAACTTCTCACCACCATAGCTGACTGCGTTAGGACTGATAAGAACACGAAAAATCAAAAGCCAGATACAAACCAGCCCTACAACAGCAAACACTATCTTCTCAATATGCTCCTCTAAAAAGTATCCGACTTTCTTAATTATCATCATCTTTCATGCCTTTCACCGCGTATTTTTCTATACGCTGTTAGGAAACGACTTAAATATAAATTATTCTTTCTTGTCTTCCTCGCCCTGAAGCTCATCCTTTAGCACCTTGGGTATTACCAAATCATAACCAGCCTTATTAAAGATATATTCGCAGATCAAATCCAGCTCCACCACAGCGTCCTCGCCATAACGGTATAGATAGTGACTTGGATCATTCTGCGTGTCTATCGGCTTAATATTACTTTCCAAAATCGTTATCTGATTATGTTTGTATGTTTTCTCCGAACCATCACCGAAAGGATAACCTCTGAATTTATGTTGCTTGGCGCTACAAAGCTCCTCCATAAATGGCAAAATAGCATCCGCACGAACAAGAACAACCAGATTAAAATGTATAACATCAATATCTTCGTTGCTGAATCTTCCTGTACAGGATTCGGTCAGCCCTTCCTGTATCGAAAGAACATAAGTGGGTTTATCTTCCGACGATTTCCTTGCAGCTCGCCGACCCATTCTTGCTGCTCGCAACCCCATGCCCCTCATTTCACTAAGCGCGAAACCAACCCTCATAAGTCGCTTAACAGGTGAAGTAAGAACACTTTTCGAGCCGGCATTCATGGCTTCTATGGTATCGATAGCATCTTCAATAATCCAGTATCCCAATTGCCAATACCAGCAATCTTTAATCGCTTCCTCCCTGCCGGGGTGTTGATACTCTCTCCAGAATTCATATCCACTCACATCAACCGGACTGGCATAGACTAAACCTGATTTAGCTTTATCCAGACAAATCTCATCCACTATTGTTGCATCAATGTCGTTCATTATTCTGAATGAGCTTCCTCTCATATACCGGCCAAATGAAGAAGAGCCCCTTGAAGATGGTCTCATACCCCTGAAGCGACTGCGTATGGATGAACTCTGCAGACTTTGCTGCAGCTCGGTGTCACTGGGGGAATCAGATGAATTTAGCCCGGCAATCAACTTTTCCACACCTTTGCGAAATCGGTCGCCAAACTCTTCAAAAATCAAAGCCGACTTATCTATCGGCTCAGGAAATATCTTATAACTAAGTAACTCTCTTTTAGAGGTGTCCTTAGCAAGCTGCTGTATTTGATTGGCATCATTCGCATAAGATTGCTGGTACTGCTCTTCCACCTTCCATTGCTCACGTGAAATGGCATCCATACTCTGAACCAACTCGCCTTTTTTAAGACTTTCATCTTCGATCTGTCTCTTGAGCCTGCCGCTGATTATCTGTGTAGGGATAAAGAGAACTATAGCAACTACTGCTATGATAATTGCTACAAGTATCGATGAATTATTTTTAAGAACGCTTAGTTTTTGCAGAATACTTTTGAAATTTGGTAAATTCATTTTGTCTCACCAATCTATTTTATTAAATGACTTCTTATTTCCACACTCCAGAACTCCTTCTTACAACCCGTAAACCTTAGAAGTCAATTCCCACTGACCCTTTATCACGTGAACTGCTCGATGAAGAAGGAGGCCGAGCAGGTGCAGGTCCAAAGGGTGACACAAGACCCGCAGGAGGCTCAGGCGGAGCGGGGGCAAACTTCCAAATAACTTTAAAGTTTAATACGAACCAATAATCGTTGGTTTCATTCATAGGACTACCTGTTCTGCGATCGATTATTTCTCTGCCATACTCATCCAGCACAGGAACTTTACTGATAATTTCTTTTGTCATTGGATCCCTTAGAACCTGCCTATCGCCTGTTCCACTGCTCGCACCGAAGGCTCCAGGTGCAACCTGGCCGCTCATTCCAGGTATGACATCTATAATACCTATACCCGCAGGTACGTCAGCAGATAAATCTACCGGACCTCTATCCAGCTTGCAATGCTCGATATCGGTTTTTTTGAACAACTTAAATGGGCAATTGCCGTCAATAATTTCATCGAGGTGCTGCAACCGAGTAACAAATCCCCATTTATTGCGATTATCTCCAACTCCGGAAGGGTCAAGCAATTCACCTATGTCTCTATAGGGACTGTATCCGGCTATAGTGACTACAAATCCCCGTTCCTTCTCAACCTGAGTTTGCTGACCTCCTAAGGGATAGTCCAGAGAATACCGGGACTGCATAAGCGGATCCATCATCGTCTGATCATACATCATCATATCATAGCCTTCCATTGCCTCTTCTCGGCCTAAGCCCATGCTACTCTTTCTCATCATAGCTGTAGCACCAAATTGTGCTGTGGCAAGATCATTTGAATAATAAGCCGACATACTGGTTATAAACAGTTGCTTTCGGTCCTTGCGAGGGATACGCATAACAGATTCGACATCATCGTGGGCAAAAGCTTCATAAAGCTCTTTTTGTGCAGGATTGTTTTGTGCATTCGGCAGAGTTACGAGTATGGCTTCATGCAACAACGGAACAACCTCACGATACTTAAAAAGTTCAAAGTATTTCTTTATTTCATCTTGTGATTCAGAACCTCTACGCTCTTGCTCCTTGAGCTGATCACGAGCCTCTTTAGCATCGTCAAGAACCCCGCCAATCTCGCTCCGAATTCGATCATTTCTTGTATAATTGATTTTGTCTATGGCGGTTCTGGCCAAGGCCATAAGTGAAACCAGAAGCAACAAGCAAGCTGCTGCTGCAAAATATCTTCCCTTACTTACCCATGCCATTGACCTGGCGACACTCCTCGGGAGCAGATTGCCAGATATCGCTGCCAGGCCCAAGCCCTGAATTGCAAGACCATAAACAACACCGAAGTCACTGACGTTTTCATGGAATTTTGCTGCTGAAACACCTGTTCCTATCGCAAGTTTTTTAAATGAATCTGACCGTTCAACTGGTAACTGCAGACTTTGTTGCAAATATTTCAGCAAGCCGCGTAATTTTGTCCCACCACCCAGAGCAATAACTTTTATAAATTTAGCGTTGGGGTTGGAAGTACTATAAAAGCCTAATGAGCGCTGAACTTCAGAGACTAAATCGGTAAAAACCGGCTTCATTGCCTGCAGAATCTGCCGTGCATATTTGCTTACCGGAGCCGTACGTTTTAGCTTTTCTGCTTTTTCAAAATTAAGCTTGAACGCATCCGCAATAGCCTTAGTAAAGGTATTACCACCTATAAGGATACAACGTTGCCAAACCGCCGACTTTGTGCAGACAACCAAATCGGTATTTTCTGCCCCCACATTAAGAACAATAACAGCTTGATTATCCGAATTGAGCAATTCAGCATGGTCATACATTATATAGTTATATAGTGCCATTGGTACCATTTGAACGTAGCTGATTGGTAAATCTTCTCTTTCAAAATGCTCCAATGCCGAATTCACCGCTTCCTTTTTAATCGCAAAAATACCAACCTTCTTATCAGGACTGTCCTCTGCCGTCATCAACTGCCAGTCCCACTCTACTTCGTTGATATCAAAGGGAATCTGTTGAACAGCTTCAAACTTGACAATTTCCGGAATGCGCTTTGGCTCGACAGGTGGCAGGTTCACAAATCGTGCAAAACTATTTTGGCTCGGTACAGAAATAATTATTTCATCATTACCCAAATCATTTCGCTGTACAAATTGGCGCAAACTTAATGCGATAAGCTCATCCCTTTCAGCAGGCTTGACACCGCTTCCAGAAAGTATTTTGCCGTGTTGGATATGATCAAAGCCGATTACTTGTACAACTCCGCCGACAATCGCCAAACGTAGTGCTTTTAGCGAATTATTGCCCAAATCTATTGCCCAAACCGTTTCGGATACCGTCGCCATAACAAACCTCCCACTTTATGGCTTACCAATTCATTAACCTTGTCAATTTTTACAAACCCATATAAATTATATCATATTATGAAAACTTTTTCCATAAATACCCTCGGCTGCAAAGTTAACCAGTATGAAAGTCAGCAGATTCGTCAGTTGCTTGAACAGCTTGGCCTCGACCACACTGAAATGTCGCAGAGGCCCGACCTTGTGATTGTCAATACCTGCTGCGTTACCCATACCGCCTCCGCCAAAAGCCGACAATACATACGAAAAGCTAACAAACTCAATCCCAATACTACTATAGTGGTCTGTGGATGCCTGCCCCGTGTCCAAACAGGTGAATTAAACGACCTTGGAGAAAATGTACTCCTAATAAGCCACTGTTATGCGCTCGCCACCAGGCTAAGTCAAATAGTATCAGGCGAATCTTCCGACTCAGATGTTACTTTACGAAGCAGCGCCTCGCTGCATTGCACGAGTTCCCAAGAATTCCCACCCTGTCAAAACATCACAATTAAAACAAAAAACGATGATAACATCAAGTGTAAAAACAATTTAACCCGGCTTGCTGAGCTTCCATCCTTAACCTCTTTTAAAGGCCATACCCGGGCTTTTCTAAAGATCCAGGACGGCTGTGATGGTTACTGCACCTATTGTATAGTACCCAAAACTCGCCCTTTTGTTCACAACAAACCCGCTGATTTGGTTCTGCAGGAAGCGAGTAACCTCGTCGCTGCCGGGCATAAAGAAATCGTCGTAACAGGCGTATCCCTCGGCGCTTACGGTCAACAAACCGTCAGAAGAAAAAACTGGCCCATTCAACAAAATGATAATTTAGCTAATCTTTTAGACAAGATTGCACAAATCCCCGGCCTTGTAAGAATTAGATTAAGCTCACTTGAGCCGGGTGATGTCACGTTGCGACTTCTTGATACTTTTTGCGCGCACCATAACATCATGCCGCACCTGCATTTATCACTCCAGTCAGGCTCAAATATAATTCTGAAAAAGATGTGCAGACAATACAATGCAGATAACTTTATAGAAAAAGTAGAGATGATTAAATCTCGACTTGATAGACCAGCTATAACGTCCGATATAATTGTCGGTTTTCCTACTGAAACTGAGGCTGATTTTGAACAGACTGTTAAATTAGCCAAAGAAGTTGGTTTTGCTAAAATGCACGTTTTTACCTTTTCGTCGCGTAAAGGCACGGCTGCTGCAAATATGCAAGATACTATAGATTCTAAAATTATAAAAGAGCGGTCAAAAATCTTACGCGAGATGGATAGAAAATTGCAGATCCACTTCCGGCAGCAATTTATTAGCGAAACAGCCGAGGTACTGCTGGAAAATGATGCCAGCCGACCTCATGGCCGAGCTGAAAGATATTTTATGGTTGAGATACAGGGCAGTTGCAAAGGCTTAAAAAAGAACGACTTAATTAAGGTGAGGCTTATTGATAATGACAAGGATCGCCTGATAGGAAAGTTAATATAGGCAAGAAAAAGTGTTATAGGACGTCGCATAAGTTTACTTTTTAGATATAAAAAGGTTTATACAAAATGCATTCACTTTGAATATCTATCCCGCATTTTTTACAATACTAGATCCGCCATTGGCGTATTTAGACCATCAGTTTACTCGCCTTTGCGTAGCGTAGTCGCTTCGGCAGAGCAAGGTTTGCGGGTTATTCTTCTTCACATGTTGTGAATTAGCATTTTTTACATTTATTTTTTAGAACATTTTCCAAAATTACGCACATTTTGAGCAAAAGTTAGTAAGTTCTACGCACTTTTTAACACGTTTACAATTTATTATTTGACTTTTACGGAGCACTCATTACCGGCATAAAATTTGCTAAGCTACGATTTATAAAGATGTGCCAAGCAGAATTGCTATTACTTAACACGAAATGCTTATAATCAAAGTCCTACCGAATAACCTTCAGAGACTCGACCTATGGGAGTTTCGAAATCAGCCATTTGCTCTACCAGAAGTCGATCTAATATTTCCTCCGCCACAGACATATATTCGGCAGCCGCTCTACTCTGAGGTGCATATATCAGGATAGGCCGACCCGTGCTTGGCGCTTCAGCCAAACATATACTTCTGTGAATAACCGTATCAAAAACCAAGTCCCCGAAAAGCCTCCTTACTCCTTCTTCTACACGCCTGCTTAATCGTGTTTTGATCTCAACAAAAGTTAACAATAGACCGAGTGGCCTTACAGAACAAGGATAGAAACGTTCCCTGACTATATGGACAGTCTGGAGCAAACGCCTCAGCCCATCCAATGCGTAGAAATGAGTTTGAACCGGAACAACGATACCTGTGCTGGCGATAAGTGCGTTAATCATCAGCAATCCTAAAGACGGCCCGCAGTCAATAATACATAGGTCATAATCATCCGCTACTGCTCTAAGTTTCTCACTCAACACTAATTCCTTTCCAAGCACATGCCGCAATTCTAATTCAGCACTTGCAAGCAAGACATTGCTCGGCACCAAGTCAAGAAATTCGATAAGCGTGTCTTTTATAACTACCGACATTGGAACTCTTGAATCGGTTAAAACATCATAGATAGTTTTATTTGAACTGTCAGGATTGTTTCCGCATCCAATAGTAGCATGTGACTGCGGGTCCAAGTCCACTAATAAGATACGGTTTTGCTTTGAGGCCAAGGCGGCGGCGATATTTATAGCGGTTGTTGTTTTACCGCAACCACCTTTTTGGTTTGCTATTGTTATCGTCCACATTGAAATAGCAATACTTCATCCTTATAACATCTGAAGATTATCTATGAAAAAAGAAGCTTTTTGTACCGCTCCTTCCGACCATCATATTGTTACGAAATATAATCAATTAAGAAAAAAAATCAAGAACAATAGCTTAAAAGTTGCTATCTCATAATGATATAAATAAAACGCGAAGTCTATAAGTCATTTCTATAACAGTATTTGAGTCTCTATCGGATCACAAGAGCCTTGAGAAATTTATCATCATTTCGAACTACCGCCGAAAATAAAAGTTGCGGATTTGATGAAGAACCGCTTAATTTGCCTTTGTCTTGTGAAATGTACACTGAGGATACTTCGTTGATTGCTTGTACTTAGTATTGAGATTCCTCGATCACGCTCGGAATGCCAAGTGTGCACCAAGTATTGAATGTCCAGACATCAAGTCATCAATTTCTTCAATAAGGCTCGCTGGAAGTGTAGGCGGTTCTCGGCCTGGTCGAACATAATTGAATTCTCTGATTCGGTGACTTCATCAGTAATCTCAAAGCCGCGATAAGCAGGCAAACAGTGCATAATCTTTACGCCAGATGGCGCTGTCGTGACTATCTCAGCATTTACCTGAAAGCTCTTGAAGGCTTCAATGCGTTTCTGTTTCTCACTCTCCTGGCCCATACTTATCCACGTATCGGTATAGATTATATCTGCGTCACTGACTGCATCGCGCGGGTCATTGGTCTGCTTCACACAATCGGCTGATTCTTTATTCGCAATCCGAATCGTCTCGATGTCAAGCTCATAGCCAACCGGTGAAGCGACAACCATTTTCATGCCGAGCTTGCTACAGGCAAAGGCTAACGAGCGGGCTACGTTATTTCCATCACCGATAAACGCAATCTTAACGCCTTCCAGGCGTCCGCAGTGTTCGCTGATAGTAAGCACATCAGCCATCGCCTGGCAAGGATGAACCCAGTCCGTTAGGGCGTTTATTACCGGCACTGTTGCGTACACAGCCAACTCGGTGACAGCACTGTGTTCAAATGTGCGAGCCATTATACCGTCAACATATCGGCTAAGCACTCGTGCGATGTCCTTAATCGGCTCGCGTTTGCCGATTCCGCCTATGTCTTCGGGCTTGACGTAGATTACATTACCGCCCAAATCCGTCATCGCCACCTGGAAACTGATTCTGGTCCGTAAGCTCGGCTTTTCAAAAAGCATAGCCAAAGTCTTGCCGGTAAGGCACAAGTCGCACCCGCCGGACTTATAGAGTTTCTTCAGCTCGCTACTCTGCTGCAGCAACTCTTTTAGCAAATCGACTGAACAATCATTTATGCAAAGAAAATCTTTCATTTTTTTAGACAACCCCGCAATAAATTGCGGGGCTAAATATTATGAAGATGTTGCGTTAATCTGAACCTTTTCCCATTTCCGTCAGAACGGCATCGAAAATTTCGACGGCCTGGTCGATCTGTTCTTTAGTGACAATCATCGGCAACATAAATCGCAAAACCGTATTATGGGTACAATTTATTCGCATTCCTTTTTCCAGGCATTTATTGACAATCTCGCCGCCTGGGACAGTTAATTGAACGCCTATCATCAGGCCAACGCCACGAACACTATCTATAATAAAATGCTTTTGCTTTAACTCTGTGAGCTTATCTTTGGCATACCGACCAAGCTGGACAGCCTTTTCCAGCAGATTTTCTTCCTCTATGGTCTCTATAACTGCGATGGCTGCGGCGCAGGCAATTGCATTACCGCCGAAGGTTGTGGCGTGTTTGCCTGGGACAAGTGACGCAGCGATTTCTTCCTTAGCCATCATCGCACCTATTGCCATTCCGCCACCGAGAGCTTTAGCCATCGTCATAATATCCGGCTCAATATCGAAGTGCTGGTAACCAAACCATTTGCCGGTCCTGCCGATGCCGGTGGTAACCTCATCCACAATCATAAGTGCGCCTTTTTCATCGCAAAGACGGCGGATCGCCTGCAGATACTCCTTAGTAGCCAAATTTATTCCGCCTTCACCCTGAATCGGCTCGATTAAAACAGCCGCAACCTCATCGCTAAAAGCCGACTCCAGTGCATCAATATCATTGAAGGGGACATAGATAAAGCCCGGCAGCAAGGGCAGAAAACCCTCGTGATGCTTTGGCTGTGCGGTCGCTGTGAGGGTGGCAAAAGTTCGGCCGTGGAAGCTGCCCTCAGCGGTTATAAATTTATATTTTTCCTTTGATGTGTGCAGACGCGCCAATTTCATTGCCGCTTCATTGGCCTCTGCGCCGCTGTTGCAGAAAAAGCACTTGCCACCGAAAGCCCGCTCGCTCAGGAGCTTTGCCAATTTGCCCTGCGACTCGGAGTAAAAAGTATTATCAACGTGCAGCAGCTCACCAGCCTGTTTCCGGATAGCTTGAACAACCTTAGGGTGACAGTGCCCAAGGGCGCTTACGGCCCAACCCGGGAACATATCGAGTATTTTATTGCCGTCGGCGTCATACATGTAACAGCCCTGTCCCTTGACTATTACACGAGGCAGCCGGCTGTAATTGGCAATGACGTATTTATCAAACAATTCAATTGTCTCTTGTGTCGTCATAATTCGTCTTTCGTGGTTCGTGATTCGTGTTTCTAAATATTTTCCCATTACCTGACGATTTCTGTGCCTACGCCTTTTGCTGTATAAATTTCTAAAAGCAATGAGTGCTCTATTCGTCCATCGATAATATGTGCCTTCTTGACGCCTCCATCCAGCGCCGTCAGACACGCCTCGACTTTTGGTAACATTGCGCTGGTTATAATCCCAGCCTCAATCATATCTTTAATCTTCTGCTCGTTTAAGCTGGAGACCCAGCTCTCCGGTTCATCAATATTGGTTCGTATACCGTGGGTATCACTTACCACAACCAGCTTTTCAGCAGTAACCGTAGCAGCGACCTTGCCCGCAGCACTATCGGCGTTGACGTTGAGCTTGCCGCCGGCTTTATCTATTGCCACTGAAGCGACAACAGGTATGGTCCCGGAGCCGCAGAGCGTTTTCAGCAAATCGACATTGACATTGGTAATCTTGCCAACCAATCCGAGGTCGAGTTTTCGCCCATCTTCGCTGGCTAATCTCAACGGCTCGGCAAACAACACACAACTGCTCAGCGAATGCAGTCCCATCGGTTTGCAACCAAGCTCGGTCAAGGCCTGGCAGATAGGAGCATTTACCTTGTGCACCAGCGTATGCTCTGCTATATTCATAGTTCGCTCATCGGTATATCGACGTCCCTGTACCCAGACCGGCTCAAGCCCCGCTTCATTCATCGCCTTGGTGATAGCCTTTCCGCCGCCGTGAACGATGATAGGCTGCATCCCCACGGTAGCCATAAAGGCAATATCAGTCAGCAGCTTTCTTTGCAGGCAAGTATCTTCAAGCACACTACCGCCGAGTTTTACCACCATAATGCGTCCGCGAAAGCCGCGGATATATTCCATCGCTTCGATAAGCGCTGAAGCTTTTGCAATGGCTTCTTCCAACTCTGATAACTCCTTAAAACAGCATTTAAGAAAATTAGGAGTTTATTGACTGTAAGGCTGTTCGTCAAGCTATATTTAGGCCATTTCCCTTCCTTAAATGGTAGAAACCACAAGCACGTTAGTGTCAGGATTACGCTTGACGGAGCCGGTGTTAAAAAGTATTTTCACACTTCGCTTCTCGAGTGTTTCATGCAATGTGGAATTTGTTTTTTATTCAGGAGATATTATTGAAAGGCATTTATATGTGTCAAATGACAAAAATACTGGTAGTCTTATTTGTGAGATGAGTTCCGTAATATTTAAATTATAGAGCTAAAGTAGCTATAAGGCTTAGAGATAATTTATATCCAAATAAACTAATCAAAAGAGATTAGTTATGAATACAAAAGTAGAAACAGGCAAGTTTTCGCGTAGAGATTTCATTAAGACTTCAGCGGTATCCCTGGCAGCTTTAGGCTCTGGAACAAGCAAGATATTTGCAGCCGGCTCCGATACCATCCGGGTGGGGCTGATTGGCTGTGGCGGGCGCGGTACGTACGATACGAGCAACTGCCTGATGTCGAGCAAGGGCATTGAACTGGTGGCGATGGGCGACCTTTTTAAGGACCGTTTGGAAAATTGCCGCACAGCTCTTCAGAAGAATCTGCCGGATAGAGTAAAAGTAACTGATGAAACATGCTTTGCAGGCTGGGACGCCTACAAAAAGGTAATTGCGTGCAATAATGTGGACCTTGTAATACTGACTGAACCGCCGCACTTTCGACCGGAACATCTAAAGGCCGCCATAGAAGAAGGCAAGCATGTCTTTATGGAAAAACCTGTGGCGGTTGATCCAATAGGTGTTCGCTCAGTGATTGCATCATCGGAGTTAGCAAATGAAAAGAAGCTGACGATAGTTGCTGGTACAC
>Ga0315537_1001630_pt1 | contig 17505 bp, 19 predicted proteins | sample SalMarSW160270MG_FD_203091 | JGI IMG/M metagenome (GOLD analysis project Ga0315537, IMG submission 203091) | Salt marsh sediment microbial communities from the Plum Island Ecosystem LTER, Massachusetts, United States - Salt Marsh Sediment SW1602-70 ... | reverse complement strand
GCCGAGCTGGCCGTCCGGCGCCGCTTCGGGTCACCGCCGTTCGGGCGCCTGGTCAAGCTGACGGTGGGCCTGCCGGACCGCCCGGCCGCCGAACGTGAGGCTGCCGCCATGGCCGAGCGGCTCCGAGATGCGGCGCTGGCGGCGTCGATGGCCGGCAATCGCGTTGCTGTACTGGGCCCCGCCCCGGCCTACGTCGCTCGTCGCGCCGGTCGCTGGCGGTGGAACGTGGTCCTGCGCGGCGACGACCCCCGGCAGCTGCTGGCGCCGCCTCCGGGGTCGCCGTGGTCCATCGACGTCGATCCCGACTCGCTGCTCTAGGGGCGCCGGGCGAGCTTGTCGTCCGTCATCGAAGGTCGCGGTCGCGATTCTTCGTGGCGCAGCCCGTCGGGGAGCGCCTCGTCCCGCAGGAAGGCGGCAACCATCGCCCGATGCAGGTCCGGGTTGGTGCCCGCCCAGGCGTGCCAGGTGCCCGGCGCATACCAGGCCGAAGCGCTGGGAAGCAGCCTGGCCAGGGTGGCGTTCGAGACCCTTGTCGAGCCGATGTCGTGCTGGCCGGCGACCAGCAGCGCCGGCCCCGGGAACTCAGTGTTGCGGAGGCGGGCGGCGAGAGCGTGGCGGACCGATCGCCTGAACGAGCCGCCGTCAACCAGGCGAAACTCGCCGTAGAACTCGGGCCGGCGAGCCGCCTTGATGGACAGGGCCTGGGCCACGAGCCTCATGAACGGCCTGCTGTGGATGAGCGGAGATATCAGTGCTGCCGCGACCACCAGCAGCGGCGCCAGGCGCCATGACACGGCGGAAGCTCCATCGATCAGGACGCCGTCCACGAGGTCCGGCCGCGTGTTCAGCAGCTCGAAGGCCACGGCGCCCCCCAGCGACAGGCCGACCACGTGGGCCCGGCCTTCGGGAGTGGCTTCGATGAGGGTTGCCACGTCGCGGGCGGTCTCCGCCAGCGACACCCAGGGTCGGTGGCAGGCCGTGCCGTGCCCGGGCAGGTCGGGGAGGAGGCAGTCGAAGTCGGGCAGCAGTTTGGCGTGCTCGTGCCACATCCGGGACGTCGTCCCCAGGCCGTGAAGGAAGATGACGGTCCGCCTCACCGGGCCAGTATCCGCCATCTGGGAGCCCTGGGACCGGACGGGTGGTTGCGAGCGCCGCGCCCGAAGGCCCCCGGGGGCCGCGGGAGGCGATTGGTCGATATACTCCGCGCATGAGCGTCCGACCCATCGTCCAGCTCGGCGACCCCACGCTGCGCATGAAGGGCAAGCCCGTCGAAGGCTTCGGCAAGTACCTGCACGAGCTTCTCGACGACCTAACCGAAACCATGCGCGCTGCTCCCGGGGTCGGCCTGGCCGCGCCCCAGATCGGCGAGGCGCTGAACGTCTGCGTGGTGGAGGTCGAGGATCGGCTCCACGAGCTGGTGAACCCCAGGATCGTCCGCGCCGACGGCGAGATCCGCGACCTGGAGGGCTGCCTCTCGATTCCGGGCTACGTGGCCTACATCACGCGCCAGGACAAGGTCTGGGTGGTGGCCCAGAATCGGCAGGGCCGCAAGATCAAGCTCTCGGGCATGGGCCTGCTGAGCCGGGCGTTCCAGCACGAGATCGACCACCTGGACGGCAAGCTGTACATCGACTACCTGGACTCGATGGACGAGCTGATCTCGGTCGAGCCGGGCGAGGAGGAGAGCGACTCGCCGACGCTCGCAGGGGCGGCGCTGGGGTGAGCGCCGCGGCGGCCGATTCGTCGTCCGTCGTTCGCACCGTCTTCTTCGGCAGCGGCTCGTTCGCCGTGCCGGCGCTCGAGGCGCTGGTCGCGCTGGCCGGGATCCGCCTGGTGGGCGTAGTCTCGGCGCCCGATCGACCCGTCGGCCGCAAGGGCATCCTGACGCCTACTCCGGTCGCCGCCAGGGCGCGCGAGCTGGGGCTGGAGCTCGTGCAGCCGGTTCGGGTTCGGCGGCCCGAGGGGATCGAGGCCGTGCGTGCCCTCGGCCCCGACCTGGCCGTCCTGGCCGACTACGGCCAGCTGATCCCGCCCCAGCTGCTCGACCTGCCGCAGCGGGGTTTCCTGAACCTTCATCCCTCGGCGCTGCCGCGTCATCGCGGTGCGTCGCCCATACCGGCCACCATCCTCGCCGGCGACGAGTCGGCTGCCGTCAGCTTGATGCTCCTTGCCGAGGAGATGGACGCGGGGCCGATCGTGGCCGTCGAGCCGCTGGAGGTTCGGCCCGACGACACGGCGGTGACGCTCGAAGAGCGGGCTGCCGAGGCGGCCGCGAAGCTACTGAGGCGCGCTCTGCCCGAGTGGCTGGCCGGGCGGCTCGAGGCTCGACCCCAGCCGGCCGAGGGGGTGACCGTCACCCGGCCACTGCGCCGGGGGGACGGCTTGCTGGATGGCTCCAGCCGAGCCGCCGCTGAGCTGGAGCGCCAGGTTCGGGCCTACCAGCCCTGGCCCGGCTCGTACCTGGAGACGCCGGCCGGGCGGCTGATTGTCTGGCGGGCCCACTCGGCCCCCGGGCGGCCGGGCGAGCAAGCCGGCAGGCTCGTCTCTGCCGGGCACGACGATCTGGCCATCGCGACCCGAGACGGGTGCCTTGCTTTGGACGAGGTCCAGCTTGCCGGCGGCCGCCGCATGAGCCCGGCTGAGCTGCTGCGGGGGCGCCCGGCCCTCGGCGTGCGATAATCGGGGCCCGTGACTAGAGCCAGAGCGGCAGGTGCCGGGGCCGCCGTGCCCGTACCGGCCGCAACCGAACCCGCTTCGAGCCGAACGGCCGTCGACCCGCGCCCGGGGCTGAGCGGCCTGGCCGACGGCGTCCTGGAGGCCTGGCTGGCCGACCAGGGCCAGCCTTCCTACCGCGCGCGGCAGGTCCGCGACGCGCTGTGGGGCAGATACGCCTCCTCGGCGGCCGAGATGCAGACTTTGCCCTCGCCCATCCGTGGCACGCTGGAGGCTGCTTTCAGGGTCGACACCATAGTCGCCGACGAAGTGACACTGGCCGACGGCGGCCTGACCGAGAAGGCTCTGCACCGCCTGGCCGACGGTGCGCTCATCGAATCGGTGCTCATGCACTACCCGGCCAGGGGCGGTCGCACTCCGGGCGGCGGCCATCGCGAGCGCCACACGGTCTGCATCTCGAGTCAGGCCGGCTGCGCCGTGGGCTGCCCCTTCTGCGCCACGGGCGAGCTGGGGTTCAGTCGGGACCTCGAGACATCCGAGATCCTCGACCAGGTGCGACATGCCGCCCGCCGGCTGGCTGCCGAAAGCGGCGGGCGGCGCCTGACGAACGTCGTCTTCATGGGCATGGGCGAGCCGCTGCTCAACCTGGATCGCGTCCTGGAGGCAGTGGCCGCGCTCTCGGACCCGGATCGCTTCGGCCTGGGCGCCAGGCATGTCGTGATCTCCACGTCCGGCGTCGTTCCCGGCATCCGGCGCCTGGCCGCGCTCCTGCCTCAGCTGACCCTGGCCGTCAGCCTCCACGCCGCCAGGGACCCGCTGCGAGACGTGCTCGTCCCGCTCAACAGGCGCTGGCCGGTGGCCGAGGTCGCGGCTGCCGCCCGAGAGTACGCGCGCGTAACCGGCAGGCGCGTGAGCTACGAGTACGTGATGATCTCAGGTGTGAACGACACAGAAGCCGACGCCGATGCTCTATGCCGCCTGTTGCGGGGCGACCTGGCCCACGTCAACCTGATCCCAATGAACGCTGTGGCCCACACCCCCTGGCAGGCCAGCCCGCCGGAGCGCGTCCGGGAGTTCGCCGCGCGGCTGACGGCGGGCGGAGTGGGCGCCACGGTGCGGCGCAATCGAGGCCAGGACGCCGGGGCCGCGTGCGGCCAGCTGGCGGCAGACAGGGCAGGTGAGCCGCCCCCACCGGCGGTGGAGCGGCGGCGGGAGCTGATACTGCGTCAGAGCGAGGCGGCGCTGCGGGGCGACCGAAGCCACGAGGCGCTGCCGGATGGACTTGTATCGGTCGCAGCTGGGGAGGGTCGATGATGGCCGGGCGTCCGGCGCGCACCTCGAAGCCCGCTCGCTACAGCCCGCTGGTCTCGGCCAGCGTCCTGGACTGCGAGTTGTCGGACATGGCCCGCGAAGCCCGGCGGGCCCTGAGGGCCGGCGCCGACCGCATCCACCTGGATGTCATGGACGGCCACTTCGTGCCCAACATCTCGTTCGGCCCGAGGGTCATCAAGAGCCTGCGACGCGTCGGCAAGCAGCCGTTCGACGCCCACCTGATGATCTCCGAGCCGGGGAGATACCTGAGCGAGTTCATCGACGCCGGCTGCGACACGATCAGCATCCACGTCGAGATCGAGGAGCCGATCGAGCCGACGTTGCTGGCGATTCGCAAGGCCGGCCGGCTGGCGGGGCTGGCGATCAAGCCCGCGACGCCGCTGTCCGCCCTGGAGCCATATCGCGAGCTGATCGACATCGTCATGGTCATGACCGTCGAGCCGGGCTTCGGGGGCCAGAAGTTCATGAAGGAGGCGGCCAGCAAGATCCTGCCGGCGCACAAGATGTTCCGCGACCGGTCGCCGGACCTGGCGCCCGGTCAGGTGCACGTGGACGGGGGCGTGAACCGGTCATCGGCCGAGCTGTGCGGCATCATGGCCGCCGATGTACTGGTCGTGGGCTCTGCGCTGTGGAAGAAGGGTCGAGACGTGGCCCGCGAGATCAGGCTCATCAAGGCCCTCACCGTAGAGGGCTACTGGAACGGCGCCGGCAAGGGCAAGGGCGCCATCCCGCACCACGAGTGGGCTACGTTCGCGGTCCTGCCTCGAGTCATCGGCAAAGGGCTCACGGCGGAGATGGAGGCGGCGGGAATACCCACCATCCAGATCCGCGCCGTGAGGCCGGACGATTGGGTCGGGCCGCGACCCTACGAGCTGTTGATCCCGGCCGGGTTCGAAGATGGGGCCCGAGAGCGCTTCGGTGAGGCGCTGCAGCGGGCCGAGACGGACGCGGCCGAGGCAAGGCGTGAGGCCGCAGCCGCGATTACCCCGGCCAGGGACTAGCGAGTGAGCGAGGAAGCGACCGCGGGCGGGGCCCTGCCGGTAGCGAAACGAGCGCCGGCGGGCGAGCCCGGCGTGACCCAGGCGCCTCACCAGCACCTGACCCGGCGCAACGACCGCCTGCTGCTGGTGGCCGTGGCGGCCTACGCCGTGCTGCTTTCGTGCCTGATGATCGCCCGCGGCATCTCGGTCACGCCCGACGTCGTCGTCGTGGCCTTCGCCCTGGCGGCCCTGTTGATCGGCCGGGGCAAGCTGTTCCTCCGCGACTGGATCCCATTCCTGGCCCTGTTCTTCGCCTACGAGCTGATGCGCGGCTACGCCGACAAGTTCGGCCTGCCCGTGCACGTGAGCGATGTCGTCACGGCCGAGCGCCTCGTGTCGTTCGGCCACATCCCGACGGCGTTCTTGCAGCAGGTGCTGCACCAGGGACCGGCCACCGCCCCGGACGGCCTGGCGACGCTGTCGGTGGTCTTCTACTTCCTCCACTTCCCCTTGCCGCTGGCGGTCGGCTTCCTGCTGTGGATCCACCAGCGGCGCACCTACTACGATTTCGTCGGCGCCCTGATCCTGCTCTCGATGGCCGGCTTCGTGACCTACCTCCTGGTGCCGGTCGCGCCACCCTGGTATGCCGCGGACGCGGTCAGGTCGGATCCGTATTGCGGCGGGGCCTGCGTCGAGAGCGTTATGCACCTGCGCCAGACCGGGTACGAGGGGCTGACCAGTCTCTTCGGCATCCAGAACTACCTCTACTCCTACAACGTCTACAGCATTGGCTCGAACGAGGTGGCGGCCTTCCCCTCGCTGCACGCCGCGTACCCGTTCCTGGCGTTCCTCTTTGCCCGCCGGGCTTTCGGCCGGGTTGGCTGGCTGATGCTGGCCTACACGGCCTGCGTCTGGTTCGCCATCGTCTATCTCGGCGAGCACTGGGTCGTCGACATCATCGGTGGCGTCATCTACGCCCTGATCGCATACCTGGCCATCCTGCACGGCCCGCGCTGGGCGCGGCGGTGGATGGAGAAGGTGGCCGACGAGGAGATCGAAGCGGGCGTCGAGGCCGAAGACGCCGGGGATGAGGGTGCCCTGCGGCGCATCGGACGGCGAGTGCGCTGGGCCGTCGTCGGCCAGGGGATCGCGGTGGCGGTCCTGGGCTCAGCCCTGGCCGGGGGCATGGTCATCCAGGGCTGGCTGGGCGGATCCTCGAACCCGCTCTACCTGCTGGCCTGGCTGGGCATCCTGGGCGGCTTGTGGCGAGCCGCAGCCGGCCTGCTGAGCCGCTAGGGCAGCGACGTGCGGGCGCTCCTGCAGCGGGTGAACCGGGCCGAGGTCCGTGTCGACGGCCGGGCGGTGGCGGCAATCGGCCCCGGGCTGCTGGTCCTGCTGGGGGTGGGGCAGGATGACGACGAGTTCGTGGCATCGGGCATGGCGGCCAAGGTCGCCGGGCTGCGCATCTTCGCCGACTCTGAGGGGCTGACGAACTTGTCCATCGGGGAGGTGGCCGGGGAAGCCCTGGTCGTCAGCCAGTTCACCCTCTACGCCGACGCCAGGCGCGGCCGGCGGCCCTCCTTCGTGACCGCAGCCGGCCCGGTCGTGGGCGAGCGGCTATACGAGGTCTTCTGCGAGGTGCTGCGCAGCCTGAAGGTGCCCGTCCGACAGGGCAGCTTTGGCGCCCACATGGACGTGGGACTCGTCAACGACGGCCCATTCAGCGTCTGGCTCGACAGCGACGAGCTGGGGATCGCGCCGCGCGCTGCCGGCGCCTAGCCTGGGCGGGAACGGCCCGCGCACGGGCCCGAGAATCGAAATCGGCGCCGGGGTCGACCCAGCGCCGATGGCGTCCGTGACGGGCCCGGGGCCCGGTCCTAGCGGACCGCGCGGGACATGGTGCGCTGGCAGCGGGTGCAGACCATGGCCTTCACCTGCTTGCCGTTCTGGACGATCGTCGTCCGCTGGAGATTGGGGTGGTAGCGCCGGTGAGCGCGGACCCGGTTCATCCCGGATGACTGCGGGTTGAAGCCGCCTATGGAGACCTTCCCGCAGACGGCGCAGGAGCGAGCCATGAGGTCCTCTCGGGTACTTGACAAAGAACGCGGCCCCGACCGGGGCCGAACGGGGCGGTATGATAGCACACCGTTTCCGGCTCCCAGGCTGGAGGTTGTGCTCGCATGCGTCAGCGACCGGTGACCGGGAAGTCGTTCGTCACCCGCCGAGCCATATTCGACATCGTCAGGTCGGCCGTGCAGAGCAGCTACGGTGTGACAGGCTTCAGCGACCCATCCCTCGGCCGTCGGCTGCTGCGCCTGGTAGGCCTCGATCGGCCCGGCATCAAGCTGCAGACCGAAGGCGGGCTAGCCCTGGAGCTGTACCTCAAGGTCGCCTACGGCATGCCCGTGGCCGAAGTTGCCCGCCAGGTGGATTCGGCCGTGCGCTACGAGTTGCGCCGCATGATCGGGGCCGAGGTGGCGAGCCTGACCATCCACGTCGACGGCCTGGGGTACCAGCCGACAGCGATCCAGCATGCCGAGGCAATCGAGCGCGGGCTCGAAGGCGAGGCGATAGAGCTGGCAGAACCGAACGGCGGCCCGGCCGAGGAGTCGCCTGCTCGAGACCAGGCCCGCAAGACCGCCGCCAGGGGGGAGAAGCCAGGGAAACGAACCAGGACCAGATGAGGCATCGAATCTCCCGATGACGCGCCGATCCGGTGACGGGGCAGGTCTCCTGGGGGCTCTCAGGGCTGCCGTCGACAATCTGGCCGGGCATGTGGACGAGGTGAACGCCCTCAACGTCTTCCCTGTGCCCGACGGCGACACCGGCAGCAACATGCTGGCCACGGTGCGCGCCGCCCTGGCCGAGGCTGAGACGGTGGCGGGCCAGCCGGCAAGCCGGATCGCGACCGCCGTAAGCTTCGGGGCGCTGATGGGGGCCCGCGGCAACTCGGGCGTCATCGCCTCCCAGATCTTCCATGGCATGGCGGAGGCCATGGGCGGCAAGGACCGCTTCGACGGAGCGGACCTGGCGCGCTGCCTGGCGGCCGGCACGACGACCGCCTACAAGGCCGTGGCAAAGCCCGTGGAAGGGACGATCCTGACGGTCGTCAGGGAATCGTCGGCGGCCGCCATGGCGGAATCCGAGAGTGGCGGCGACCTGGAGACCGTGCTTGAGGCAGCCGTCAAGGCCGCCGAAGAGGCGGTCGCCAGGACCCAGTTCATGCTGCCCGTGCTCACGGAGGCAGGTGTCGTGGATGCCGGGGGGCAGGGGCTGTACCGGCTGCTCCAGGGGGCGCTGCGTTACATGCAGGCGCGCGACCGATCCTTCGCCAGGGCCACGGCCGCGGCCACCGCGGCTGACGCGGCCGGCGCTCTGGCCGGACCGGCGGAGGAGTTCTACGGCTACGAGACGATGTTCTTGCTCCAGTCGCGTGACAGGCCGCTGGACGTGGACAAGTTGCGGACCGATCTGGAGGACATGGGCGATTCGGTGCTGGTTGCGGGCGACGGCCGAGCGGTCAAGGTCCACGTCCACAACGACCGCCCCGATCAGATCATCGCCCTGGGCCTCTCGCTGGGGGCCCTGACGCGGATCAGCGTCGAGAACCTGGATGCCCAGAGCGCCGACGTCCGTGACAAAAAGGAGGCCGAGCGCAGCGTCAGTCGGCTGGGAGCCCACCCGTCGCACAGCCATGCCAGGCACGGGCAGGAAGGCCGTCCGCACGTGGACCCGGAGACCTTCGGGGAGGAACTCGCGGCGCCGGCAGAAGGGGCCGGGGCCGCGCCCAGGGCGGCTGCCGAGATGGTCGCGCCGGCCGGGGGCTCGAACGGCAGCCACGGCCCAGTCGAGGCCGCGGCGGCCCTGACCGAGACCGTGCCCATGGCCGTCGTGGCGGTAGCCGCGGGAGACGGGCTGGCCAGGATCTTCGATTCCTTCGGCGTAGCGGCGGTGGTGCGCGGCGGACAGAGTGCCAACCCCTCGACGGGCGAGTTGCTGGACGCGGTGGAGAAGGTGCAGGCGGATGAGATCCTGCTCCTGCCGAACAACCCCAACGTCGTCCTGGCGGCTCGTCAGGCCGCGGAGCTGGCCAACCGGCGAGTGCGGGTCGTGCCGACCCGGAATGCCGCCGAGGGCTTCGCCGCGTTGCTGGCCCTGGATGCCGGTCGGGACGCCACTGCCAACGCCGAGTTCATGACCCTTGCAGGGCGGGCTGTGCAGACGCTGCAGGTGACCGAAGCCGTGCGCGACGCGACGGTCGGGGGCCACAAGGTGAAGCTCGGCCAGACCATCGTCCTCGATCCCGACGACGGATTGCTGGCCGTGGCGAGTGACCGGATGAAGGCCGTCCTGACGGCCCTCAAGGCCCTGGAGCCGGGCTTCGAGCTGGTGACGCTCTACTACGGTGAGGGCGTCGAGGAGGAGGAAGCGGGCCAGGTCGCGGAGAAGATCGGCAAGGCGCATCCCGGCGTGGAGACGGAGGTGATCCGCGGCGGGCAGCCTCACTACCGCTACCTCGTCGCGGCCGAGTAGCGGAGTGGCGGGCAGGGGGCAGGGCCGGGAAGTTCGCCGGGGGCCAGTGGGCCCGGACTCCAGCCTCGGTGCAAGCGGCTTCACGGGAGCTGCCACGCTCAAGCGAGTGGGCCCGCGATTGGGCCTGATGACGGTGCGAGACCTGCTCTTCCACCTGCCGCGCCGCTACGACGACCTGCGGGCTCTCAGCACGGCTTCGCAGCTCGCCAGGTTGCCTGATGGAGAGAGTGCCAGCGCCCGCCTCCAGGTCCGCGGGGTGAGGGTCGAGCAGACGTTCCGGCGGCGCATCCAGCGCACGACGGCCTACCTGGCCGACGAGACCGGCGAAGTGGAGGCCGTCTGGTTCGGCCGGCGCTTCATCGCCAACCGCCTCGGGGAAGGGCAGTGGGTGGTGGCCAGCGGCAGGATCAAGCGCCGCGGCTTCGCGATGATCCTGGACAACCCCGAGTTCCAGCCCGACGACGGCTCGGCCCTCCTGCATGCCGGGCGCATCGTGCCGGTGTACCGCCTGACCGAGCGGCTGACGGCGACGGTCCTCCGGCGGGCGATTCGCCAGGCGCTGGACGCCGTGGGGCGAAGCTACCCCGAGTACCTGCCGCCGGCTGCGGCGGGGCGGGCCGGAGAGCGGCTGGTGCCCATCGGCGAGGCACTGGAAAGTGCGCACTATCCGGACGACTTCGAGAGGCGCGACGCCGCGCTGCGGCGCCTCGGCTTCGACGAGCTGGTGGCGCTGCAAATCGGCATGGTCTCGCGCGACCGTCAGCGTCGCCTGGCGGTGGGTGAGCCGGTCGCCGTGGACTCGTCCCGGGTCCGGGAGGCAGAGGCGCTCGTGGAGGGGGTCATTACCGACCAGATGCGCTCCCGCGGGGCTGCCGAGCCGGCTCGCTTGACGGCGGATCAGGTCTCGGCCGTGGATCAGATCGTGGCCGACCTGGCCCAGCCCCGGCCGATGATGCGGCTGCTCCAGGGCGACGTCGGCTCGGGCAAGACCGCCGTGGCGGCCCTGGCCCTGGCCTTCGTCGCCGACGCGGGCCGCCAGGGCGCCCTGCTCGCGCCCACGGACCTGCTGGCTCGCCAGCACGCGGTGGCCCTGGAGAGGCTGCTCCGCCCGCTGGGCCACGGAGTGACGCTGCTCACCGGCTCGCTGGGCGCCGCCGAGCGGCGGCAAGCGCTGGAGCTGATCGCCGCACCCCCGGCCGGCTCGGCCCTGGACGGCAGCAGCGGCCGGGCGATCGTGGGCACCCACGCCCTGGTCCAGGAGGGAGTGGTCTTCGCCGACCTGGCGCTGGCCGTGGTGGATGAGCAGCATCGGTTCGGCGTCGCCCAGCGCGAGGCGCTGGCCACCAAGGGCCGCTCGCCGCACGTGCTGCTGATGACCGCCACGCCCATCCCGCGCAGCCTGGGCCGGATCATGCTGTCCGACCTGGACGTCTCGGATCTGCGGACGCCGCCGGCAGGCCGGCTCCGCATCCGTACCGGCCTCAGGCGTACCTCGGAGTTGGACGGCACGCCCGACGAGCCGTCGAAGGGCGCCTACCCGCTGATCGTGCGCGAGGTCCGCGCCGGGCGCCGGGCTTTCGTCGTCGTGCCGCTCGTGGAAGAGGACGAGGAGTCGGCGGCTCGCTCAGCCGGGGAGGTGGCCGAGGCTCTGCCGGAGCACCTGAGGCTGGCCGCCGAGGGCATGGGCCTGGCGCCGGATCCCGCCCCGCGCATCGGCGTGGTCCACGGCCAGATGAAGGCCGCCGAGCGCGACGCGACGATGGACCGCTTCCGGCGCGGGGAACTGGACGTTCTAGTGGGCACGACCGTCCTGGAGGTGGGCGTGGACGTGCCCGAGGCTACGGTCATGCTGATCCTGGACGCCGACCGCTTCGGCCTGGCCCAGCTCCACCAGCTGCGAGGTCGCGTCGGCCGGGGCGAAGCCCAGTCCTACTGCATCCTCGTCTCGGAGACGGACGACGAGACGGCCATGACCCGGCTCCGGGCCCTGGAGGGCCACGACGACGGCTTCGAGCTGGCAGAGATGGACCTCGAGCTGCGCCGTGAGGGCGAGCTGCTGGGGCTCCACCAGAGCGGCTTGCCCACGTTGCGGATCGCCTCGCTGCGCAAGCCGGAGGACCGCGAGCGCGCCGCCCGGGCCAGAGAGCTTGCGGAGACCCTGCTTGACGATCGGGGCGCGTTGCTGCCCGGCCACGAGGCTCTGGCGGACGAGCTGCATCGGGGCTGGCTGGCGCGCGTCGGGGCGGGCGAGGTCCTGGCCGAAGTGGCGTCGGGCGTCGCCGCGGAGACCGCGGCATCGGCAGCGGAGGACGACCGATGAGCGGCGCCGGTCGCGTGATCGCCGGCTCGGCCCGGGGGACGCGTCTCCTGGCGCCCGGGGGCGGCACACGGCCCCTGGCCGATCGAGTGAAGCAGACGCTGTTCGCGATCCTGGAGCCGGACCTGGGTGAGGCGAAGGTGCTGGATCTCTTCGCCGGCTCGGGTGCGGGGGGCATAGAGGCTCTCTCTCGCGGCGCCGCCCGGGCCGTATTCGTGGAGGAAGATCAGACCGCGGTCCGTGTCATCGCCGACAACCTGGCCCGGGCCCGCCTGGCCGACCGGGCCGAGATCGTGCGCTCGGAAGCGATCGCCTACCTGGCCGGACGGGCCGCCGCTGACGGGCCGTTCGACGTCGTCCTGATCGACCCGCCCTATTCCGAGACGGACCTGACGCGGCGTGCGCTGCGTCTGCTGGCCACTCCCGAAGGGCGGCTGCTGTCCGATGAGGCGTGGGTGGTCGTGAAGCATTTCTGGCGTACCCCTCCACCGCGGACCGAGGGGCTGCTAGCATCGGTTCGAGACAAGCGCTTCGGTGAGACCACGCTGACCTTCTACCGTCTCGCCGGGGCCATTGCGCAAGCAGGCCAGGACGAGCAGCCGAAGGAGGCCGAAAGGTGAGGATCGCCGTCTACGCGGGCTCATTCGATCCACTCACGAACGGCCACCTTGACGTGGTCAATCGGGCCGCCGCCGTCTTCGACCGCCTCGTCTTCGCCGTGCTGGTCAACCCGCGCAAGTCTGAGCCGATCTTCGCCACCGACGTTCGCCTGGCCGTCATCCGGGAGGCGGTCGACGAAAGCTGCCCGCCCGAGATCGCCAAACGTATCGACGTCCAGTCCTTCGACGGGCTCACGGTGGAGTTCTGTCGGCGCGCGGACGCGGGGTTCATCGTGCGTGGCCTGCGCGCGATCTCGGACTTCGAGTCCGAGCTGCAGATGGCTCACCTCAACCGGAAGCTCGAACCGAGCATCGACACCGTCTTCCTCATGACCGCCATCGAGCACAGCTATCTGAGCTCGAGCCTGGTCAAGGAGATCGCCCTTTTCGGCGGGGACGTGTCGGAAATGGTGCCCCCGGCTGTCGCTCGGCGTCTGGCGGAGCGCGGGCCGCGTCTATAATCGAACGACAACGGCAAGCGTCGGAACCTTCTTCGCCCCAGGAGGGCCCGTCCGATCGACATCATGCACCTCGTCGAACGACTGGAGGAGCTGCTGGCCGAGGGGCGGCGCGTGCCTCTCACCAGCCGCGTCATGATCGATCAGAACTACGCCCTGGATCTGATCGATCAGCTGCGCATGACCATCCCGGAGGAGGTCCAGGCCGCGCGGCGCGTCAATGCCGAGATCGATCGCCTCCTGGAGCAGGCGCGCGAGGAGGCGGAACACATCCTGGCCCGGGCCCAGGAGCAGGCCACGTATCTGATCGAGGAGCGGGAGCTGACCCGCCAGGCCGAAGAGATGAGCCTGGAGATCGTCCGCCAGGCCAGGGCCGAAGGGGAGATGGTCAAGCAGGGCGCCGACGACTACGCCATCGAGGTCCTGTCCAAGCTCGAGGTCGAGGTGATCAGAACCTTGAAGAGCATCAGGATCGGGCTCGAGATCCTGGAGGAGAGGCGCGACGCATCCGCGGCGGCGGCCGAAGGCGACGCCGACACACCCGTTGAAGCGGAGGGCGAGTTCGATGAGTCAGACCAGGAGCTCGCGGCCGACCCCCGCCGCTGACGCGCTGACCTTCAACGTCGCCGGGTTCCTGGCCGAGCCCGCCGGGACGGTTCGGGAGCTAGAGGTTCTCGCCCCGCCGCTGGATCTGGGCCCCGATCTGCGCCAGAGTCGCGGCCTGGAGGGCAGGCTCAAGCTGACCCGGACCAACCGCGGGCTGCTCCTGGAGGGCGAGTTCTCGACGGGGCTGAAGCAGGTCTGCAGCCGCTGCCTGCGCGAGATCGACTACCCGGTCACGCTCGAGCTGAGCGAAGAGGCCCTGCCCAGCATCGACCTGGCAAGCGGCCTGCCCTCCGACACCTCAGCCGAGCCGGACGAGCTGCGCCTCAGCGATCACCACGAGCTGGAGCTGGAAGGGGAGATGCGCGACGCCATCGCTTTGGCGGAACCGATTGCGCCACTATGCCGGGAGGACTGCCCGGGGCTGTGCCAGGTCTGCGGCCGCGGGCTGGCCGCGGGCGACCATGACCACCCGGAAGCCGAGATCGACCCCCGTCTGGAGGTCCTGCGCGGGTTCCAGGAGGGTGGCACCGACTGACTCACGGCGCCGATGGGCTGGGGAGTATGCCCATCCGGCACCACCTCCGCTATAGTCGGCCCAAGGGCGGCTTCCACCGCGAGTTCCGAGGGAGAGACAGTGTCCGACGAGATCCTGTTTCCAGCCAGCGTCACGGTCCACGAGCTCAAGCGGCTCTTCGACGGGGCCTTCATGGATGCGTCGATAGACGACGACGGGGACCTCATCATCGAGGACGACTACCGCTGCTTCCTGCGGCCGGATCTGGACGGGCGGTTCCTGGCCGCCAGCGCGATCTTCGACGCCAGTCGCCACGCCGACGAGCAGGCCAAGATGAGCTTCGTGAACCGCGTGAACGACGGGTTGATGATGATCCGGGCCTCGCTGACGAGCGACGGCCGCCTCTACTTCGACTACTACATCCCGATCGAGGGCGGGATCACAAAGAAGGCCGTGGTCCTGGCCGTGCGCCGCTTCCTCTCCTACCTCGCCGCGGCGATGGAACAGGACACGGACAACGTCGTCGTGGCCCAGGACGCCGAGGAGGAAGAAGAGGAAGTGGAGGAGGGCGAGGTCCCGCCGGGCTCCGGATTCGGCGGGCCACCCCAGGCCCCGCCCTGGGCGCTATAGTCGCCCGAGGATGGCAAGCCCCAGGTCGCGAGAGGAGAAGGCAGTGTCCGAGGAGTTGCTGGCCGGCGACGCGATGACCGTCGAGGCGCTCAAGAAGATCTTCGATGACGCGTACATGGAGACGTCGATCGACTCGGACGGCGATCTCGTGGTCAAGGATGGCTACCGCTGCTTCATGCGGCCCGACCAGGACGGCCGGCTGCTCGCGGCCTGCTCCATCTTCGGGGCCAAGGAGGGTGCCAGCCCGCAGGCCAAGCTCGAGTTCGTGAACCGGGTCAACGACGAGGTCAAGCTGATCCGGGCTTCGGTCATGGCCGACGGGCGGTACTTCTTCGACTACTACATCCCTATCGAGGGCGGGATCGCCAAGAAGGCCGTGGTCCTGGCCGTGCGCCGCTTCCTGTCGTGCCTGAGGTCTGCCATGGAGCAGGACACCGACGACATCGTCGCCTAGCCGCGTGCCCGCATACCGCGCCCCCCGGGGCACCCGCGACCTGCTGCCGGACGTCGCCGCCGGCCTGAACCGCCTGCAAGGGATCGCCCGCTCCCTGTCCGTTCGCTACGGCTACCGCGAGATGGAGATCCCGCTCTTCGAGCAATCGGCCGTGTTCGAGCGGGGCATCGGCGAATGCACGGACGTCGTGGAGAAGGAGCTGTTCCGGCTCACGCCCCGGACCGAGGAGTCGGAAGCCTGGGCCCTGCGGCCGGAGGCGACGGCGGGCGTGGTCCGGGCCTACGTCCAGCACGGGATGCAGACCTGGCCGCAGCCGGTGAAGCTGTCGGTGGTTGGGCCGATGTTCCGCTACGACCGTCCCCAGGCGGGCCGCTACCGCCAGTTCTGGCAGTGGGACGCGGAGGCGATCGGCGATCCCGGCCCGGCCGTGGACGCGGAGATCGTGGAGTTGGGCTACCGCTTCTATGTGGAGGCGGGCGTGCCCGAGGTCCAGGTTCTGCTGAACTCCATCGGCGACCCGGCCTGCCGGCCCGGCTATCTGGAGACGCTGAAGGCCTACTTCCGGCGCCACTCGGCCGAGCTGCCCGAGTTGGAGCTGCGGCGGCTGGAGACGAATCCCCTGCGGCTGCTGGACTCGAAGGATCCGGCGATGGCGGTCCTGGTGGCGGCGGCGCCGCGGATGGGGGATTCGCTGTGCACCGCGTGTGCCGAGCATTTCGCCGCGGTTCGCGCCCACCTGGATGCGCTTGGGGTGCCCTACCGCGTGGAGCCGACGCTGGTTCGCGGGCTGGACTACTACACGAGGACGGCGTTCGAGTACTACCGCCGCGGGGCCGAGGGGCAGCAGCAGGCCCTGGGCGGCGGCGGCCGTTACGACGGCCTGGTGGAGCTGCTGGGCGGGCGGCCTACGCCGGGTATCGGCTTTGCGCTGGGCCTGGACCGGGTGCTGCTGGCGCTAGAGGAGAGCGGAAGAGTGGCGGCTGCGGAAGCGCCGCCTCTGGCGGTGGTCGTGGGAGCGGATCCGGCCGACACCGTCTCGCGCCTTCGCGTGGCCGGGCTGCTGCGCGCCGAGGGGCTACGGGTGCGGGCAGAGCTGGCGCAGCGCAAGCTGGGCCGGCAGCTCGAGACGGCGTCGCGCGACCGGGCCCACTTCGCGGTCATCATCGGCGACGAGCTGGCCGGCGGAGACGTTCAACTGAAGGACCTCGAAGCGGGCACTCAGCGGCTGGTGCCGCTGGCCGACCTGGCTCGGTACCTGGCCCGGGCGGAGAAGACTCACCGCCACGGCTGACCTGGCAGCGGGAGGACGGTCGAGCCGCGGGAGCCGAAGCGCTGGCGGCTCGAGACGGACCATTCGCTTGCTTGGTTCGAAGGATTCGGAGACGCAGGGCCAGGTGGCTGCTACACCGCCGGGGTCGCTACATCGAGGGCGCCTCGATCGTGACGCCGGAGAGGCTCTGGAATTCGAAGTCCATGGTGATGGTGACGTCCACCTCGGTACCGCCCTCGTCCTGCTTGTAGGTTCCGTTGAGGGTCAGGCCGGCCGGTGTGCCGTCATCCTTGGCCCAGAAGGTGAGGGTCATGTCGGCGTCGCTGACGCCCGTCGCGTCGCCCAAGAAGGCCTCGGGGTCGAGCGGCTCCGAGGAGTCGAGGCGGTGGAGCTGCTGACCGTAGTGGGTCTCCACGCCTTTGTCCACGACTGTGGCCGTCTTTCTGATGCTGCCAAGGTCGTTGCCGTCGGTGGATCGGGCCTCCTTGGTCCAGTCGCCGCTTTCGGAGCGCTCGTAGGTCCAATCGCCGACTGTGACGCTCTCGTTCGTGGTCGTCGAGGCCGGAGTGACGTCCGTCGCGGCCATGCTCATCGTCATCGTCTGGGCGTGGTCTTCGCCCTTCACCTTCGACGTGCCGGATATGGTGGCCTCGAAGGTCATGCCCTCCGCCTCGAGGGTGATGGAGCCGGTGAGCGGACCGGAGGCCTGGAAGTCGTCGGCCCGGATCTTGGATGTGAAGTTGTCGATGAGCGACTTGGAGCCGCAGGCGGACACGGAGCCGACGACGGCGAGGACGATGGCGAGAAGGCCGGCTGTGCGGGCAAGTCGCAAGGCCGCGAGCATATCTACCTCCGATGCCGCCGAGCGTCCTGGTGGAGGCTCCTGTCGTCTGGCGGCAGACTCGAAAGGATAAGGAGAACCAGGCGGGTGCGCGACTGGGAAATCTGGGCTGCCCCAGCTCCGTCGTCGGGCCCCGGCCGGGCTACGGTACGATGCGCAGCATGAGCAAGCCCAAGCCCGTAGCCACGTCCTCTGAAGTCGCCTTCAGCCTCGCTACGTCCTATCGGGACGCCACCTG
>Ga0315537_1001629_pt1 | contig 17509 bp, 20 predicted proteins | sample SalMarSW160270MG_FD_203091 | JGI IMG/M metagenome (GOLD analysis project Ga0315537, IMG submission 203091) | Salt marsh sediment microbial communities from the Plum Island Ecosystem LTER, Massachusetts, United States - Salt Marsh Sediment SW1602-70 ... | reverse complement strand
TGTGCTTTCGACCGTGATTCCTTGCTGGAGTACTTTGCATACACCTCCCAAAGAGAAACAATAAACGCTCTTAACATGTACCCTGCTGTATGATTTCGTTACGGGAACGATGTATCCCCGTAAGTAATAAAAAGGTAGGGAAAGCCAATGCGCTTACTATTATATGCCCCTGCGAGCGAAGGGGCTGGGGAACGGCTTCAAGAGATAATTGAAGGGCTTGTTCCCAAGAATACTATGAAGGTTTGTCGAAGTATAGAAAGCCTCTCCCACTGGCTTCGCCAGCCTGCGGATGATCTGCCTATTGCCGCCGTTCTTCTCGCAGCACGCAGTGAAGATCTTTCAGACCTCCTCTCCATTCGCGATTTACTTCGTGATGTCCGCATTATCCTCATTTTGCCGGACCGAGAAGCCAATACCATAGCACAGGGACATACGTTGCGACCCCGTTTTTTGAGCTATACTGATAGTGATTTTACGGATGTCCTTGCTGTATTGGGGAAATGCCTTGAAAGTTATGCTACAAAAAAATAGAGAAACAGCTATAATACAAACCATGATGGAGCGTTACTCTGAGAGGAAGACAAAAATAGAGCGGAGGGATAAGCAATGTTAGAGGCAATGGCAACGTTAATATTAGTGATAGTAGGGGCTGTATTACTCATTTTTGTCCTGGGTTATGGTATCTACATCACCTTTTACCCCCTTACGAAGACCGTAAAAGGTGGAATCGATGCCATAAAGGAACATGTTGAAGAGGAGGAAGGGAAAAAGGGTGCAGAGAAAGAAGGCACTTCAACCCCCACAGGGGGCGCACGGCCAGGCCGTAAAACAGGGCAACGGGGAGCGCAAAACAGAAGACATACAACAAAACAATAAAGAGAGGTAACCATGGGAGCTTTTTCGTATGTAGATATTTTCCTTACCAAAGGAATTGAATATTTGCTTGTAATTGATTTTCTTCTCATATTTGTTCTTTTCTGGAAGGCATTGACTACCCCTGTAGAAAAGTTGGAAAAGTTGCCGCAGCGCCCCAGTAAACGCAAGAGGCGCGCTGTCTAGAAAACAGTGATTAAAGATGTTTTCAGTCTCAGCAAAAACTACACTGTGGGGTGAGAGAAAGGATTGAGAATGGATAGAAGAAAATTTTTGAAGTCTTTGGGTACGGGTATGTTAGGAGCAGCGGGAACTGCTCTCACCGCAGGCAGGCCCCGTGCTGCAGAGATGGTCGGTAATAGTGGAAAAGAGTTTAAAGGGGTCCTCGTCGATACCACTCGTTGCATTGGTTGCCAAAGCTGTGAGGAGGCGTGTGCAGTAGCACATGACTTGCCGGTCCCTGATGATATCGGTGATGAGTCAGTATTTGGACAACAGCGGGATACTTCGACGACCCAGTTGACGGTCGTCAATCGCTATGAAACCGAGAAAGGTGAGATCTTTGTCAAGAAACAATGTATGCACTGCGCTCAGCCGGGCTGCGTTGCGGCATGCCTTGTCAAGGCGATGCAAAAACGGGTTGACGGTCCTGTCACCTGGAACGCTAATTGTATGGGATGTCGATACTGCATGGTATCGTGTCCCTTTGACATCCCCAAGTTTGAATATAATAGCTGGAATCCTAAGATCGTAAAATGCGACCTTTGTTGGGAGCGACTTCAAGAGGGAGAGATCCCTGCCTGCGTTGAGGCGTGTCCGACAGAAACATTACTCTTCGGGAAAAGGAGGGATCTTGTTGAAGAGGCAAGAAGCCGGATATATCGGGAACCGGCAAAATATGTCAACCATATTTACGGAGAGTATGACGTAGGGGGTACCTCATGGATCTATCTTTCTGCGGTTCCCTTCGAACAAATCGGATTTAAGACAGATCTCGGGACCGTTGCCTATCCGGAATACAGCACGGGCTTTCTCTATTCTGTCCCCATTGTGTTGATCCTCTGGCCTGCATTCCTCATGGGATTGAGCTATCTCACCAGGCGGGAAGAAGAGAAAGAAGAATAGGAGGAAAGTGCGATGAGTGCGCAAGCGACACCACATGAAATAAAGAGTTTGAGAGACGTTATACCTTTCCTACGCAATGAGTTGAAACCGAAAGGAAAGATCTTGACCCCTTTCAATATTATATCTGTACCCGTGATGCTCCTCGGTGCCGTTCTTATCGCGTACCGCATGGTAATGGGTTTAGGATCCATTACCAACCTCTCTCAGGAGTTTCCGTGGGGTATGTGGATCGGATTCGATGTCATGACTGGTGTTGCCTTTGCGGGCGGTGCCTATGTCCTTACCTTTGTCGTCTACATACTCCGCATCGAAAAATATCATCCCATCATACGAGCGACCGTCCTCAATGGCTTTCTCGCCTATGTCTTTTATGCCGGTGCGCTGGTGATTGACCTTGGTCGCCCCTGGCACATCTTTAACCCCGTCATTGGGAACAAATTCGGGTTGAGCTCCGTGTTGTTTCTTGTCGCCTGGCACTTTCTGCTCTATATGACGGCGGAGTTTATCGAAATCTCCCCGGCTTTTGCAGAATGGCTGGGGTGGAAGAGAGTCAGGAAGATCCTTAGTTCCATGACCCTGGGGGCCGTGGTTTTTGGTATCACACTGTCAACATTGCACCAATCGGGTCTTGGAGCGCTCTTTATGATGGCCAAGGGGAAGATTCATCCCCTGTGGTATACGCAGTTTATCCCCATACTCTTCTTTGTCTCCAGTATCTTCGCCGGGCTCTCCTTGGTCATTTTTGAAGGGTCGATAAGCCACAAGGTCTTCAGCGATCAGCTCAATGATGAGCACCGGGCATCTCACCATGACATCCTCATTGGGCTTGCCAAGGGGTGTGCAGGGGCGATGTTCGCCTATTTCTTTTTAAAAGTCCTCATATTCATGCATGGCCGTCACTGGGAATATCTGCATACCGGATGGGGTTTGTGGTATCTCGTGGAGATCATCGGCCTGGTACTGATCCCCTGCTATCTCTTTCTCCGGGGCGCCATGTATAAAAACCTCACGGCCATCCGTATTGCCGCTATTATGACCATGGTCGGGATCATCGTCAACAGGCTCAACTATTCCGTTATTGCGTTTAAATGGTATATACCGTTGCCTGCGCACTACGTCCCTCACTGGATGGAGATCGTGACGACCCTTGCCATTGTCTTTGCAGAGATATGGGTGTTCAGGTGGATCGTGAACCGTATGCCCATCCTTCGCAAGCCGCCTGCGTGGGCAACTGAGGAATGAACGCTGGAGGAACACGGTGAAAACGGAAGGCTTATTCCATACGGAAGGTTCTTACAAGAGGCGGACATCGTGTGATCAAGGGTGTAATTCTCTGGAGGAAAGGGGGGCATGGTACCAGTATTTGTCGTTCGTGATGTTTTGGAAATGTAATAAGAGGTGGCGTCGGATAAGATAATACGATATAATCTTTTCCGTAGAGAAAGATCAAAAGAAGGAGGAGAGCGATAATGAAACTAAATATCGGGAAGAAACTGGGCTTGGCTTTCGGTGTGATTGTGGTAGTCATGGTCTTGGCCGGGGGATTCGCCCTGTATCAGTTGAACAAATCGAGCGCTGCCCTGCGGGATGTGTCGGAGCATGAGATGACAGCAGCGCTTGCTGTTTGCGGCATCCGGGCCAATTTCGACGAGATGGTGTGGTCCACAAAAAATATCATCTTGCGCGGCACGGATCGGGAGACCTTCAGCAAGGAAATAGAGACATTCAACTATAAAAAGAATCGCCTGGAGACCATGTGGCAGCCTATGCTTGAGGAGGTGTTGGCAGGGCCGGACATAACCGATGAGCAGAGAAAGTTCTATGAAGACTTTAAGGGCGAGTACGCCGCCTTTCTCACTGCCTGGGACAAGGCCCTGCCGGTCTACCGATCTCGGGGCCGAGAGGCTGCGGACGCGATCATGAAAGGCAAGGGACGGATGGCCGGCGACCCCCTTATCAGTCTGATGAGATCGTTACGCGCGCAGACCTTACAGGATATGGAGGAGGCAGCGGCCCGAACCCGAACGGTGGTCATCACCATGCTGGTCGCCTTTCTCGTCGCCGTGGTGATAGCTGTCATTGCGACCTTCTACATTGCGAGGCAACTGGCTCTCGCTATTGAGGGGACGCCCGCGGGTGGCCGTGGCAAAAAGAAGTGATCTGATTGCCGAGCATAAAACAGGCGGTGAGAGAGGAGTACTGAGAGACTTCTCCTGCGCATAAGAGGTTTTTTTCATCCCTCTCTCATACGCAGACCCAACAATTGGAAGGGACAGGCACGGTGCTTGTCCCTTTTTTTGTCATCACGTATCGGATACGCTATGCGATGTCGCTCTTTCGGTAGCTCTCTGTTTACATCATGAGATGTCTGTGGCGCCAACGAGATTTTCCTCACAGGATTAGTTTTTTTGCCAATGATGTTATGCTATGATACAGATAGAGGAGTACATACGAGAGAAACGCTGTGACGCAACGGCAGCCGTTTTATTCCCTAGAACCTGTTGTTGTAGCTGGTGAGGCGCAGAGGCGAGCCGGACCTGCGTCATGTAGATAAAATCATGACACTGAGATTCATATTTTTTCAAAAGACCTTCTGGTTTCTCATCGCTCTTGTGGCCGCTGTCGGCATATTGGGTTTCTTGGGGGTTCGATCGAGGGCCCAATGGGAAGAGGTCGTTGTCGAAATGTTCAACCAACAGCAACTGACCATCGCCCGGAGTATTGCCGGCCGATTGGAAAATCACTTCGCCGACACAGCCGAAAATCTACAGCTCTATACCGAGTTACATTATAACGATATCGTCCAAAACCCATCGGCGGTATTCAAGGACGTAGGCACGTTTCACGTCTCGAGGATAACACTAATTTTTCCATCCGGCACGAAGGCAATAATTGGCGGCACTGGTATTCGAAGCCAGGCGGGGCTTACCGAAAGGGAGAAGCATTATCTCACGCTGCGGGGTACAACCCAGCCATACATCAGCGACACCTATCAGGCAGAACCTCGTGCTCCACGAAAATGGGCAGTGGACATAGTAACGTTCTACAAGACGGTTGCCGTGGCGTGGACGATAGACGTGATTAAGATCTGTCAAGAGGCCACGGAGAAGGTACGCTCAGGTAAGAGCGGTTATGCCTGGATAATCACTCGGCAGGGGTACCTCTTAGCACATATTGACAAAGATTTTCTTGGAGAAAATGCCTTTTTGGCCCGTTCACAGCGGTACCCGGCCCTCTCTTTTGCTCGTATCAATATGTTGCAAAAAGAGTATCTGTTAACCGGCAAAGAAGGGACCAGTTGGTATATGTCTGGCTGGCATCGGGGGGAACGCCAAGATCCCATAAAGAAACTGATCGCCTACACCCCCGCCTTGTATGCCGGCCCAGAGGATACGGAAACATTTTGGGCCGTAGCGGTATCAGCCCCGGTTGATGAGATAAAAGGACTGGTTCGACAGGCGGTTGTTTACCAATGGTTGTTGATGGGTATCGCCTTCCTCATTGTAGGGGTGGCCGCCGGCTATGCCTTCTATACCAGGTGGCGCTGGGCCTCCGCCTTGAAAGAGGAGGTCGATCAAAAGACGGAGGAATTGGAGCACACCCATCAAGCGCTCCTGAAAGCGGAGCGTTTGGCAGCAATGGGTACTGCGGCAGCCCATGTCGCCCATGAGATCAAGAATCCACTCATGGTCATAGGCGGATTCGCTCGGCAAGTCCTCCGTAGCGTCAAGAAAGACAACAAGGCAAAAGAAAAACTTATTACCATTACCAACGAGGTGAGGCGTCTCGAGGACTTCTTGCAAGATATCGGTCACTTTGCCAAGGACATAAAGCCACAAAAGAAGCGGCTCAATATCAACGACTCGGTTGAAGAAGTCATCACGTTCCTGGATGATGAATTGGCTGAGCGCAGGATCGCCGTGCATCTCAAGACATCACCGGGACCGATGTACGTTTTGGCTGATCCCGACCAAGTCAAACAGGTGTTGCTCAATATCGTCAAAAATGCGATGGAAGCGATGCCAAAGAGTGGACGTCTCACCGTTACGACACGCAACAATGGAGAGGCCCTGATCGAAATAAAGGATACAGGGAACGGCATTGCTCACGACGCACTAGATAAGGTATTTAATCCTTTCTTTACGACAAAAAAAGCGGGGACCGGCTTAGGACTTGCTATTTGCCATAATATTATCACTGCCCATGACGGTGATATCGCTATCCGGAGTGGCGGGGAAGGCAAGGGGGCTGTGACAACCATTCGATTGCCCCTTTTGGGTGATGTGTAAAGTTATGAGGGGAATGAGCACGAGATTTCCCTAGGCAAACGGTTATCGTTCGACTACAATAGAAGGGAATCATGGCAGGAGGTGGAGATGGCGAGGTATTGCCGAGTGTGTGGGAGAAGTATTGAGGGAGACGATGATTTTTGCGAGGCGTGCAAGGAGAGTATTCGAGCAGAGGCATTGGGGAAACAGAGGAAGATCGCCAAAGAGGCCCTCGCGGAGAGGGGGAAATCGGGCGGGCGCGATACGAGGGAGGGAATGAAAGAGAATGAATCCACTTCATCATCGCACCCTGAGGAAACTCAAAAAAAACCCCATCATTTCAAGAGCATGGCTGAATATCTGGAATACTTAAAAAAGGAAGGATGAGGGTATTAGGTAATCTTATATTCCAAATTGATCATCTGCCCCCTGGCAAAGCCCATGGTCTTGAAAAAGCACATCAAATCCCAGTCCTCCCACCTAATCAGGGTATAGATATTTTCTACCCCTTCTTTCTTGAACTCTTCTTTGATGGCCTTAAACAGGGCGGTAGCTATCCCCTTTTTTTGAAAATCAGGATTGACGCCGATGGTGTCTATCCAGCCGATGGTATTGGGGATGCCGAATTCCCAGCCGCTTACCGCCCCCATAATGAATCCTTGCACCTTGCCGTCTAGTTCAGCCACCAGGGATTTTGAGGGGAGGTCTTCTTCCCCCATCTCCTCAATCTTTTGGTGCCAATAGGGGGGTCGCTTCGTCCCAAATACCCTATAGTCTATCTCCACGATGGCGTCGAGGTCGTCCAGCTTGAGCTTTCTAATGCTTATCTTTTGCAACAGGTCCTCTTTGTTGTTCACCGTGATCCCCCCTCGATTATAATGTGATAAAAATCACTAGCATAATACAACAGACATGTCAACAGTAGATTTATTCACCCTGTTTTGCCGTTGCCCACAGACTACCCGACCTCGGCGTACACCGTGAGGACATTGCCCTTAAGAGAGGGGGAAATCTCGGCAGTCAACCGTGTCGCATTTGATCTTGACAAAAGAAGAGGTGGAGGATTATTCTTTTTATACCCCTTTAAAGGGGTATTCATTCTTTTTCATACGGGTCCCAGTGACTGGGTACCCTGGCAGCAAGATACGAGAGGTATGCTTTATCCGCATGGAGGGGGTGGGATGTGCCGGGGTGCCGTTGACCCTCGAGCTTCGTCTCTCTGTAACGGGTTCTCCCAATTCCAGACTGATGAACACGAGTCCCGGAGATTGATTGGGGGGTTCCTGTTTGATGGTGAGGCAGGGGAGATAAAACAGGGGTTTCTCAGAGAAGGATGGTCTAACGTTATGTTTTTTAGACTCAGAGTGAGGACCGTTCAACTATAGGTGCCTGAGGGACACATCGGCAAGCGAGGGAGAGGATGGATGTGAACCCTTTGGTGGGGGAGAGCGCTTCCCCCACTTTTTTGCATAACCCATATCTTACAAGGGAGTTTATGGAGCGATTGTGGGCCAGGGAACAGGTAGGCATCGCCACCTTCCCCCTGATGGAGGAGGGGTTGGTGGGGTTTATGGACTTTGCCGCTTCCCTCGGATTAAAGTATGTAGAGATCAGGAGTGAGAGGCCCTATGCCTTTCCTCAGGATATGCACACAAAAGAGGTAGAAGGCATGCGGGAAAACCTCACCTCCCGTTCGCTGGCGCCCATCGTCCATAGCGCCGTGTATGATATTAACTTGGCCAGTCTCAACCCCCTGATCCGGCGGGCGTCCATCCGACAAACGATCGAGTCTATTCGCTTCGCCGCACGGATCGAGGCGAAGATTGTGATCATCCACCCCGGCAGGCTCCCCAAGGACTATCCGTCTGCCTATCTGAAAAACTCCCGAATCAATCTGCTGACCAGCCTTGACGTCATGGCGAGGATGGCGGGCCGCATGGGCGTGATGCTCGCCATAGAGAACAGCCCACGCGGTAGGGCTCATCGATTGGTCGCCACTCCCCAAGAACATCTGCACATCCTCCGCCGCGTGGGGTCGCCGTACCTCGGCGCTCTTCTCGATATCGGCCATGCCCATACCTGGGGCTTCGACCTTCGGGAGTATATCAGATCTCTGGCCGACTATACCCTCCTCTTCCACCTCCATGACAACCGAGGACAGGCAGATGAGCATCTTCCCCTCGGAAGAGGGACTGTCGACCTCAGGGGTGTGGGAGAAGAGATCCAACGGATGAAGAAACGCCATCCCGTCATCTTGAGCGTGCGCCGCAACAAGGATATTGAGGAGAGCATACGGTTTTTGGAGGGGATGGGGAAGGCTAAAGGATTGGGCAGGATCTTGGGTAATCGCGGGTTTCACCGGTGAGCCGATGGTAACAGGAGAGGGGTTGTTTGGGCAGAAGACCTTTCTTATGAGTAGAGGAGCTTTTTGATACCGTAAAGGAGTATCCTGGTGAGCGGTCGTCCTACATCCAAGCTCCCTGATCCCCTGAAGAGGAGGGATATCCTGTACGGAAAGGATATCCCGACAGAGGTCCTGAGGGAATACGGTGACCTCTATCTCAAGGATGGTAAGCCGAACGACGCCGTAGAATTTTTCGGCCAGGCGCGCCATACAGAGGGGCTTCGGCGCATACGCCGGATGGCCATGGATGAGGGAGACCTCTTCCTCTTCTCCCGTGCGGCAGAATTTTTGCAGGAGGAGGTATCCCCCGAAGAGTGGAGGAATGTGGGGAACAAGGCCTTGGAGAAGGGAAAGCTTCACTTTGCCCTGAAGAGTTTTGAGAAGATCGGCGACCGCAAGGGCATCGAGGAGGCCCGAGCAAGACTGAGCGCGGCACAAGGCAATGATAAGGGGGCATCATAGGGATGTCGAAAGGAGACGAGATCAGAAAAGAGGGGTTGCGCACGATACTCATCGAACTCCGGGATGAGGTCGTAGGCAAGCTCGCCCAGGAGATGGGGGCCAAGGTGGCTGAAGACCCGCGGATGTCCACGATCTCTACCATGGATATGGGGGACTTATCACAGCTCGATCTGAACGAGGACATCGATTACGCGCTCCTGAATATGCAGATAGAACGACTCAGAGAGGTAGAAGACGCCCTGGATCGTTTAGAGGAGGGGACCTATGGCATCTGCGAAGACTGCGGCGCATCCATCAACCTGGAACGCTTGAAGGTCCTCCCCTTCACCACCTGCTGTGTCCGGTGTCAGGAGCGACGGGAGCAGATTGGGCAGGAGAGCAAACTCAAGCATATGAAGAAGCAGGAGGACCTTGAGACCTCATGACAATTTTAGGGACCGACCTTGACAAAAGAGGGGGGCGTACTTATATTTACTGCGGTTTCTGAAACGCACAAATTGTATATCCTTTGCAGGGAGATTGAAAACCAAGGAGAAAGGAGGAGGACTATACCATGAAGATCGTACCGTTGCAGGATAGGGTCTTGGTTAGACGGCTTGAGGAAGAGGAAAAGACCAAGGGGGGGATCATTATTCCCGACACTGCCAAGGAGAAGCCGGTTGAAGGCAAGGTCATTGCCGTCGGTAAGGGGCGGGTAAAAGAAGATGGTACGGTGACCCCTTTAGAGGTCAAGGCGGGAGATAAGGTGCTCTTTAGCAAGTATGCGGGGACCGAGATCAACATAGATGGTGAAGAACACCTCATGATGCGTGAGGATGATATTTTGGGGATTATCAAAGACTAAATTCGAGCAAAGGAGGGAGTAAACGATGGCAGCAAAAGAGGTAAAGTTTGACCAGCACGCGCGCGACGCCATCTTGCGCGGGGTCGACATTCTGGCCAATACCGTGAAGGTTACGCTCGGGCCTAAAGGGAGAAACGTGATCCTGGAAAAGAGTTGGGGGTCACCCACCGTGACCAAAGATGGGGTTACCGTGGCCAAAGAGATAGAGCTGGAGGATAAGTTCGAGAACATGGGGGCCCAGATGGTCAAAGAGGTGGCCAGTAAGACCAGCGATGTGGCTGGCGATGGGACCACCACCGCCACCGTCCTTGCCCAGACTATCTATCGTAGCGGGGTAAAGGTGGTGGCCTCCGGGGCCGACCCCATGGAGGTCAAGCGGGGGATCGAGGCGGCGGTCAAAACGGTGGTGGATGAGTTGAGAAAATTCAGCAAACCCACCAAAGAGCAGAAGGAGATCGCCCAGGTCGGCACCATCTCGGCCAACAACGATGAGACCATCGGTCAGATCATCGCAGAGGCGATGGACAAGGTGGGCAAAGAAGGAGTGATCACCGTCGAAGAGGCTAAGTCGATGGAAACCACCCTTGAGGTCGTGGAGGGTATGCAGTTTGACCGCGGCTACCTTTCACCGTATTTTGTTACCAACCCGGAGAAGATGGAGGCCGATCTCGAGGATTGTCTTATCCTGATTCACGAGAAAAAGATCAGCAGCATGAAGGACCTCTTGCCCCTGTTGGAGCAGATCGCCAAGATCGGCAGGCCCCTCATGATTATCTCAGAGGACGTGGAGGGGGAGGCCTTGGCCACCCTGGTGGTGAACAAGCTGAGGGGCACCCTCAAGTGCGCCGCCGTCAAGGCACCTGTTGGAGGATATCGCCATTCTGACCGGCGGGCGCATGATCTCCGAGGACCTGGGTATCAAGTTGGAGAGCGTCGGCCTCGACGACCTCGGCACGGCCAAGAAGATCCACATCGACAAGGACAATACCACCATCGTCGAGGGGGCCGGCACGAGAAGCGACATCGAAGGGAGGGTCAAGCAGATCAGGACCCAGATCGAGGAGACTACCTCCGACTATGACCGCGAAAAGCTGCAGGAGCGGTTGGCCAAGCTGGTCGGCGGGGTAGCGGTCATCAATGTCGGCGCGGCCACCGAGACAGAGATGAAGGAGAAAAAGGCGCGGGTCGAGGACGCCCTCAACGCCACCCGGGCCGCCGTAGAGGAGGGAATCCTCCCCGGCGGTGGAGTGTCCTACCTGAGGTCCATTCCGGCCCTCGAGAAGCTCAAGCTCGAGGGTGACCAGCAGATCGGGGTGAATATCGTCAAACGGGCCCTGGAAGAGCCGGCCCGACAGATCGCCGAGAACGCTGGCAAAGAGGGTTCGGTGATCGTGGAGAGATTGAAGGCGGAAAAGGACGCCTTTGGTTTCGACGCCTCCAAGGAAGAGTTCACCGATATGAGCAAGGCGGGGATCATCGATCCCACCAAGGTGGTCAGGTTCGCCCTGCAGAACGCAGCCAGTGTCGCCTCCCTGCTGATCACGACGGAGGCCATGGTGGCTGAAAAACCCAAAAAGGAGTCACCGATGCCCGCCATGCCACCTGGTGGAGGCATGGGCGGTATGGGCGGAATGGATATGTACTAACAAAGGTCGAAAACGCACGATGGCCGCTTCCCATCAAGGGGAAGCGGCCTTTTTTCCCTTATTTGGGGAAAATCCTTGACAAACGAGGTAAAAGAGGTTACATAGTCTATTCTTACGAAAAGAAGGAGGTAATACCTAGTTGGCCGTTCATAAATCTGCTGAAAAGAGGATGCGACAAAATGAATCCCGCCGCATGAGAAACCGTCACGTCAAGACGAACATCAAGACCATGGTCAAACGGGTGCGGGAGGCGGTTCAGGAAAAGAACGAAGCCAAGGCCAAGGAGGCATTGGCCCGGGTGATACCCCTGGTCGATAAGGCGGCAAGCAAGGGGGTCATCCACTGGAGAACGAGGGCGCGCAAGATCTCCCGGTTGACTAGACTGGTCAACACCATGGGGGCAAAGTCGTAAGGAATAGCGAGACGCTAACTTCCTCCTCATTCCCTTCCAAACATCCCCGTAACAACTTATTTCATTAAGAATTTCATGAGATTTCATTCTTTCTGGCTCCATACGGATTGAAAGAGGGCCCGGAGTGAGCCTTTCAGTTGTGAATACTCGCCTCGTATCTCTCTCCATCAAATACCTTTACAACCCCTTTTCAAACCCCTTATAATAGCTGCGCATATAGAAGGGGGATATGGTATGAGAAAGATCCTGTGTCTGCTGGTTATGTTTGCCATCATCTGTACCGTGGCATATGGCCAGGGTGAGGAGGGGACCGCGTCATCCACGGCCTTTCAAATTGATCAGGATCGGCTCTTGAAGCGCTTTGCCGTCCTCAAACCATTCAAAACCGACAGAGGGGAGCCTGGGCTCGGGTATGCCTTTGTCGTGACACCAGAGGAGTTTAGAAAATCCTTACTGTTTCTTGCAGAGGAAAAGGCCGATGAGCTGATGGAGAGTTTTGTCGGTGCCGCTGGCTTTTCCTTCAACGACAACTCGGAATTTCTCATGCTGACGCAGTGGAAAGACCCGTCATCTGCGCAGGCGTTTGTGAAGGTCGAAGAAGAATTGTGGCGACTGAAGGATAAGAAATATCAGCAGTATCTTAAAGAAGTCGTCTATGAAGAGATAGATGTCGCAAAGGACGAGCAAGCCCTGCTCACACGAAAGACGATCGAGCAGACTGGACAGCGACACGATGCCACCACCTTTGTCTCAGCCAGAGGAAACTACTTATTCGAATGTACCCTGATTGGAACGTATAAAGATAAAAAGGTAAAGAAACTTATCCTGCAAATCTGGAAGATCATCGAGTCCGAGGAGCGGTAGGGGGGGCGGTAAGTTTTGGGGGGACAAAAGGGGATTGTTTTCCCACATTTTTCGGAGACGACCCCCTCACACGGATGTACAGAGCGTTATGACCAGCCCCTCCAGGAGGAGTCGTTTGGACAGGGAGCTGCGCTTGAAGCGCAGATCGGTCTCCCACAGGGTCTTCATGGCTCGCCGCAAGGCCCCCTGTGAGAAGCCTTTGGCCTGGGCGGCGAGTTCTTTGAGGTAGTAGGGGTTGGGGACTCCTATCTGTTTTTTGATCTCCTCCGCTCCCCCGCCATTGGCCTGGACCTCTTTCGTTATGAGGAGGTGGCGGAATTGCCGAGAGATCATCCCCAAGATCTTCAAGGGGGGCTCCCCGCTTTCCCATATCCGCTCAAGGGCTCGGAAGGTCCGCTTGAGATCCCGTTCCCCTATGGCCTTGGTGAGCTCGAAGATGGTGGTTGTCCGCACCTCGGACACCACCCCTTCCACATCCGCTAACTCTATCCGCCCCCTTTCGCCGATGTAGAGGGAAGCCTTAGAGAGTTCATGGGAGAGCCCTTGGAGATCCCTGCCGACGGCCTCCTGTATATACCCCACTGCATCGGGGGCAATGTCCTTGCCCAACTCTTGGGCGATCGTACGGATCCAGCGGGGGATCTCTTTGAGGGGAAGGGGTTGAAAATGGAAGGCGCCGTCTTTGGCCTCTTTGAGGAACTCCGCCGGCACCTTTTCCGCGGTAAAGATCAAGGCGGTCGTGGGGGAGGGGGAGTGCAGGTACGGGATGAAGGTCCGCAAATCGCTCTGGCTGTAGTGATGGGCACCCTTGACCAGGACTATCCGGCGCTGGGCCATGCAGGGGAGGGTGTTGCAGGCGGTGATGACCTCCGCCGGCCGGGTCTGGTCCGCATCGTACGAGGCGAAATTGAGCTCTCCGAATTGGGGGAGGAGGGCATCGACTATGTTCTGGCGAGCCCTCTCGATGAGATATACCTCATCCCCGTACAGGAGATAAAAGGGGCGGGCCTTCCCCTTGGTCAATTCCTCTTCTAGACGCCCAACATCCGTACTCAGGTCTTAAAACCTCTCTTTGATCTTGATATAGATCTGTTCGGCCAGATCATCGGCGATCTTGCGGATGGCGCTGTTTTTTCTCTCCTCATTGACTATTACGTCGGTGGAAGCCAGATATTCCCATGAGCCCTGGATGTTATCGCCCCGCCAGAGGATCTCATCGTTCCCCCTGCGTATCAGGAGGAGGTTCAGGGTGATTGTGACCCGGTGTTCTATGGCCCGGCCTTCCTCGTCATAGGCAAGGGAGCGAATTTTAATATCGGTGATGGTCCCTTGCAGGGAGGCATCCGCCTTGTTCTCGCTCACGATCTCCACCTCACGCCTGAAGATGAATTCACGGTGGAGAGAGGAGACGAAGATGGCGCCGAGATTGGCTTCCTTGGTCCTATTTTCCAGGGGTCCTATGGCCAGTGAGGTGATTCCTTCCGGAAATTCTCCCCCCCTGCCCATGAGCTTATACCCGCAACCTAAGACCGTGGAGAAGAGGATGACAATCGAAACCACGAGGGTTAGCTTTTTCATACGCATACGATGTTGACCAACTTCTTGGGGACGAAGATGGTCTTTTTTACCTCCTTTCCGTCTATGTGTCGTCTCACCTTGGGGCTGGCCAGGGCAATCTCCTTCACCTGTTCCTCTGCGGCTGAGACGGGGACGAGGAGGCGATCCCGGAGTTTGCCGTTTACCTGCACGACGACGATGATCTCCTCCTCGGCAATGGCCTCCTGATCATACGCGGGCCAGGGGGCCGTAACGACGCTCTCTTTCTTTCCCACGGCCGCCCAGAGTTCTTCTGCTACATGGGGGCAAAAGGGGGAAAGGAGCAGTATAAGCGATTCTACGGTCTCGCGCCAGACCGATCTGGCCTGGGGGGTATCCTCAATCGCATCCTTGGTTTGGTAGAGGTGGTTTATCAGCTCCATGACGGCGGCGATGGCGGTGTTGAAGTGGAATCGCTCGATATCATCCGTCACCTTTTTGATGGTCTTGTGGGCCTTGTGGCGCATCTCCCAGAGCTCGGGGGTGAGGTCCGTTTTTTTCCCCGTGGGAGGGCTTTCCCCGATCCTCTCTTGCACCTCATAGACCAGTCTCCAGACGCGGTGGAGGAAGCGCGAAGCACCCTCTACCCCTTTCTCCTGCCACTCCAGGTCCTTTTCCGGGGGGGCGGCGAAGAGGCTGAAGAGGCGGGTGGTGTCGGCCCCGTATTGTTTGATCATATCCTCGGGGTCCACAATGTTCCCCTTCGACTTGGACATCTTGGCTCCGTCCTTGATGACCATCCCCTGGGTGAGGAGGTTGGTGAAGGGCTCATCGCAAGACACCATTGCGATATCCCGTAATACCTTGGTGAAGAACCTGGCATAGAGGAGATGGAGGATGGCGTGTTCTATCCCCCCGATGTACTGATCAACCGGCATCCAGTAGTCCACCTGTTCCCTCTCGAGGGGGCCGCGGTCGTAATCCGGGGAGGTGAAGCGGGCAAAATACCAGGAGGACTCCACAAAGGTATCCATGGTATCGGTTTCCCTCCTGGCTGGCCCTCCGCACGTGGGGCAGGTGGTTTCGACGAAAGAGGGGAGCTCGGGCAATGGAGACGCCCCATTCTCCTTCGGTCCAACCTCCAAGGGGAGGACCACGGGCAGGTCTTCTTCTCGAACAGGTTGGATACCGCAGTGATCACAGTAGATGATGGGGATCGGGGCGCCCCAATACCGCTGCCGGGAGATACCCCAATCGCGCAGCCGGTAGTTCACGGCCCTGGTGCCGATCTTCTTCTCCTCAAGATAGTCGGTGATGGACTCCATGGCATCCTGGTTTGCCATGCCGTCAAAGGGGCCGGAATTGACCAAAATCCCGTCCTCGGTATAGGCCTCACGCATGGTGGCCGGGTCGAGAGTTTCCCCTGGCGGCTGGATCACCACGATCATCGGTATACCGTATTTTTGAGCGAACTCGAAGTCCCGCTGATCGTGGGTGGGGACGGCCATGATGGCCCCGGTGCCGTACTCCATGAGGACGAAGTTGGCGGTGTAGATGGGCATCTGCGCCCCGGTCAGGGGGTTGGTGCAGTACGCCCCTAGGAAGGCCCCTTCCTTCTCCATGTCCTCGGCGGTGCGCGTGATCAAGTCCTGGCGCTTGACCCGCTCCACAAAGTCCCGCACCTCGGCCTCTTGTCCCTTTCCCGTGCTGAGTTCCATGACCAGGGGGTGCTCCGGTGCGAGGACCATGAAGGTGGCGCCGAAGAGGGTGTCCTGACGGGTGGTGAAGATGGTAATGGCCCCGGTGCCGTCCTCCAGGGGAAAGTCGACCTCAGCCCCGACGCTCTTGCCGATCCAGTTCTTCTGCATGGTGATGACCCGCTCCGGCCAGCCGGAGAGTCTATCGCAGTACTCCAGCAGCTCCTCGACATAGGCGGTGATCTTAAAGAACCACCCTTCAAGTTCTTTTTTATCCACCTCACCGTGGCACCTCCAGCAGGCCCCCCCCTCCACCTGTTCGTTGGCCAGGACCGTTTGACACACCGGACACCAGTTGACGAGGGACTTTTTGCGGTAGACCAGGCCTCGCTCATACATCTGGATGAAGATCAGCTGTTCCCACCGGTAATAGTCCGCATCGCAGGTGGCCAGCTCTCGGTCCCAGTCGTAGCTGAAGCCCATGCGTTTGAGCTGCGATCTCATATAGGAGATATTGTCGTGGGTCCACCGAGCGGGGTGGATCTTGTGCTCCAGGGCGGCGTTTTCCGCGGGCATGCCGAAGGCATCCCACCCCATGGGGTGCAAGACGCTGTACCCCTGCATCTGCTTATAACGGGCCACCACGTCCCCGATGGAATAATTCCGGATGTGCCCCATGTGGAGCCTGCCGGAGGGGTAGGGGAACATCTCGAGGAGGTAATATTTCTCCCGCTTCGGGTCCTCCCCGGCCCGGAAGAGCTTTGCGTCTTCCCACCGGCGCTGCCAGCGCTCTTCTATCTCATGAGGATCGTACCGTTCCTTCACCGCCCCAACAACCTCCTGATCCTGAGCCGCAAGGCGTTGAGCCTGATAAAGCCCTCGGCATCTTTGTGCCGATAGACCTTGTCCTCCTCGAAGGTGGCAAACCCGCTGTGGTAGAGGGATTTATCCGATTTGCGGCCGACCACCATGCAGTTCCCCTTGTATAACTTCAGCCTGACGGTCCCGGTGACATCGCGCTGGGTTTCGTCCACAATCGTCCGCATCAGGTCCATCTCCGGTGAGTACCAGTAGCCGTAATAGACGAGTTCCGCTATCTTGGGGATGAGTGAATCGCGCAGGTGCATCACCTCGCGGTCCATGGTGATCGATTCCAGGGCCCGGTGGGCGCGGTGGAGGATGGTGCCGCCGGGGGTCTCATAGACCCCCCGGGACTTCATGCCGACATACCTGTTCTCCACCATGTCCACCCTGCCGATGCCGTGTGCCCCCCCCAGTTCGTTGAGCTGCGCCAGGAGTTGAGCCGGAGAGCGCTTCTTCCCGTCGACGCCGATGGGGGCGCCTTCGGCAAAATCTATCTCGCAGTACAGGGGTTTAT
>Ga0315537_1001622_pt1 | contig 17548 bp, 17 predicted proteins | sample SalMarSW160270MG_FD_203091 | JGI IMG/M metagenome (GOLD analysis project Ga0315537, IMG submission 203091) | Salt marsh sediment microbial communities from the Plum Island Ecosystem LTER, Massachusetts, United States - Salt Marsh Sediment SW1602-70 ... | reverse complement strand
TAAGGTATTGCCTGATGTAGTCTTTTACCGTCTCGGCCGCCGCGGTCATCTTGGGCTTGCGGAAACGCCGGGCATATCTGAAGAGCTCCTTTACGTTGATCGCCTCCACGTTCTGAAGCCTCATCTCGGAAAGGTAGTCCGCCGTGACTTTGATGGGGCGCAGATAGAAAAGATCGAGCAACGCCTTTTCCGGCGCTGCGATAAAGGCGGTCTGTCCGGCGAAGCGTACCGAACGGTAACCCCAAAAAAGTGAAGCGCGCACATGACGGTAATCAAAAATGCCCAGGGGCGTCGTCAGCCGGCCGGGCCGCTTCGTCGTGACGCTCGTGTAAACGGGCACCCCTTCCGGGATGACCCCATGGTACTCCAGCGCTTTTTCCAGGCTCACATAGGACGGTTTGCACAAGACACCGGCCAGATACAGCTCCGAGACTTCGGTCTTCCGGTAAGCCTCCGGAAGGAGATAAAAGCCCCTTTTCAGCTGCACCAGGCGGCCGGCCTTCTGCCAACGACTGATCTGGACCGCTACCCTGGCCGGGATTGCTTCTCCCGCCAACAAGGACTCTGTTTCAATGACAGGGTAACTTTTTACTTTTTGAACGAAATCGTCATATTTCATAACAATAATTTAACATATTTGTTAAGTTATTTCAATGGAACGTCGCAAGCCATCCCTATATACATTCTGCATATAATTATATGCTTTTAACATATAAAAATTGCTCCGGCTCCAGTTTTCGGCCCATGGGCCAGAAGCAACTCCCCCCCGGCTAAGATAACGGCATAGGTATTATTCATGTTGTTTTCAATCGGTTGTCGCAAGTTGCTGCGCCAGGCGATGCAGCTCGGGATTGGCTAAGGCAAGGACCTTTTTACGCACAACGCGGGAATAATATTCGCGCTCGGTCTTTGTCATCTTCCCGCCTTTGAGGCGTTTTAGAAAAAGCTGCTTCTGTTTAGGAGGAAATACCTGATTCAGAGCGTACTCGAGATCGAGAAGCTCCTTCTTGGCCACGAAATCCGTCACGCTCTCCCATTCGGAAAAATACCTTTGGAAGGCTTTCTTAAAACGTTGCGCGTCGAGCTCCCGCCCCCCCAGCTTCAAAGCCGTATTCCGCTTAAGGGCCTGCAACGCCTTCTGAAAATCTTCGGCCGAGTAATGGCCCCATTCTTCTACCTTTTTCAGGCCGGGCACATCCGTCCCCACGAACGCGTAAAGGCCACAGGCCACAGCGACAAGGCGGGATAACGCCTCTTTGTCGTCGGCAGACTCAAGAAGCCGGCGCACCTCGTCCAGGTCCGAAAAACCTTTCTCGAGGGCCGTGGCCAACATGACGGGAAATCCTTCCCAGAGCCGCACATCCCGGCTTTTGACGACATCCGCCAGGGTCGCGGCGACGTCAAGCGCCTGCCCGGTTTCCAACAAAGGAAACCCCAGCGCCTTGACGCGTTGAGAGAGATTCTCAGATTCCATGGCCCACCTCTTTCTCCAATAATGACAAAAAATGATCCAGATGTTTCAGGACCTTCTCTTCGCCGATGTCATAGGCGGCGGTCTGGCGGAAACGCGTCTTCAAAACGTCCAGGTCGATCCGGCTTCTTTGCGCCCGCCACAATACGAGACAGTCATCTAAATCAACCGCCGAGCCGCGAAAGAGCTTGCTCGTGATAAGATCATAGGCATTCAACACGCTCAATGTGATCGACGCGAATTCCTTGACGACTTCGTGATTGTTCGGCTCAAGCGGCGACTCCAAGAGTTCTGTCGTATGGATGCGCTTGCCCCTGAAAATATCGAAGATAAAACCTCTCTCCCCGACCCAACCGTGTCCTGAGACTGATTTATAGCCGATCTCCTCAAGGGTCTTGATAAGATAATCGTGTTGCCGCTCATCCGGCACCATGAGATCGATGTCCTTTGTCGAGTCCTTGACTCCCATAAGGGTCAGTGCCGTTCCACCGCAAGCGACGAGATGAACCCTGCGCTTCAGGAAGCTATTCTAGACCGCCAAGGTTTCGAAAAGGCGCTTTTCGTCTACTCTGTATTCCATACAAATTATTGTATTATTTTATACAATTCCTTGTATTATATTATACAACACCCTAGACTAATTGTCAATAGGGCCGGTGTCTTTTCCCTCTGCGGCTGGCTCATAGGCCGGAAGCGGCTCCCCACCCCACCCGCTAAAATCACGGCATAAGTACCCATCGTATTTCCTTTAGTAATCAAAAATGATTATTTATGGAAACGAGGCGTTTCTGAACGGCTGCGCGGACCCTTTGATTCGGGATCTCCCGTGCCCAGCGCCGGACTCCGGCAAAGCTGAAGGAACGCGGAAAATGGAGCTCCGGAAAGTGCCCGAACTGTTTTTTCTTGCGCGAGGAAAGATAAAGGCAGTCGACCAAGGCCTTCTCCGGCTCCGCAATGAGAAAGCTCCCCTCGCCCCGATACCAGTCAAATCCCCTGAAAAACGCCGGAGAGATCCGGTGGATGAAATAGGTCCCTATGCGCGTGCGAACCGTCCGTGTATGCCCCGTTGAAGCCAGCGTTACTGATTGGGGGATCTGTTCGATCACCCCATGCAGATGCAGGGCGCTCGTGAAAGACACATAGACGCGGTGGCGGGGCGATAAGAACGCCGCAACGGCATAAGGGCTGATCTTGTCTTTATCCGCCTCGAGCGCCCACACGCCGCGCGCCACTTTGATAATCACGCCCTGACGCACCAAATGATTCAACGCCTGGATCGTATTGGACGCGGAGCCCGTTCCGCAAACGGTCAGCTCGTGCGTCGTGAAAAAGGACCGTCCCAGTTTCTTTACGGCGGCCAGCACCGAGATGTTAGGCATGGTCTTTCTCCGGCTCTTCGAGGCTGTGGACAACGCGCAGTTTTATGTCCTCCCAGGCATCCGTCTCCTGATAAACGGCCTGGTCGTCGGGCGACAAGAAGGAAACCACCGTGTCCCGGAACTGTTCAAGGGTGATGGACAAAACCTGTTCGGCCGCTTTGCCGCGGACCGCGGGTTCCAGCGCGGCCCATGCTCCGGCTTCGGGCCGTCCCGCCGCCTGGGAACTCAGCATGAACAGATCAAACACGTCCCGGGCCTGAGCGGTGGAGCGACCCGCCAACGCCCGGACCTTTTGCCGGACCGCCGCGCGCAGGCCGTAATGCGGCACCGGAAACGACGTTGTCTTATACGCGCGCAGGACCGCCTCTGAGACAAGACCTGTCTCCACCCCTTCTTCCATGCCCCGGCGGGAGAACTCGATCTTCGTGAAGAGGTCTTCTCCGGCCGCCGTCAAAAGATGGACCTTGAAGCGCTGGGTCGTCTCGGTCTGCTTCGCCTTTGCCATGTCGGGCGCCACGATCCTCCTGATGCCGAAAGACCTCAACGCATCCGCGAACGAGGAAGCATCAAGGATCCTCGTCGCTTCATCCTTAATCACGTCCACCCGGATACCCGAGATGTCGATATCCATATCTTCCGAATAACGGACACTATTGAAGAAGAAGCGGAGATTGGAGCCGCCCTTGAGAGCGTAGCAATTTGCCTTGACCCTTCTCCCGAACCAACGAAGGAACTCTAAATGAAATATCTCTATTAATTGTAGGTGGTTATAGATTATTTGTTCCATTGTATTATGTATTATAACTTAGTTTTAACTAAGTTTCAAGACATATATGTTACCGCTTTAAAGTACTCCACCGTGCGGCGCAGGCCTTCGTCGAAGTCGACCAGCGGCTTGAAGTTAAGGGTCTTTTTGAGCCTCGAGACGTCGGCCAGGGTCTTGAAGACGTCGCCGGCCCGGACGGGCAGGAACGTCGGCTTGATGTCCTTGCCGATTATCTTGTTGAGGGCTTCCACCAGGCCCAGGACCGTGTTGTCCTTGCCGTTGGCGACATTCAGAACCTCGAAGGTGATGCCCGGGGTCGTGGCGGCCAGGATGTTGGCCTCGACAACGTTGTCTATATAGGTAAAGTCGCGGGACTGCTTGCCGGTGCCGAAGATGGGCGGCGGCTCACCCTTGAGGATGCAGGTGATGAACTTGGGGATGACGACGGCGTACTCGTCGTCCAGGGCCTGCCTGGGGCCGAAGACGTTGAAGTAGCGCAGGGCGACGCTCTCGACGTTGAAGAAATCGGCGAAGATCTTACAGTAGTACTCGCCGGCCAGCTTGCTGAGGGCGTAGGGCGAGATGAGCTTGGACAAAAAGTCCTCCCTCTCCGGAAAGCTGTCCGTTTCTCCGTAGACGGAGCTGGATGAGGCGAAGACGAAGCGCTTGATGCGCTTGGCGGAGGCGGCCTGGAGCAGGTTGAGCGTGCCCTGGATGTTGACGGCGTTGTAGCTATCCGGGTCCTGCATGGACTTAGGGACAGAGCGCAGGGCGGCCTGGTGCAGGATGTAGTCCACGCCCTCGCAGGCCTTCAGGCACGTCTCCTTGTCGCGGATGTCGCCGCGGATGACCTTCAGGCGCTTGCCGGCGGCTTTCCCGGCCTTGGTCAGATTCTCCTCTTTCCCGCTGAAAAAGTTGTCGAGCACGCGGACGTTATGGCGCTCTGCCACCAGTCTATCGACGATGTTGCTGCCTATAAAACCCGCGCCCCCCGTTACCAGATAATTACTCATTCAGGTTACCCCCTTGTGGTGCCTCTCTCTAAAATCTCTGCGGCACTTCTCCCTAAAGTCTCTGCGGCACTTCTCCTTAAAGTCTCTGCGGCACTTCTCCTTAAAGTTTGACGACCTTACCGTTTTTCGATTTCGTGGCGTTCCTGGTGTCCACGATCAGTTTCGCGGATTTCACGATCGCAGCATAGTCAAAGGCGTCGTGGTCGGTCACGATGACCACGCAGTCCGCGCCCTTGAGCGTCTGGACTGTCAGGCGGACCCCCTTCATCCTGAGCCCGGCCTCGCTGAAGGAGGGGACGTGCGGATCGTGATACGAGACCTTGGCCCCGAGCTTTTGCAGCAGCTCGATGATCTCGAACGCCGGCGACTCGCGGTAATCGCTGACGTTGCGCTTGTAGGCGACGCCCAGGACCAGGATCCTGGCCCCCTTGACACTCTTGCCCTTGCTATTCAGGGCCTCGGAGACCTTGTGCGCCACGTATTCGGGCATGGAGCGGTTGATCTGGGCCGCCACCTCGATGAGACGCGCCTCAAAGCCGTAAAAGCGTGCCTTCCACGACAGGTAGAGCGGGTCAATAGGGATGCAGTGCCCGCCCAGGCCCGGCCCCGGGTAAAAGGCCATGTAGCCGAAGGGCTTGGTCTTGGCCGCGTCGATGACCTCCCAGACGTCGATCTTCATCTTGTCGCACATGAGGGCGAGCTCATTGACCATGCCGATATTGACGGCGCGGAAGGTGTTCTCGAGGAGCTTGACGGTCTCGGCCACGCGCGTGGAGGAAACGGGGTGCACGGTCTCGATACACAGCTCATAGAGGGCCTGGGCCGCCTTCGTGCAGGCCCGGGTCACCCCGCCCACGACCTTGGGGATGTTCTTGGTGGTGTATTTGGGATTTGCGGGATCGACGCGCTCAGGCGAAAAGGCCAGGTGAAAGTCCTTGCCGACCTTGAACCCCTTGGCCTCGAACATCGGCAGGAGGACCTCCTCGGTCGTGCCCGGATAGGTCGTGCTTTCTAAAATGATCAGCTGGCCGCGGCGCAGGTAGCGGGCGATCTGCTCGGCGGACTTGATGACAAAGGAGATGTCCGGTTCCTTGGTCTTGCGCAGCGGCGTGGGCACGCAGATGTTGACCGTGTCCACCGTCATCAGCGCGCTGTAGGCGGTCGTGGCGGACAGAAGCCCTTTTGAGACCAGCTCGCGCACGGCCGTGCCGGGGACGTCGCGGATATAGGACCTCTTGCGGTTGATGGCATCGACCTTGGACTTGTCAAGGTCTATGCCCACCACCTCCACCCCGGCCTCGGCCAGCTCGACGGCCAAGGGCAGGCCGACATAGCCCAGGCCGATCACGGCGCTGCGGATCTTTCTCTGCTGGATCTTTTTGAGTAGTTGCATGTGCCCTCCGTATTAGAAATAAGATGCCGCAAGGTCGATGAAGCGCGGTATGAAGATGATTATTCCGATGATGAAGGCGTTGGCCGCGGCGATGAAGACGCCGCCGGCGACGATGTCCTTCAGGAGCTTGACGTCGGGGTGAAACTCGTCGCCGTGCACGAAATCAAGCAAGAGCTCGAACGCGGTGTTCGCCGCCTCGGTGATCAAGACGAGCGCGATGGCGAAGACGACGAAGATGAATTCGATGGGCGTGATGCGAAAGAGCGCCGCGCAGGCGAGCGCCACCAGCGCAAAGAAAAGATGCACCTTCATGTTGCGCTCGTTGGCGACGATGAAGCGGATGCCCTGGATGGCGAGCTTGAAGCTGTCAAAGAACGTCCTCTTATACATGTCACTCCCCCCACATATACGTCACCGGCAGCGCGGCCAGGTCCCCAACTGACTACCCGTTGCCTGCTGCCGGTGTCGGCATTACAAATAGCGATAGATGTATTCCGGAATATGATATTCGATGTTCGTCAGCACGTAACCGAGGACGCGCGCCTTGATGGTGTTGAGCCGGTCCTGGGCGTGGACGACGACGCCGCGCTGGGTGCGGCCGGCCTGGGCCACCATGATGACGCCGTCGCACTGGACCCCCAGGACGCCGGCATCCGTGACCGGGATGACGGGCGGGGCGTCGAAGATGACGTAATCGTAATTCTTGCGCAACTCCGAGATGAGGCTCTTGAGCCTGGCAGATCCGATGAGCTCCGCCGGATTATGGGGCCGGCTGCCGCTCGGCAGGATGTGGAGATTGTCGATGCCGCTGATGCGCAGGAGCGTCTCCTCGACGGGCATGCCGTCCATCAACAGGTCCGACAACCCCTTGGAGGCCTCTAGGCCCAGCGTCCGGCTCATCGTCCCCTTGCGCATGTCCGCGTCCACCAGGAGGATGGACTTCTTGCTCAGATCGTGGGCAAAGGTCACCCCCAGGTTGATGGAGGTGATGGTCTTGCCTTCGCCGTGGATGGCGCTGGTGATGGTCAGGACCTTGGGCTGGGCCTGCTTGTCGCCCAGGGCCTGCAGGTTGGTGCGCAGGATGCGGTACTGCTCGGCGATGGGCGAGGACGGGTCGAAGTAGGCCACGACGTGCGGGTCGACCTTGGACTCGGTCGCCGCGCGCACGACGTAGGGCTTGAACTCCTCGCGCTTCTCGATGCGCTCGATCTGCTTCTCGGCCGCTTTTTTCAGTGCGTCGGTGAACTTCCCCATGCGATCTCCTCCGGATTAATGACAGGCTCTATAGTGTTGGCACAATTCGCAGCAGATCTGTTCCTGGCCGTGCTCGGCGCGGATCCACTTGGTCGCGCACTCCTGCGCAAGCTGGCACCTCTCGCAGCAGAATGTCTTGACGACGTCCGTCGCCTCCTGGATCCTGGCGTGCGACTCGCCGATCACCTCGCGCATCAGGCCGGCGTCTATCTCACGGCGCTCATAGACGAAGCCACTCAGGAGGGCGTTGTCGCAGATATAGTTGATGAGGCGCGGGATGCCCCCGGAGAACATGAAGACCTGTTCCAGGGCCTGCGAGGAGAAGAGGGTGCCCGCCTTGCCGTTTTCCGCCACGACCCCCAGCCGGTGGTTCACGTACTTGACCGTCTCATCGGGGCTCAGCGGATACAGGTGATAGTGGATGGCGACGCGCTGGCGGAACTGTTCTAAGTCCTTGAGTCTGAGTTTCTCCCGGAGTTGGGGCTGGCCCATGAGGATGATCTGCAGGAGTTTGTCGGTGTCGGTCTCCAGGTTCGAAAGCATACGCACCTCTTCGAGAACCGAGGGGGTCAGGTTCTGCGCTTCATCGATGATCAGGATGACGTTCTTGTCTTCCTGCATGCGCTCGATCAGGTAATCATTAAGCTGCACCAGGAGCTTGACCTTGGTGCCGGGGCGGTACGGCACGTTCAGGTCTTCGAGAACAGCGACGATGAGCTCCTTGGCCGAGAGGTGCGTGTTGGTGATCATGCAGACTTCGTTGTGCCGGTCGTCCAGGCGCTTCAAGAGCGCGCGGCAGACCGTGGTCTTGCCGGCGCCGATCTCGCCCGTGATGACGACAAAGCCCTTGCGTTCGACGATGGCGTAATAGAGGCGGTCCAGGGCCTCGGCGTGCTTGGGGCTCGGATAAAAGAAGCGCGGGTCGGGGCTGTTGTTGAAGGGCTTGCTCTTGAGGTTATAGAATTGTTCGTACATGGTCCCTTGGGCTTTAGGGCTTTTGTAACAGCGAATACAATCCGGTGATCAGGACCAGCAGGGCGCTGACCGCGATGAAGACGAACATCCTGAAGCGGCTGCGGCTGCGGCTGACGGCGATGTCCTCCTCGGTGAGGATCTTCGAGATGCCGCCCAGGATCGGATACTCCAGGAACTCCTTGGCCTCGTCGATGCTCAGGATCGAGTGGTCCGTGAACTCCATCAACAGGACGAGCCCAATGCCTGCGGCGGTGCCCAAAAAGACGCCGATGAAGACGATGAGCGGCTTGTTCGGGCTGACGGGCTTCAAGGGCAGGCGTGGCGGGTCCAAAACGGTATAGCGCGTCCCCTGCTTGGAGGCCTCGAGGCGCTGGGTGATCTTGGCCGTCTCCAGGCGCTGCAGGAGCATGTTGTAGATGCTTTCGTTGACCTGGGCGTCGCGCGCCATGGTCGTGTCCATCTTGTCCAAGAGGAGCAGCTGATAGAGCGCTTCGTTGGAGCCCGTGGCCGACGGGTTGAGCTTGTCGAGCGGCACGAGGTCTTTGGCGGTCGAGGCCTCGGCCTGCACCTGCTGGAGCGCGTTGTCGATCTGCTCCTTGATGACATTGGCATAGGGGGAGGACGCCGTGGGGATGGGCTGGGCCTTTTCGACGTCGAACTCCTCTTCCTGGAGTTGCCTCTCCATCTCGACGATGCGGCGGCGGTAGTCCTGGACCAGGGGGTGGGCCTCTGTCGAATCGACGAGGAGCCCATCGAGCTTGTCGCTCATGTCCGCGATCTCGGCCTCCCTGATCTTGCGCCGGTAGACCTTGATCTGGTCCTTCAGGAACTCGATGGCGATCGACGACTCCTTGTTCTGGGCCTTCATGTTCTCTTCGACGAAGATGTCGTTGACCGTCTGGACGACCTTCTTGGCCTCGGTGGGGATGGGGCTGGTAAAACTGATCTTGATGAGGTTGGGCCCCTGCATGCGCACGCTGATCTTGCGCCGGAGGTCCAGGACCAGCTTTTCGAAGTCGTATTGCGACTTGACGTCTTTGGCGAGCTGCAGGCGCTCGACGAGCTGGACGAGGCTATTCCAACCCAGGATCTGCTCGCGGATATTGCGCATGCGGCTGACGACGTCCGCGGAGACGGCGATGCCGCTGATGAGCGGGTTAAGGGTCTTTTCCTCCTCTATCATGACGACGCTGTAGGACTCGTAGACCTTGGGCAGCAGGGCGCCCACGACGATCCCGGCCACGATCCCGACGACCGCCGGGATCAGGAGAAGCCACTTGCGCCTGAAGAAGATCTTGACGTAACGGATCGGTAATTGTGTCGCGCTGAGCAATCCTTCGGTTTTCATGCCTTCTCCTCTTCTTATCTTATCAATAAGGGGTGGACAGGTCCTTGGCCGTGCTGACGGTGCTCTGCACCGGGCTGATCACGCGGAAGATCTTGGCAAAGAGCGTCGCCGGCACGACGACCACGTCGCCCGGGAGCATCTCGCGGTCAAGGTCGAGCTTTCCTTCATAGAGAAGGGCGTAGAGATCGACCGTCATCTGCTCGGGTTTGCCGCTCTTGTCCGGATGGATGAGGGCCGTGCGGCGCATGGCCGCCGACAGGGTCGGCAGGCCCGCCTGGACCACCGCTTCACGCATGGAGATCGTGTCCGCCTTCATGTAATACTTGCCCGGCCGGCCGACCTCGCCGATGACGTAGATCACCTTGCTGCGGTATTCGAGGATGGTCACGTCGACCTCGGGCGTGATGATGTACTTGGAGAGGATCTTGGTGATGAGGTCCTGGACCTCGGTCTTGGTCAGGCCGCTGATCCCGATGTCGCCGACGAACTTGTACTGGATCTTGCCTTCGGCGTTGATCAGGTACCTGTCGCTGAACTCGGGGTGGCGGCGCACGGCTATTTCGATGATGTCATCCGGACCCAGGGTGTAGCGGGTCGGTTCTTTTGTCGCCTCCTTGGGCGTGACCGTCGACGGGGGGGGCGTCTTTTCGGCGCCGGCGTCCGCCTTCGCGGAACCGTTCTCCTCGCCCTGGACGAGCGTCTCCCGGCCGAGCGCCTCTTTAAGGAGCTCCAGGTCCGAAGGACGCAGGCCCGTCTCTTTGTCGACCTGTTCACCGGCCGGCCGCGACGGCGCCTCGACGATTTCCAGCTCCGCGGCCGCCGCCAACGAGGCCGCGCAGCCCACGGCAAACACCGCGGCAAAAATCTTCAGCAAACCTTTCATCTGGAACCTCCCGATTATTTGTGATCCGGTAAGCATTATTGATCCGCTGAGTCTCATTAATAGAAGATGGTCTGGCGGAACGCCTTGAGCTTGCGCAGGTCCTTGTCGTCGAAGACGCGCCACCCGCGGAAGTCGCGCTTGGAACGGCGCACCTTGCCCGCCTTCTCCCAGCGGACGATGGTCTTGGCCGAGACGCCGATGAGGCGCGCGGCCTCCGTGATGGTCAGAAAGTCGCTTCCGTTTGCCATGCCGTTCTCCTTGTTCATGTCGGGGAGTCTCTTTTTGGGCCTGAGGGGACTCGTCCTACGGGTCCCGATGGGGCTTGTCCTAAATTGTCTGGGTTTGTCTAAGTATGTCCTGGTATGTCTGGGACTGACCAACACTATCCTATTTATGCAGGGGCTGTGCCAGAACCGGCCTTGGGGCCGGATTTTCTCACCGCAGGCCGTAATCCTTTAGGGCGCAAGGGGTAGCAGGGGTTCTTTTTTCGGTCGGCGGGCGGTATCGACGGGAAATCCGGCGGCGGGCGGACCGGATGTGTTGCCTTTAGGCCTCATTTTGGGAGGTCGCCTAAGGCCCGATCCAAAGGGAAGTTGTGGAAAACCTTGTTTTTGGACAGTTGTAACTTATTGGTATTAAAAAGGTTGGCTGACTGTTGCGGATTATCAACACGTTTCTAACAAGGGAAACCCCGTTTCCAAACGGGGTTTCTAAACGGGGTTTGGAAACGGGGTTTCGAGAAAAGAAATGAAGGTGGCGCGCTTGAATTGATCGAGATTTTTATAGTACAACAAGATAGGCTCTCGCCTTAAATAGATGGAGAGTTCATTGCCTGGATTTAAATAGTGTTTCAGGCTTGACCATTTATAGTTACACAAAAACTCTTTGAGGAATTGGTTATCTTTTCCTTTCTGGGGTAGTTTCAGCGGGTTGGTGTGGACGTATCGGACTACTTGAATCATATAGCTATCATCTGAAATTAAATTCGCCCTGAAGGGGCCCTGGAATAGAGTCCCTTCCCTCCTGTATTTTGCATTGAAATATTTTGCGTAAGATACTGTCAATTTATGCATCAAACGACTTATGCCGCCCTCTGCTTTTTGATACAAAATCAAATGGAAATGGTTGGGCATGAGACAATAAGCTGTGGCCTCGACCAATTTCCCCTTTCGTTCTCCGGTGTAGCGCGCGAGCGTATTAATATCATTTAGAAGCCGAAAATTGCCTAAGAAACGCTCGTAATCATCCTGGTCAAAGAAAATCTGCCGTTTTTCTACAGCTCGGTTGTAGACGTGGTAATAGTGATCCTGATAGAGTGGAACTTTTCTCATGGCAACCCCCCTTTGTTCTATGATGTGTTTTTAGGGAATCGCCCGAAGGGGAAGATTTGTTACGGGAGGAAAATCGGGCTTGCGGCAATTAAGCAATAAAATACTCCGATTGCCGCACCCTGTCAAGTAGAAACCCCGTTTGGAAACGGGGTTTCTAAACGGGGTTTGGAAACGGGGTTTCGGAAGCACGGATTATCAACAAGTTTTAACAGGGGTCAGACCATCTCAAGCATCTTGTTGATGGCGGCGCGGGCGCGGCGGCGGATGTCGTCGGAGACGCGAACCTCGAACTTCTCCTCCTCTAAAGACCAGAGGACCTTTTCGAGGTTCGTGCGCTTCATGTCGGGGCAGATGCCATGCTCGGAGGCGGGGTAGAACTTCTTGCCGGGGTTGTCCTTGGCGAGACGGTAGATGATACCGATCTCGGTCCCGACGATGAACTCCTTGTCCTCGCTGTCGCGGGCGTAGGCGCACATCTTGCTCGTGGACAGGGCCCTATCCGCCATCTCCACCACTTCGGGCCGGCACTCGGGGTGCACCATGATCTTGGCCTTAGGATGCAGGCGCAGCTGCCTGATGATGTCCTCGGGTATGATCTTGACGTGGGTGGGACAATGCCCATCCCACAAGATGAGACGTCTGCCCGTCTTGCGGGAGGCGTAATCGGCGAGGTACTTGTCGGGGATGAAGACGATCTCTTTGTGGGGGTCGATCCTGGAGACGATGCCGACCGCGTTCGTCGAGGTGCAACAGATGTCGATCTCGGCCTTGACGGCGGCGGGGGTATTGACGTAACCGACGATGACGGCCCGGGGGTGGCGTTCGCGCAATTCGCGCACGTCCGCGGCGGTGATCATGTTGGCCATGGGACAGCCCGCCTTGAGGTCGGGGATCAATACCTTCTTGTCCGGGCACAGGATCGACGCGGTCTCGGCCATGAAGTACACCCCGCAGAAGAGGATGATCTTCTTGTCGGACTTTGCCGCGATGCGGCTCAGCTCCAGGGAGTCGCCGCAGTGATCGGCGATGTCCTGGACCTCGCCGATCTGATAATTGTGGGCGAGGATGACGACGTCCTTCTCCCTGCGGATCTTATTGATCTTATCGATGAGTTCCTGTGCCATGACGCTTAAAAACTCCCCTCAAAAGCTCCCTGTTATGCGACTGCCTGCCACCACCGTGTCACCCCTGTAGATGACCGCGAACTGGCCCGGGGTAATGGCCGGCTGGGCCTGGCGGAATTCGGCTTTCAGCCCGGCTTTGGTGACAGAGGCGACACGGAGGGCCGCTTCCGGATGATTATACCTGATTTTGGCCTTAAGGGAACGCCTTTTGTTAAGGGCGTCCCATTCCAATATGTTGACCTCGTCCGCCACGATGCCCTTGCCGAAGACCTGCTTTTTGGGGCCGACCGTGAGCCGGTGACGCGCGGGGTCTATAGCAAGGACATAAAGGGGCTGCGGAGCGGACAGGCCCAGGCCCCCGCGCTGACCCAGGGTAAAGTTGAAGATGCCCTGGTGGCGGCCGAGGACCCTGCCTTGCGTATCGATGATGTCTCCCGCCTTGAAGTAGGAGGCATCGAGCCGTGTCTTCAGGAAGGCGCGGTAATCATCGTCCGGGATGAAACATACTTCCTGACTGCCCGGCTTGTCGGCGACGACGAGGCCCTTTTTGTGGGCGAGCCGGCGGACATCTTCTTTTGTTAACTTGCCTAATGGCAATAGGATATGACTAAGCTCCTTCTTGGGGACCTGACAGAGAAAGTAGGACTGCTCTTTGCGGTTATCCGTGCCCTTTTTCAGGGAGTAGACACGGCCATGCTTTTCAATATGGGCATAGTGGCCGGTGGCCAGATAGGGGATGCCCATAGCGCGGGCCCTGGCGAGGAGGGCGCCGAACTTCAGATACTGGTTGCAGCGCACGCAGGGGTTGGGGGTCCGGCCTGACATGTACTCGCGGACAAAGTCGTGGATAACGGCCTTCTCGAGGTCCTTGCCGAGGTTCAAGACGTAGTGGCGGATGTCGAGCTGACGCGCCACCCTGCGGGCATCCTCGATGCCCTCCCTCCCGCAGCAGGCGGGCCTGCGGGGGCGACAGGTTGGCCTGCGGCGGGGGCGACAGGTTGGCCTGCGGCGGGCGCCAGTGGGGATGTCGAAGCACATCGTCGCGCCGATGACTGTGTAGCCCTGCTCCTTAAGCAGGAGCGCCGCCACGGAAGAATCTACGCCGCCGCTCATCGCTACCAAAACGTGTCTGCTCATATGCGGACCTCGCTTGTCTCGCATACACTTTCCCGAACAGCTCGGAAACTGTTTCCAGGCCAATCGGGATGTTTCCAGGCCAATCGGGAAACTGCTTAAATTACCAGCGGATGTCGAGGCCGAACTTGAAGAGGCGGCCTTGTTCGGGGATACCGTCGATCTCCTGGTACTCCTGGTTAAACAGGTTGTAGACCTCGAAGAAGAGGCGCCAGCCGTCAGATAGAGGTATCGCTAGGCGGTCGTTGACCACCACCCAGGCGCGGCGCGCGGGTTTCTTCTTCATGACCACGTCGCAGCGGTTATGGCCGAAGGGCAGATCCCAGTCAATGCCCAGCCGCACCATGTGCTTCAGATAGTTCAAGCCGTATTTGTAGAGCTTGCCGTCGTCACCCAGTTTCTTGTCGGAATAGACGTAACGCAGGTCCAATGCCGTCGTGTCGCCGGCCTGCCACGCGAGATAGCCGTTCAACCCCCAGGCGTAGGCCCTGCTGATGTTGCGCGCCACGAAGGTCGCGTCCGCGGCCGTGAGCTTGGTGAAATCGATCGTGTCCTCCTCGCGGCGGCCGAAGACGCTCAAAGAAACATCAATATCCGGGGTGACCTTTTTGTGCCAGCCCGCCTCGACGTTGACGGCGTGCTCCGGTTCGAGGTCCGGATCGCCCGTCGTCGTCGGGTCGCTGTAGTAGAGCTCGGTAAAGGTCGGCACGCGCATGGTGCGGCCGACGGTGACGTAGACCTCGGCGTGACCGGCGGTGGCGCGGGTGAGCGAGACGCCGCCGGTGAGCTCGGAGCCGGAAGTCGTGTACTCATCGAGACGCAGGGTCACGTTGAGCGCGGTCTCATCGGAAAGCTCGAAGCGCGGGTCAAGAATGACGTCCCAGTGGCCGCGGCTGTGGTCACCGAGGTTGCTCGATGCGATGCGCTCCTCGCCGTAGTCAAGGCCGAGCGGCAGGTCCCAGGCGTCAAAGTGGCGGGTGACGGTGGCGCCTATGCCGTAGCTATCGGTGCGGTGGTGGTTAAGGTAGAGCGCGAGGTTCTCGACGTTGAGCGCGAACTTGTCGTGGTGTTGACGAAAGGAGGCGCGGGGCTCTATGGTCCAAGTGCCGTCGCCCGTGGCGTTGCCCGTGCCGCCGCCTGTGGCTGTGCTACCTGTGCCTGAGCCGCCGCCTATGCCTGTGCCGTCGGCTAAGCGGGCCCGCAGGTTCACGAAGCGCGTGTCCGTCCACTCCTTGGAAGGATAGCCGCTGTGCGGCGTGTAAAAATCATAGGCGCCGAACTCTTTCTCGTTATAACCGGCGTCGAGGAAGAGACCCGCGGCGTCATCCCCCCAGGCGGCCGAATAGAAAAAGGTCTCGGTGCGCGCGTCCGTGTCGTAGCGCGAGCCGCCGCTCTGGGCGTGGCCGACGCTGACGACGTGGTGGCCGGCCAGACCCGCAAAGCTCAGGCGGCCACGGGCCTCAAAGGTCTCGTCATTGCCGCCGGCGAGGGAAAAAGAATTGTTGCCGGCGGCGGAGGCGCTGGGCTGGCCGGCGGCGCGGACGGCAGGCTGACCGGCGACGGGGGGCTGACCGGCGACGGGGGGCTGACCGGCGACGGGGGGCTGGCCGGCGGCAAGCTGACCGGCGACGGGTTGGCCGGCGGCGGGCTTCCTGAGGACGAAGTTCACCGCGCCGCCGATGCCGTCGGGGCCGTACTTGACGGAGGCGGCGGCCGGGATCAGCTCGACGCGCTCGATGTCTTCGACGTTGAAGAAGAGGTCAAGGTCGTGGTGGGCGGTCTGGGAGTCCTTGATGCGCACGCCATTGACGAGGATGAGGACCTGCTGAAACGTGGAGGCGTTGAGGGCAAGGTCGGATTTGATGCCGAAGCGGCCGCGGGTCTGCAGGTCCACGCCCAGCGCGCTGAGCACGTCTTCTGCAGACGAGAAGGCCCTCCTCTCGATATCCTCGCGCGTCATGACGGCTGTCACCGGGCCAGGCCCGACCCGCCATACGCTCTGTCTCACCACAATGGGCTCAAGGTCCAAGCCCTCCCCCGCCTGCGCCGGCGCGATCGCTGCCAGACACGCGGCCGCCGCCGCAAACAGGCAAGCCGCGCTAAGACTTCTTCTCTTCATAGAGGGGGGACATGGCACGCAGCTTCGTCACGATGCCGGGGAAGACTTCCAGAAAGCGATCAATGTCGCCGTCCTTGTTGAAGCGACCCAGGGTCAGACGCAGGGAGCCGTGGCACAGCTCATGCGGACGGCCGATCGATAACAGGACGTGGGACGCCTCGAGGTCACCCGAAGTGCAGGCCGAGCCCGTCGAGGCCGCGATGCCCAGCATGTCCAGGCTCAGGAGCATGGACTCGCCTTCGACGAACTCTATAGAGAAATTGACATTATTGGGCAGGCGCTGGTTCGGATGTCCGTTCAGGTAGGCGCGGTCGATGCGCTTGGGGATCTCCGCGATGAGCCGGTCACGCCAGACGGTCTGCTGCCTGGCCTCGGTGTCCATCTTCTTGGCGCAGATCTCGATCGCCTTGCCCGTGCCCACGATGCCGGGCAGGTTTTCCGTCGAGGCCCGGCGCCGGTTCTCCTGGCCGCCGCCGCGCAAAAACGGCAGGAGACGCGTGCCCTTGCGCACGTAAAGACACCCTACCCCTTTGGGCCCGTAAAACTTGTGCGCCGACAGCGACAAGAGGTCGACGTTCAGGTCGTTGACGTCAACGGGGATGTGGCCGACCGTCTGGACCGCGTCGGTGTGGAAATAGACCCCTTTCCCCTTCACGATCCGGCCGATCTCCCTGATGGGCTGGATGGTCCCGATCTCGTTATTGGCGTGCATCACGGAGACAAGGACCGTCTTGTCCGTGAGGACGGCCGCGACGTCATCGGGGGCTATCATCCCCTGGGCGTCGGGCTTGACATACGTCACCTTGTAGCCCTGCTTCTCCAGAAACTGCGCCGGCTCGATGACGGCGTGGTGTTCCACGGCCGTCGTGACGACGTGGTTACCCTTCTTGGCGTTCGCCCACAGGACGCCGAAGAGCGCGGTATTATCCGACTCCGTCCCTCCCGAGGTGAAGACGATCTCTTCGCTCTTGGCGCCCAGAAAAGAGGCGATCCGGCTGCGCGCGGCCTCAACGGCCTTGCGGCTCTCCTGGCCAAACCCGTGGATGCTCGAAGGGTTGCCGTAACGCTCCGTGAAATAAGGCATCATCGCCTCCAGGACCTCGGGGTCCGTGGGCGTTGTCGCCGCGTAATCCAGATAGATCCTCTCCATAGCGACCTCTCTTCTTTAAGCGAGGCCTCGCCTCGAACAGCGGTCCTGTTTGAGTCCTCGTCTCGAACAAGCGATCAAATCTTGCCTGTCAGCCAGATGGCATAAAGCAGGCCCAACAGCAGGGACATTATACTCACCATCGCAAGGTAGATAAAGAGGATTTTGCCGCCGAACTTCTTGCGCAGGACGAGGATCGTGCCGTAGCTCG
>Ga0315537_1001618_pt1 | contig 17571 bp, 16 predicted proteins | sample SalMarSW160270MG_FD_203091 | JGI IMG/M metagenome (GOLD analysis project Ga0315537, IMG submission 203091) | Salt marsh sediment microbial communities from the Plum Island Ecosystem LTER, Massachusetts, United States - Salt Marsh Sediment SW1602-70 ... | reverse complement strand
CCCTGCTCCAGTGCAGCCTGGAGAGACAGGCGGTAGCCCATGCCTATCTCTTCGTCGGGCCGCCTCAGGTGGGTAAGATGACGCTGGCCCTGGACCTGGCTAAGGCGCTTAACTGCGGGGCCCCGGAGCCTCCCTGCGGAGAGTGTGCCTCCTGCCGGAAGATAGCCGCCGGTAAGCACGCCGACGTCCAGGTGATAGACCTTGAGGGGGGCCGTAATTCAGGCGAAGCCAGGCTCCAGACCGGAATCAGCATCGACCAGATTAGGGCCATGCAGCACGCCGCCAGCCTGCCGCCGTTTGAGGGCAAGTTTAAGGTGTTCATTATCGACGGGGCTGAACTCATGTCGCACGAAGCGGCTAACTGCCTGCTCAAGACCCTGGAGGAGCCGGTGGGGCGGGTAATCTTCGTCCTGCTCGCCGCCGGTGAGAGGCCGCTACTGGCCACCATTGTCTCCCGCTGCCAGCGGCTGGAGTTACCCCCGCTGAGCACGGCTGAGGTCGAGGCGGCGCTCAGCAGCCGCTGTAGCCTGGAGACGCCGCGCGCTGACCTGCTTGCCAGGCTGTCCGGCGGCTGCCTGGGCTGGGCGCTTAACGCCGTCCTCGATGATAGCCCGCTTAAGCAGCGGGCGGAGCGGCTGGAGAGGCTCCTTAAGGTAGTTAGCGGCGACGGCGAGGAGCGTCTTGATTACGCCCTTCAGCTGGCCACTCAGTTCGGCCAGAACCGGGAAGCGGTTACCGAGATTCTGCACCTGTGGCTCGGGTGGTGGCGTGACCTGCTGCTCATCAAGGCTGGCTGCGGGGGGCTCATCACCAATACCGACCTGGAAGATACCCTTACCGGCCGTGCCGGGGGCTATACCCTGCTCGAGATAAGGGACTTTATCGCCGGTATTCAGGCGGCGCTTGAGCAGCTTAAGCAGAACGCTAATCCGCAGCTTGTGCTGGAGGTGCTTATGCTCAGCCTGCCGCGGAGAGTTGGGTGAGATATGGCTAATATTGTAGGCGTACGCTTTAAGAGGGCCGGGCGGGTGTACTACTTCGACCCGGCGGATATCGAGCTAGAGGTAAACGACTACGTGGTGGTTAAGACCAGCCGCGGCCTGGAGATGGGGCGGGTGGTTATTGCCCCCGAGCAGGTAATGGAGAGCGAGCTAGAGGAACCGCTGAAGCCGGTGATACGCAAGGCGGAGGCGGAGGATATTGAGCAGACCCGGGAGCTGGAGGAGAAGAGTGCCGAGGCCCTGGCTGAGTGCGGTCAGTGGATTGATAAGCTCAGGCTGCCCATGAAGCTGCTGGCTGCGGAATACAATCTCAGCGGCAGCCGGCTTACCGTTTTCTTCAGCGCCGCCGAGAGGGTCGATTTCCGCGAGCTGGTCCGGGAGCTGGCCAATCATTTCAAGGTGCGGGTGGAGTTAAGGCAGGTAGGGCCCAGGGACGGGGCCAAGCTGGTCGGCGGCTTCGGTCGCTGTGGCCGCCCGTTGTGCTGCGTCAGCTTTTTAAACGAGTTCGACCCGGTCTCCATTAAGATGGCCAAGGAGCAGGACTTACCCCTTAACCCCATGAAGATATCGGGCGTCTGCGGGCGTCTCATGTGCTGTCTGGGCTACGAGTCCGAGGTCTACCGGGCAATACGCAACAAATTGCCCAGGAAGGGCCAGCAGGTGTCTACCTCCAAGGGACTGGCCTCGGTGGTGGCCGTTAATCCCCTCAAGGAAACGGTAACCGTGGAGCTGGAGAACGGGGCGACCCTAGAATTACCCCTCAGCGAGATAGCCGTCGAAGCCAGCCAGTCCCGCCGCCAGCGTAAGAAGGGTTGAGTCCGCTACCCCTTTACTGGGGAAGGTATTTCCGCCACCCGGCCTGGTTTTTGAGCTGGTGGGGTATGTAGAAGGGCAGCTTATCGCGCGGGGGTGAGGGGGGGCGAGTCAGCTTCATCCCGGCCTGCTCCGGCGTCCTGCCCGCCTTGTGGCGGTTACAGGGGATACAGGCGCTGACCACGTTCTCCCAGGTATGCTCGCCGCCCCGGTAGCGGGGGATAATATGGTCCAGGGTGAGCTGCTTACCTTCCCGGCCGCAGTACTGGCAGGTATAATGGTCGCGGCTGAAGACCTCAAGGCGAGTAAGTCTCCTCTTTGGCCGGGGACGCTTTATCATGTAGGCCAGGCGGATTACCGAGGGCACGTCGAAGGTCTGCACGGCCGAGTGTATCAACCCGGTGCCGTTCTCAAGCATCTCCGCCTTTCCCTGATACACCAGGACGACCGCCCGCCGGGCGCGACATATATTGAGCGGCTCGTAGTTCTGGTTTAATACCAGGACGGGCAGGTTTACCACGATTAAGGTCTCCTCCCGGGGTTATGCCGACGCGCCCCGCGTCTCCTTGAGCCAGGTACGCCTCATTTTACTTAAAAACCGCTCTCTTTACAAGACTGGGGCCGGCGGCCTAGTCCCAGCGGCCTCTCTTAGCGCCGCGGGGTGCCTTCTTACGGCTGGAGCGCAGGTCGCTGCGGTAGTCGGGCACGATTATGTTAAACGGGGTGCTGATTTTGTGGTCGACCAGCCGGGAGCCGATGGGGCTGTCAATCTCATCCAGCGAGCAGCGGGTGGTAACTATGGTGGGCAGCTTGGCGTTATAGCGGTAGTTCATGACCTGATAGAGCTTTTCCTGCGCCCAGGGGGTGGTGGTCTGCTCCCCGAAATCATCCAGAACGAGCAGCGGGGCGGTCTTTACCATCTCGAAGAGCTGGTCGTAGGATACCTTGCTCTCCGGGTTGAAGGCGGAGCGCAGGTGGTCGAGAAAGTCGGGCACCACCACGAACAGGGCTGGCTCTCCGGCCTGGTAGCGGTAGTTAACGATGGCCGCCGCCAGGTGAGTCTTACCGCAGCCGTTCTCGCCCTGGAATACCAGCCAGCCTTCTGGGGACTTGGCAAAGCTCATGGCCAGGTTAAACGCCTTCTCCAGGTTCTGGCGCTGCTCGGGTAAAAGGTTAGCCCGTTTCCAGTCAAACCGGTCGAAGGTCATCTCCTTCTGCAGTTCAAACTCGGCTTCCCAGCTGTGTCCCGTCGGGTCCTGTCTCGCTTCAACCGCGTATATCCGGGCCAGGTCGGGGTTGCTCAACCGGCTGCGCACCCGCTCTTCCAGGTCGTCTATCGGGGTGATGGTGACAATCACGGTGGCTAGCTTACTGTTAAAGCGGTGGTTAAGTAGCTGGTCCAGCTTTTCCTTCGCCCAGGGGGTAGCGGACTGAACCCCCAGGTCGTCCAGCACCAGAAGGGGGGCGCTACGTACCTGGTCGAAGAACTCGTCGTAGGGGACCTCGCTAGAGGGGCTGAAGCTAGCGCGCAGCCGGTCTAAGAGGTCGGGGGTGGAGATAAAGAAGGCCGGTCGGCCCTGGCGGATACAATCGTTAGCGATGGCCGCCGCCAGATGGGTCTTCCCGCAGTTACTGGGGCCGGTCAGTACCAGCCACCCTGCGGGCTCGCGGGCGAAGGCCCTGGAGGCTTCGAAGGCGCGGCTGAAGAGCTCCTGGTTTACCGGGCTGCCGCTCCTTCCCTGCGGGACGAGGGTCTCGAAGGTAAAACGGGTCAGCGAGCCCAGGTTGCTGTAGCGTAAGAGGTGGGTCTGCTGCTCCCTGTCCAGGGTTTCCTTAGCGCAGCGGCAGGGGATGACCCGGCTGAAGTCGGGCTTTCCCGAGGGGAGACGGGGGTGCACGAAGCCCGCCCCCTGGCACACCGGGCAGCCGTTACCCGCTGATTCTGCCTCGGGGTCGCTAGCGCCAGACCATGTGTCCATATTTGCCCTTGACGTATTTGTCGGGGTCTTGTTTTTTAGAATCTCGCCGATAGGTTCCACTTTCTCTGCCCTCTTGCGACCAGCGTTCCAGAATGGCCGAGATATAGCTCCACTTGCGCTTGTTCTGACTCACCGCCTCCTTAAGCGCGTCCTTAATCCAGGCTGCCGGATAGAGCCTCTCCGCCTCTTTAAGCTCCTCGGCAATCATGGGGGTGAGCATACCGATGTTCTCCTCGTAGAGGGTGAAGATGTCGGGCGGCTCCTCGGCCTCCGCAGGACCCGGCTCCTCGGCCTTCAGTCCGGGGAGGCTGAGCTCGCCGCTCTGAATCCGGGCCACGGCCTCCCGGTCCGCCTCGGTGTTGAGGAAGTAGACGTCCTCTTTAGCGCCGTCCCTGTCCAGGGTCGTGCGGAGGAAGGCCCCCCGTCCCGCGGCCATCTCCAGGGCCCTATCGAGCACTTCGACCGGCGGCTCGGCGGCCTGTTTCAGGCTGCGCATCAGGCTGGTGTTACCCAGTAGCTCCCCGCGGCTTACGAAACGGGGGTGGCCCCGCTTGCGGTAGAGGGCCGCCAGGAGATACAGGGTTACCTTGAGCTCGGTTATATCGCTGATCTGCGGCAGGATGGCGTTGAAGAAGGGGTTGGGTAGCGGCGTAAACTGCATTTTGGCCGGGAAACCCTTAAACTTATCCATGTGATACGTCCTTAATAATAACCCGTCCCAACTAGCGGCTGGGGTCTTAATACTTCACAACAGGCTCGGCTCGGCATTAGCAATATTCTCGAACTTGGCCAGTTTGGGGATGAAGCGCAGATTTACCTGCCCGGTAGGCCCGTTACGGTGCTTGGCGATGATAATCTCCGCCATGCCTTCGGGGTATTCCTTGTCCGGGTGTTGGTCGCTCCATTCTTCTCTCGAGTAGTAGTAGTCGTCGCGGTAGATAAACATAACCACGTCGGCGTCCTGCTCGATACTGCCGCTGTCACGCAGGTCGGAGAGCTGAGGGCGGTGCGAGGCCCGCCACTCCGAGGCCCGGCTGAGCTGGGAAACGGCTATCAGCGGTACTTCAAGCTCGCGGGCGATGGCCTTGAGGGAGCGGGAGATGTAGCTTATCTCCTGAACCCTGTTTTCCACCCTGCTGTCCGCGTGCATCAGCCCCAGGTGGTCGACGATGATGAGGTTTACCCCCCGCTCGTAGTGGAGCCGGCGCGCTTTACTCCGTAGCTCCACCACCCTTAGCTGGGGCGAATCATCAACGTAGATGGGGGCCTCGCCGAGGACCCCGGTCGCCTCCATAATCCGCCTCTCCTCCGCCTCCGTGTGCAGCCCGAGACGAACCTGTTTCAGGTTGACCCCGGACTCGCTGGAGAGCAGGCGCAGCACCAGCGATTCCCGGGACATCTCCAGACTGAACAGGGCCACGCAGGCCCCGTGGCCAACGGCGGCATTCCGGGCGATGTTAAGGGCCAGGCTGGTCTTACCCATGCTCGGCCGGCCGGCGACAATAACCAGGTCGGAGCGCTGAAAGCCGCCCAGGAACTCGTCCAGGCCGGTAAAGCTGGACAGGACGTGGGGGAATGCCTCGGCGGCCCCTTCTTCCGTCGGCGCGGGGGCCGTCTCTTCGAAGTATCTGTCCAGCACCTGACGGATGGGCATCAGGTCCTGGCTGAACTGTCCCTGTCTCAGTCGAAAGAGGACGTCCTCCGCCCGGCTGAGGCTGGTATCGACGCTCGGGTCGGCGGCGTAGCCGATGTCCGTAATCTGCTTACCGGCGCTGATGAGGTGGCGCATTACGGACAGGCGGTAGACAATCTGGGCGTAGTGCTCGATGTCCAGCGAGGTCGGCACTATGGATATCAGGTGACTCAGGTAGGCGGCGCCGCCGCACGCCTCCAGCTTACCCTGCCGGTCGAGCTCCTGGGCCAGGGTAATCTGGTTTATGGCTTCGTTGCGCTGGTAGAGCTGTCGGCAGGCGCTATAGAGCTGGGCGATGCGCTCGCTGTAGAAGCTGGACGGCTGAAGCAGGGTGGCAATCTGGTAGATGGCGCTGCCGTCTATCAATAGCGAGCCAATCACGGCTTCTTCGGCGTCAATATCATGCGGCGGTAGCTTTTCGTCGTTCACCTAGCCGGACTCCTCGTCTCCCTTTTCTTTCTTTGCTTCCTTTTCCGCCTTTTCCGTATCTTCAACTACCGTAATCTTTATCTGGGGTACCAGGTCCTTGGCTAGTTTAACCGGCACCTCGTAGCTACCGAGCTGGCGAATGGGCTCGGCGAGTTCTATCTTTCTCTTATCGACCACCAGCCCGGCGCTGTTCTTCAGCTCGTCCGCGATGTCGGCGTTGGTAATCGAGCCGTAGAGGTGGTCCTTGGCGCCCACCCGAGCCTTAAGGGTGACCTCTTTCCCGTCCAGCTCTCCGGCCAGCTCCCGTAGCTCGGCCTCGCTTTCCGCCTGCTGCCGTGCCTTCAGGCGCTTCCGTGCCTCCACCTGGCTGATAGCCTGGGCGTCGGCCAGCAGGGCCAGCTTTCGGGGGATGAGATAGTTCCGTCCGTAGCCGCTGGCTACCTCTTTTATCTCGCCGGCCTGGGCTACGTTGGGCACATCCTCTAGAAATACAACCTTCATCGGGTTCCACCTTTCTAACTAATAATTATACTGCACCGGTAAAAGGAGTAAAAGGTTATCGTCGGCTAGGTCAGAAATTTGGTCGCCTGAATGGCGGCGGTAGCTCCATCGCCGCAGGCGGTTATTACCTGCCGCGGCGAGCCCTTTCGTATATCACCGGCGGCGTAGATACCGGCCACCTCGGTTTCCATGAGGTCGTTGGTGATGACGGCGCCGTTCTCCGCCAGGGGGACGACCCCTTTGAGATACTCGGTGTTGGGGATAAAGCCAATCGAGACGAAGACGCCGGAGACGCTTAAGGTAGACTCCCGGCTGGTCTTAACATCGCGCAGCTTAAGGCCGCTCACCAAGTCTTTCCCCTCGATTTTGCTAACCACGCTGTCCCAGCGGAAGTCTATCTTCGGCTCGGAGAAGGCCTTCTCCTGAAGGATTTTGCCGGCGCGGAGCTGGTCGCGGCGGTGAATCACGGTGACTTTGCTAGCGAACTTGGTTAGATGCAGGGCTTCGGTAACGGCGGCATTGCCCCCGCCGACCACGGCTACCGGGAGCTCCCGGAAGAAGGCTCCGTCGCAGGTGGCGCAGTAGGATACCCCCTTACCCGTGAACTCCGCCTCCCCGGCTACCCCCAGCTTCTGGCGGTGGCAGCCGCTGGCGATAATAAGCGCCCGCGTCCGGTAGCTACCGCTGGCGGTCTCGATCACCTTCAGCTCCTTTTCCAGCCTTACGCCGGTAACCTCGGCTATGGTGGTCTTGAGGCCGTATTTGGTGGCCTGCTCGTGCATCAGCTCGGCGAGCTTGGTGCCGCTGATGCCATCCGGGAAGCCCGGGAAGTTATCCAGCCGCTCGGCGTTTACTATCTGACCGCCGACGAGACCCTTTTCGATGAGGAGGCTATCCAGCCTGGCCCTGGCGGTGTAGATTGCGGCGCTGAGCCCGGCCGGGCCGCCGCCGATGATAATAACCTCATAGTGCTGGGGACGTTGTGTCAATTTTGGCCTCCCTGTCGGAATTCCTCTTTAATCCGGCCGACCGTCTCCGGACTTGAAACCAGGTCGGCGACCGTCATGGCCATGGCCTTAGCGGCGTCGGTTAGCCCCCGGCTGCCGGCGTCCGAGGCTGCCGCCAGGGCAAACTCCGGAGAGTGGATGACCACCTCCTCGGGGGCGATGGCTACCTCGGGGTGGATGGCGGGCACCAGTTGACTTACGTTACCCATGTCGGTGCTGCCGAGGGCGCTCTCCGGGTCGCTGAGTCTTACCCTGCGTCCCAGGGACTCCAGATTCTCTCTGAAGAGCCGGGCCAGGGTCAGGTTAGAGCGCAGGGCGGCGTATCTAACGTCCCCCCAGCGGTGTTCCAGACGGGCCCCGGTGGCGGTGGCCGCCCCGGTAAAGCAGTCGATAACCCTCTCTTTGAGCTCGTCGAGATAGTCGTCGTCCTCGGCACGCACGATAAAGGTGCCGGCGCTGTGGGCGGGCACCACGTTGGGCGCCTCCCCGCCGTCGGTAATAATGCCGTGGATGCGGGCTCTGTCCCTGATGTGCTGCCGTAGCGAGTTAAGGGCGTTAAAGGACTGAATCATGGCTTCCAGGGCGTTGATGCCTGCCTCGGGGTGGGCTGCGGCGTGGGCCGCCCGTCCCTGGAACTCGACCTCCAGGGTCTGACAGGCGAGGGCCTGAGTGGCGGCGGTGTTGTGGGTGCCCGGGTGCACCATCATGGCGATATCGACGTTTTCGAAGGCGCCCCGCTTGGCCATGACCACCTTACCGCCGTAGACCTCTTCCGCCGGGGTGCCTATGACCAGGATGCCGCCCCCGAGCTGGTCGATGACCGGCTTACTGGCCAGGCCGGCGCCAGCGGCGCTGGCGGCGATGAGGTTATGACCGCAGGCATGGCCGAGCTGGGGTAGGGCGTCGTATTCCGCCAGAATGGCGATTACCGGCTTCCCCGTCCCGTAGCTTGCCCGGAAGGCGGTGGCTAGCTCACAGATACCCGCCTCTACGGAGAAGCCGTGCCCCGCCAGGTATTCTGTTAGCCAGGAAGCAGCCTTGGTCTCCTGGAAACCCAGCTCCGGGTTAGCGTGGATTCTGAGGCTGAGCTCGATAAGCTGCTCGCGGTGAGCATCCACTTCTCTAGCGACCGAGGCCTTTAGCTCTGCTAACTTCACGATTTCGTCCTGTCCCGTGGGTAAGCGTTAAGCCGAATAACTCTCTATTATAGCCTAGCGGGGGCCTGGATTACCAGGTCTTAATCGGACTCGGCGAGCCTGCCCACTACGGGGAATCTTTCCAGCAGCTCGGCGCCGTGGGGGGCGCTCTTCAGGGCTTCGGTCAGGTCGGTGCCGGCCCGGTGAGTGACCTGGTGTTTACCCCTCTGCCACAGGAAGCTCGGCGACACGTCGTATACCCTGCCCTCAAAGGCAACGTAAGCCACGCCGTGACTCCCGTCGTATCCTGCCAGCTCTTTTATGGTGAAGGTTCGCATCGGAAACCAGCCCTTCCTGCTAGCCAAAGGCGACATCGAGTAACATCATAGCCGCAAAGCCCCCCATCGCCCCCATGGTGGCTAAATCGGTGTTGCCGCCGCGCTGCGACTCCGGAATCACCTCCTCGATGACCACGAAAATCATAGCCCCGGCGGCAAAGGCCAGGGCGTAGGGGAGTATCGGCTGGGCGGCGATAACCGCCGCCGCCCCGATAACACCGGCCACCGGCTCCACCAGCCCCGATAGCTGCCCGTACCAGAAGCTCCTGCGGCGGGACATCCCCTCGCGGCGCAGGGCTACGGAGACGGCTAGCCCCTCCGGGAGGTTCTGAATACCGATACCGATAGCCAGGGCAACCGCCGCCGCCAGGGTGGCCGAGGGTAAGCCGGAGGCCAGGGCCCCGAAGGCAACCCCGACGGCCAGACCCTCGGGGATATTGTGTATGGTTATCGCCAGGACGAGCAGGGTGCTCCGCCGCCAGCTCGTTTTAACCCCCTCGGCCTCGCTGGTAGGGAAGCCGAGGTGAAGGTGGGGCAGCAGCCGGTCGATGCCCCGTAGGAAAAGGCCCCCCGCCAGGAAACCGACCACCGCCGGAACCCAGACCGGTACAGACTTACCGGCCGATAGCTCGATGGCGGGGGCGAGCAGCGACCAGTAGCTGGCGGCCACCATGACGCCGCCGGCGAAGCCAAGCATGGTGTCGAGCACCTTCGGCTTGATTTCCCGGGCCGTGAACACGGCGGCGGCGCCCAGGGCGGTCATGCCCCAGGTAAAGCAAGTCGCCACCAGAGCCTGCACCACGTGGTGCAGGCTCCCGAGGACGGCCATCATTTCTTGAGCGCCTTTAGCTGGTTTACTCTAGGCCTCCCGGTCTGGCTAGCTACTTCAGGAACTTGGACACGAAGGGGGAGGTATCGCCGCGGCGCAGGAAGTGACCGGAGGGACCTTCGCCCAGAAACTCGGAGAACCACGACTCGTGCTCGACCTCCTCGTTGAGGATGGCCAGGGAGAGGTCATAGGTGCGGTGGTCCTTGCCTGCGGTCAGGTTGCAGATGTGGGTGTACCCCCTCACGGCGCACCTCTCCGCTTCCACCAGGACCTTGAGTGTGGCGGTGACATTCGTCGGGTCCTTGGGCAGGCTGGCCGGGGGGCAGGCGGAGCAGTTGTGGAAGTCCACCATGCTCTCGGGCAGCTTGCCGCCCAGTTCGTAGATTCTGGGCACCAGCGCCTCGAAGTGGTTGCGGTCTTCGATGCGGGCCGTCTCGGCGATTTCCTTAATCGTCTCCCCCGCCATCCCGATGAGGTTCACGCGCAGGATGGTGTAGTAGTAGTAGGTGGTTAGCTCAGCGGCCGCATTTTTCACCAGGAGCTCCAAAAGCTCGTCCAGGTTGACCCCGGCCTTCTTCACCATCTCCTGAGCTACTTTAGCCATTCGGCACCCCCTTTACCCTTTATTCCGGGAACGACCCCGTCCCGCTATTATAAGAAAAACCATGTTTTTGTCAACACCGTGCGGGGTTCGCGTAACCTGGTTACGGGGGAGCAAATTGTAGTAGAATAACCGGGAGGGCTATCTCGCTCCGGTGGCCTGCTCGGGCTGAGAGACGGACTGCTGGGAAGGATAAAGTCCGCTATCTAGGGAGGTGCTAGTATGTCGCAGAGAATAACCAAAGAGGAGCTCCTGGCCAAGGCGCGGAAGCCGGCTGAGGACGCCATGAGGCTGCACCCCTTTTATCGGGGCAAGATGCAGACCATGAGTAAGTGCGCCGTCCGTGACTTCAACGACTTCGCCATCTGGTATACCCCCGGCGTGGCGGCGCCGTGCCGGGCGATAAAGGACGACCCGGAGAAGGTCTACGAATACACCAACAAGTGGAACACGGTGGCCGTGGTCTCCGACGGCACCCGGGTGCTGGGGCTGGGCGATATCGGCCCCGAGGCGGGGCTGCCGGTCATGGAGGGTAAGGCCCTCCTCTTTAAGTACCTCGGCGGGGTTGATGCCGTGGCCGTCTGCCTGGATACCAAAGACCCCGATGACATCATCCAGGCCGTCAAGTGGCTGCAACCGTCCTTCGGCGGCATAAACCTGGAGGACATCGCCAATCCCAAGTGCTTCCGCATCCTGGACACTCTGAGAAAGGAGATGGCCATCCCGGTGTGGCACGACGACCAGCAGGGAACCGCCGCCGTCACCCTGGCCGGGCTGATTAACGCCCTGAAGATTGTGGGGAAGAAGATAGCCGAGGTAAGCGTGACCTTTATCGGGGTGGGCGCCGCCAACGTGGCCATTGCCCGCTTGCTCTTCGCCGCCGGCGTTAAGCCGGAGAACACCATCTTCGTTGACAGTAGCGGCATTCTGCACGCCGGGAGGGCCGACCTTGAGGCTAATCAGAAGGAGAACCCCTACAAGTGGGATCTGTGCCGGCGGACTAACCCCGGGCGCAGGACGGGCGGCACCGCCGAGGCGCTCAAGGGGGTTGACGTGGCCATCTCGCTCTCCAAGTCGGGGCCGGATACCATCAAGCCGGAGTGGCTTAAGGGCATGGCGAAGGACGCCGTCCTCTTTGCCTGCGCCAACCCGATTCCGGAAATCTGGCCCTGGGAGGCAAAGGAAGCCGGCGTCAGGATTGTGGCTACCGGGAGGTCGGACTTCCCCAATCAGGTGAATAACTCCACCGGTTTCCCGGCTATTTTCCGGGGCACCCTGGACGTCAAGGCGAGGACGATTACCGATGAGATGTGCCTGGCCGCCGCTTACGAGCTGGCCAGGTGCGCCGAGGAGCGGGGGATACACGAGGAGTATATCAGCCCCACCATGGCGGAGTGGGAGGTCTTCGTCCGTGAGGCGGTGGCCGTGGGCATGAAGGCCATCGAGCAGGGCGTGGCCCGGGAGACCCCGAGCCGCGAGGAGCTCACCAGACGGGCCGAGAAGATGATTAAGGAGTCGAGGGAGGCCACCGGCCTCCTGATGAGCTCCGGGCTAATCCCGCCGGTGCCCGAATCATAGCAGTTTGCAGTTTAGCTTAGCGAGCAAAGGAGTGGGTCGCCATGAGAGAGATTGAAGCCAAGGAAGTAACCAAGACCGTGTCCCGGCTTTTCCAGGAAGCCTGCCACTATCTTCCCCGGGATGTGGTATCGGTGATTAAGAAGGCGCGGGACGCCGAGGAATCGCCGGTGGGTCGGGAGGTGCTGAGCCGGATACTGGAGAACATCGAGATTTCAGCGGGGGGGGAGGTGCCGCTGTGTCAGGACACCGGGGACGCCATAGTCTTTCTGGAGCTGGGGCAGGACGTCCACGTCGTCGGGGGCGACCTCTATACGGCTATAAACGAAGGGGTGCGCCAGGGGTATGATGAAGGCTACCTGCGTAAGTCCATGGTAAGCCGCCCTTTTTCCGCCCGAACCAACACCAAGGACAACACCCCGGCCATCATATACACCGATATCGTCCCCGGCGACAGGCTCAGGATAATCGCCAAGCCCAAGGGGGGCGGCGCCGAGAATATGTCGCGGCTGGCCATGCTCAAGCCGGCGCAGGGCCGCCAGGGGGTTATCGACTTCGTCGTCCAAACCGTGGACGAGGCCGGCAGTAACCCCTGCCCGCCGGTTATCGTGGGGGTGGGCATCGGCGGCACCGTGGAGAAGTGTGTTCTGCTGGCGAAGAGGGCCCTGCTCCGCGAGGTGGGTAGGCCCAGCCCGGACGCCGAGGTCGCCGAGCTGGAGAGGGAGATTTTGCGGCGCGTGAATAACCTGGGCATCGGCCCCATGGGTTACGGGGGCAGAACCACGGCGCTGGCGGTGCATGTCGAGGTCTTCCCGGCCCATATCGCCAGCCTGCCCGTAGCCGTCAACATGCAGTGCTGGTGCGCCCGGCACAAAGAGGCCGTCCTTTAAGCCAAGGTAGGAAGCAGGCATCGGGCTGTATTATCGCCCGGGACATCTTAGCGGGACTCAAAGCGTGACTAATTATTTCGGAGGCTGAAAATGGCAAAAAAGGTTAGCTTGCCGCTTGGCGAGGAGACCCTGAAGGGCCTCAAGGCTGGAGACGACGTCCTGCTCAGTGGCGTTATCTATGTCGGCCGCGACGCGGCTCACAAAAGGATGATTGAGACCCTGGAGCGTGGCGAGCCCCTCCCCTTCGACATTAGGGGGCAGACGATATACTTCATGGGCCCCACCCCGCCCCGGCCGGGGAGGCCGATTGGCTCGGCGGGGCCGACCACCAGCGGGCGTATGGACAGCTACTCGCCGCGCCTCATCGCCGAGGGGCTAAAAGGCATGATTGGTAAGGGGATGCGCTCGGAAGCGGTGAAGGAGGCCATGAAGCAGTATAAGGCGGTCTACTTCGGGGCTATCGGCGGGGCCGGCGCCCTGGCCGCAAGGAGCATCAAGAAGTCGGAGGTGGTCGCCTACGAGGAGCTCGGCGCCGAGGCGCTGCGCCGCCTGGAGGTAGAGGACTTCCCGGTGACGGTGGTAAACGACACCTACGGCGGCGACCTCTATGAGGAGGGGAAAGCCAAATACCGGAGAGGCTGACCTTTCCTGTAGTGGAGCCGGTTTAAGAGGCCGGGCTATGAAATACGATTACATTATAGTTGGCAGCGGTATCGCCGGGCTTTATACCGCCCTTCTGGCCAAGGAGCGGGGCAGCGTGCTTATCATTACCAAGGGTGGTATTGACGACTGTAACACGCGGCATGCTCAGGGGGGGATTGCGGCGGCCATCGGTAAGGACGATTCCCCGGAGCTTCACCTGAAGGACACCCTGGCCGCTGGTGACGGCCTGTGCGACGCTGAGGCGGTTCGTATCCTGGTCAGCGAAGCCCCGGCGCGGATTAGCGACCTGGTCAATCTGGGGGTGCCCTTCGATACCACTGACGGGGAGATTGCCCTCAGCAAGGAGGCAGCCCACAGCGTGTTCCGTATCCTCCACGCCGGGGGCGATGCCACCGGAGCCCACATTGAGGTCACCCTCAGCCAGCGGGTGCGCTCGTGCAAAATCAAGGTGCTTGAAGACTGCCTGGTTACCGAGATTATGGTGCGGGAGGGTGCCGTCAGCGGGGTAAGCGCCCTGGACTGCCGTACCGGCTCGGTGGAGAGATTTGACTGCCGCTTTCTGGTGCTGGCTACCGGCGGCGCCGGGCAGCTCTACAAGTTCACTACCAACCCCGACGTGGCCACCGGGGACGGCATGGCCCTGGCCTACCGCGCCGGAGCCGAGATAGTCGATATGGAGTTCTTCCAGTTCCACCCCACCGCCCTCCGCCTGCCCGGGGTAGCCCCCTTTCTCATCACGGAGGCGGTTCGGGGGGAGGGGGGAGTACTACGCAACATAAACGGCCATCGCTTCATGCCCGGCTACGCCGAGGAAGCCGACCTGGCGCCGCGGGACGTGGTGGCGCGCAGTATTCTCTACGAGATGATTAAAACCGGTGCCGATAAGGTCTTTATCGACGCCACTCATCTACCGCGCTACGTCATCACCACCCGCTTCCCCCAGGTCTACCGTTTCTGCCTTGACCACGGGCTGGATATTAACGAGAACCTGATACCGGTGGCCCCGGCGGCGCACTATATCATGGGCGGCGTTAAGACCAACATCTGGGGAGAGACCAGCGTCGCCGGGCTTTTCGCCGTTGGGGAGACCGCCTGCACCGGCGTTCATGGCGCTAACCGGCTGGCCTCGAACTCGCTCCTTGAAGCGGTCGTCTTCGGGCAGAGAATCTTCGAGAGGCCGAGCCGGAAGGCCGCCCCCGAAACAGCCGCCCTCGGTAAGGGCGCCGAGGTCCGCCTTTCGCTGTCCGAACGCCCGGTTCTTAGCACGGCGCCCCCGCCCAGCCTCTCCACCCTGCAGGAGCTGCTCTGGGAGAAGGTGGGCATCAGGCGTAACCGGGAAGACCTGGTTCAGGCCGCCGATACCCTGGCCACCTGGGAGGCGTGTTTACCCAAGCCCAAAGACCGCCCCTCCCACGAGCTGGCCAACCTGGTGACCACCGGCCGTCTGGTAACCGAGGCCGCCCTGGCCCGGGAAGAGAGCCGGGGCGCTCACTTCCGCTCCGATTTCCCGGCTAGCTCCCCCCGGTGGCAGCGTCACATCGTGCTCGTAAAGCCGTAGGTATCGTACGGCATCCGCAGACTGGCTCTCTTTTTCTGGCTAAAGATGACATATGCTATAATCAGTCCGTGGCCATAAAGACGATAGCTACCAACCGCAAAGCCTACCACAATTACCACGTGCTGGACAGCCTGGAGGCTGGCTTGGTGCTTACCGGCACCGAGATAAAGTCGATTCGGGCGGGCCGGGTGAGCCTGAGTGATGCCTATGTCAGGCCCGAGGGCGGCGAGCTGTGGCTTCTTAACGCCCACATTGCCCGCTACGAGGCGGGGAGCTATCAGAGCCATACCCCCACCCGCCCCCGGAAGCTCCTCTTACACCGTAAGGAGATTAACGGCCTTACCAGCCAGATAACGGAAAAGGGGCTTACCCTGGTGCCTCTCAAGCTCTATATCAAGGACGGTATCGCCAAGACCGAGATAGCCCTGGCCAAGGGTAAGAAGCTGTATGATAAGCGGGAGTCGATAGCCCGGCGCGAGTCCAAACGAAAGATAGAGCGCGCCCTCAAGAGACGTAAGTAGTCAGCGGCTATTTGAGCCCCGGGTTGCTATGATATATAATACAAGTGGAGGTTTGTAGGTTCAGGTCGTCCGCAGTAAGTGGGGACGCATGGGTTCGACAGGGAAGGTATGCTTCCGGATTGCAAGCTGAGGTGCCGCTACCCTCATTAAACAAGTGGCAGAAGATAACTGGCGAACCTGAATTCGCACTTGCGGCCTAATTAAATAGGCTCGCACATCCAGCCTGACCCCGCCTCAACGGGTTAGGATTGGGTGCCGAAATGTTGAGGTGCCGTCGCCCCGACGCCGATAAGGGTGGCGAAAGATTTTTCGGCTGGCCTGGCTAGACTCGGTCGGCAGAGGCTGGTCGGGTGAGAAAAAAGAGCCGACTAAGCTTGTAGTATATCCCGGGTAGCCTTTCTTGGACGGGGAGTTCAACTCTCCCCCGTCTCCACCAGCCCGAAACCGGGCTCCGAGTTAATATCGGAGCCCGTTGCTTTTACGTCTCGCTCTTATAGACGAGCCCCTCCCTTATGGGCTATAATCAGCTAGAAAAACGTTCCCCGGGCAGGTTCAGTTTTGTTAAAGAGTCATAGCTGCGGTGAGCTCAACAAGAAGCATATCGGCGCTGAGGTGGTGCTGGCGGGCTGGGTAGACCGGCGCCGCGACCACGGCGGGCTGATATTCATCGACCTGCGTGACCGGGAGGGTATCGTTCAGGTGGTCTTTAACCCCGAGGTATCCGGGCCGTGTCATCGAGTCGGTAGCGAGCTACGCAGCGAGTATGTCGTCCGGGTTAAAGGCGAGGTTACCCCTCGTCCTAAGGGGACCGAGAACCCCAAGCTGCCCAGCGGCGAGATTGAGGTTGTCGCCCGGAGCGCTGAGCTCCTCGGCCCGTCGAAGACGCCGCCCTTTTATATCAACGAAGAGACCGAGGTGGAGGAGGGCCTCCGCCTCCGGTACCGCTATCTCGACCTGCGCCGGCCGCGGATGAGGGGGAACCTCGTGCTCCGTCACCGGGTGATAAAGTTCATCCGCGACTTTCTGGACGGGCGGGGCTTTGTCGAGGTGGAGACGCCCATCTTAATCAAGAGCACCCCCGAGGGGGCCCGGGACTACCTGGTGCCCAGCCGGCTTCATGCCGGCAGGTTTTACGCCCTGCCGCAGTCGCCGCAGCAGCTCAAGCAGCTGCTCATGGTAGCCGGCCTGGAGAGGTACTTCCAGATAGCCCGCTGCTTTCGCGACGAGGACACCCGCGCCGACCGCCAGCCCGAGTTCACCCAGCTCGACCTGGAGATGAGCTTTGTCCAGGAGGATGACGTCCTCAGCCTCGTCGAGGAGCTCTTTACCGCCCTGGTGGAGGCGACCAAGCCCGATATGCGCTTAATAAAGCCCTTCCCCCGTCTGAGCTACGCCGAGGCGATGGAGCGCTACGGCAGCGACAAGCCCGATATGCGCTTCGGCCTGGAGATAAAGGACCTGACCGATATCGCCGCCGGCTCCGAGTTTAGCATCTTTCAGTCGGCCGTCGCCGAAGGGGGCAGGGTAAAGGGCATCGCGGCCCCCGGCTGTGCCGGCTACACTCGGGGACAGCTCGACGAACTGAACAGACTGGTCAGGGGTCTCGGGGCTGGGGGGGTGGTAACCATCTCCCTTGACGCCGGGGCGGCCGGCCTGAGCGCCCTGGATATGAAGGATGTAAAGTCGGTAGCCGCCAAGTTCCTCACCCTGGAGCAGGTTAGGGAGATGGCCCGCCGTCTGGGAGCCGGGCCGGGAGACCTGCTCCTCATCATTGCCGGCCGTCCCCGGGTAGTCAGTAGCGCCCTGGGGGCGCTGAGGCAGGAAGTGGGGCTGCGGCTGGGGCTGGCCGACCCCGAGCTACTCAGCTTTACCTTTATCACCGGTTTCCCCCTTTTGGGGTGGAACGAGAAGTCGGGGCGCTGGGAGGCGGAGCACCACCCCTTTACGGCGCCTTTAGGCGAGGACATCCCCCTCTTGGATACGGCCCCGGGGAAGGTGAGGGGCCGCCACTATGATATCGTCTGTAACGGCTACGAG
>Ga0315537_1001614_pt1 | contig 17598 bp, 20 predicted proteins | sample SalMarSW160270MG_FD_203091 | JGI IMG/M metagenome (GOLD analysis project Ga0315537, IMG submission 203091) | Salt marsh sediment microbial communities from the Plum Island Ecosystem LTER, Massachusetts, United States - Salt Marsh Sediment SW1602-70 ... | reverse complement strand
TCTTCTGGGGGATGTAGGAACCGTTGATGCATGCCGATTAATTCTGATTTTGCCTTGCCAGTTAGTGCCGTTGCGGCGCGGTTGCAATCGATAAGGATTCCTGTTTCAGCGTCTGCAACAAAGATGGTGTCCATGGCTTCTTCAAACAGCTTTCTGTATTTTTGCTCTGACGCCTTCAGTGTCTGCTCTATTCTCCTGCGTTCTGTGATGTCGCGAGAAGTAAACATCGTGCCAGTGATCTGACCATTTTCGTCGGTTAAAATTTTTCCGATGCCCTCTGATAAAATGTAACTTCCGTCAGCGCGTCTAACGCGAACCTCCATTGTTCCTCCAGAATTATCTTTGAATGCTTTTTCAGCGGCTTCCATCGCCCTTGCCACGTCGTCTGGGTGAATAAAATCGTAGACGTTCTTTCCTATAATTTCGCTTGGCTCATACCCCAAAATCCATTTATGCGAGGCGCTGGCGAAAGTGCATATTAAATTCGCGTCGGTTAGCAGGAGCATGTCCTGCATATTCTCAGTAATCAGGCAAAGCTGCCTTTCGGCTTCTCGCAAAAGTTTTTCCGATCTCTGTCCCCTAACCGCATCGCAGATACTGCGTTTCAATTCGGCGTACGTTGCTTCAGCTTTGCCCTCCTTTCCAACGTAGCGGTATACTCCAGAATTCAAAGCTGCAATGGCGATTTCCTCTTTGCCTTTGCACGTGAACAATATAAAAGGAATATCGTTGCCTTCCTGTCTTAGCTCTCTAAGAAGTTCCAAACCGTTTTTGCCAGGCATCTGATAATCAGTTACAACCGCATCGTACTCTGAGTCTCTTAACTTTTTAAGGGCTTCTTCAGCAGATAATGCAGTGTCAACTTCGAATTGGCTCTGCTCTTCTAAGCATTGTTTCGCAACAGCTAAGAAACCGGCATCGTCATCCACATGCAGAACTCTTATTGCTTTCTCCTTAAAGAGATCGACATATACCTCACTTGCTGACTCAACCGCGACCTTAGCCATCCACATCAACCACGTCTATTCTATCACGATTTAAACTACCGCAAAGATTAAAATGGTTATGAATTAGTCGTATGAATTAAGATTCAAAGAATAAGGAATGACAATCCGAGACGAGCGCGGCTTAAAAAAAGAAAATAAGCCCTAAGAACGCACTTTGCCTAACAAAATAGTTTAATTGCAACTTCGGTATTAGCTATACATGCACCGCGGAGAATTTACTCCAGATCTCATCGCGCCATGCGGAATGAACTGTGGAATCTGCAAAGCTTACTTAGCTTATTCGAGAGGGATACCTAAGCAAAGAGGAAAAGTAACCCATTGCGCAGGGTGCCTTCCCCGCAACAAAAACTGTTTTATCAAGAGAGGCTGCAAGAAGCTCGCGAAGAATGTGTTCAGGTTTTGTTTCGAGTGTGAAACTATGCCGTGTGAGAATTTGGATCGCTTGGACAGGCGTTACCGAAAGCGTTATGACATGAGCATGGTTGAAAACCTCAGGGAGCTGAAAGAGAGGGGCGTGGAGGAGTTTCTAAGGATTCAAAGAGAGAAATACAAATGCCCCGACTGTGGAGATGTGGTCTCTGTTCACAACGGAAAATGTTACGCCTGCGGACACGTGAAGCGCGAATAAACTAGAGTAGCCTTATCAGAAACATCGGTAAGTAAGTGTTAGATTAGTTCTAAGGGTAGAGATTAATGAAAGCGTGGAGCTGGGGATGATATTTGAAATCCAAAAACACCGGAGACATCACCCGCAAACCCCCTCTTTTTTGTATGTGAGACTTCTTGCAACGTTTGTCGAACTGAGGAGGCAATTAACTCTGATTCAGTTTTCGAATTCATAATAGTTATTAGAACCAACCTTTAGAAAAAGTTAAAGGCGTTGAACTTGACCGAAACAGTGAATACTCAACCAGTTGTAATCTCAGCCGAAGCCCCTTCCTCAAAAGAGAACATTGTTGAGAGGAAAACTATTGTTTATGAAGCACATATCGATCCCACGGTGATAAGGGTTTCTGGCGAAAAACTCAAGAAACAACTTTTCACAAGATTTGTTTTATTCAAGCCGAAGTCGGAAGACATTCAGTTTGTTTCATTAGAAAAGTACTATGAACCATACATAGTAATAAGTGGAAGATATTTCATTGATTATTATCGCAAGTGTACCTACCTATTTAAAGTTGATGAAAGAGTCAGGGAAGTTGTTCTATTAAACCATAAATTCTTGCCTGAAGCTTCCACATCAAGCAAAAACGCCAGAATTATTAAGCTCCCTGGGGAAGAGCGACTGATTAACGAGGCAAAAGCATTTTTAATCTTGGACAAGAATGGCCGAGATGCAGAGGTGGATAATCTTCCATCTGCGCCTTCTGAGAAGAAACCTGAGAAAGTAATTAAGGAACTTGGGATAGAAGAACTCGCTGAAAACGTGGACGTGAATTTTATCAGGGAAAGAATAGCTAAGCGCCCAAAAGACCTAAACAGAATTGTGGAAGAAATCTTTGAAATAAATGACCGCTCAGTAATTTACACTCCTAGATTTAAACTTTTGTTTAGGAACGTAAAGACTTGGGATGAAAAAGTCTTAGTGCTTGACGGTGTTACATCAAAAAGAATATAATAGATTGAAAATTCTGTCTCAAATTCCAAATATTCTTTAGCGACGTTTTCACATTTCGAAATTAAAAACGATCTACTTCAGCGGCAAATAAGATTCAATAATGCGAATTGAAAATAGTGATTTCTAAGTCACAATGCTTAACTAATTTGTTCAGCCAACCCATTTGCAAGGGTGACAAGAGTGAGGTTCACGCGTAGTGTAGCTAGTTTGGCTCTTGTGCTAATTGCCGCCTACTCTTTAGCTACAATGAGCATTCTCTTTATGATTGACTTAATAGTTAATGAAACGCTCTATTCGTACGGGCTTCAATTTAGCGCCGATTGGGCAACACAATACTGGACTGCAGTTAGAACTGGTTTTGCTATGTCATGGTTGGTAATAATCACAGCAATAGCTTTCCAAGTTTACCTGACTCGCAAAACCAAAGAAAAACCTGAAGAACAAAGAGAAACGGAACCAACAAGTGAGGAACCATGGACTGGAGAACGAAGAGAAACGGAACCAATAAATGAGGATCAATGGTGCACATACACTCTCAGTGACGGCTCAACAATCAAGGTAAAACATAAACTGAAAAGCGCAAAACGGCTCGAAAAGTATTCCCCAGACGGAATACCAATTTACGTTGTAGACTATGACAACATAGTGCAAGTAGTGAACGTGCCAGAAAAACTTACAAAGAAATCAAAAGAATCATCTGCCTAATCAGTCCATTTTTCAATTAAAGAAAAGCTGCAGAACTCACGGGAAATCTGTACTTTAAATCCGAATTTTCTCTTCATAAATTAATTATTTTTCTTTTCGGCTATCTTGGAATTGGTGAAAACATAATGAGCGAAACAATAGGGCTTAGTGAGCTACAGATAAAGAGACGCGAATTGGAGAATGAGTTAGCTTCGTTATCTCAAACGGAGAAAACGCTAGAAACTGATTTGAGGACGCTTGAAGAAAAAATTATTGACCAGTTGAAAGAGGAAATCAAAGCGAAGAAGTCGGCTTTGAGCAGTCTTGAATCCCGAAAGAGCGATTTGGAGAAAAAATTGGCTGAGCTACAAGGGAAACCGGCAGGTTCGCAAACGGCGGAAGGACAACATGCAAAAACTGAAACTGCGGAGCCCGTTCAGCAGAATAACACCAAAGAAAATGACACTGAATTGACTGTTGTTGGATATCAACCAGAACAAATCCAAGAAACAGGGCAGAGCACCAAGAAAGATGACAAACGCGATTGGGTATTTTAGGGCGTAATTCCTCTAGAACCACTTGGTAATTAGCCAATTTTAATCAAGGATTTGTCCATCTACTTCTTTTCCCATTCTTCAAAATACTATTAACGTTGGCCGTGCCTTCAGAGTATTTGCAAAACGAAAAGAGTGTTCTGCTACTGTTCCTATGTCTTACGGTGCCTTCCCCTCCAGAAAGGATTACTTTAACTTAGCTCTCTCCACTGTGCTGAGCAGTCGGTATAACACTTGCTTTTTTAGCATTTTGCGCCTAAGACCGTAAAACTGTGATTGCGTATGAAAAAGAAAGTTACAGTTTTAACCACTGAAGATGACCTCTCGGTGGATTTGATTTTGCACGATTTTTCGGCGACTTTGCTCACTGAGTTTGCTGAGAAGATTATAAGACCTTACTATTCAGGCAACATAAGTGATGCCGTTAAAGACCTTATTCAAAAAGCTATCAGAGAAGAAAAATTTGTTCTTAGCCATGTGAAACTGGTTAAAAGTCAAGATAAATTCCATTAAAAATACAAAAAGGGGCATGAGCTAGTGCCCATTCAGATCAAATGAGTCTGGCTTAAACTCTTATTACTGAACGCAACACTAGCGAGGTTTTGGTGCTTTCGGTTTGCAGTGAACCTAATACTCTAGCTACATACAGGCGTCCACACATCCAGAAGTAACGTCCTGCCAGTTTCAAAGTAACAGACTGCCCATCGGCGCTAGTGCCCTGTGCTTCCAGAAGAAAATGCATGCTAAGCAGCTGAGAGAAACTTTAGCAGAAAAGGCTCAATAGGCTCACGGAAATAGGCTCCGATCTAGAGGCGCTTGCCAAACCTGATTTTTCAATATTGCGAGAAATTGTCATGAAAAAGTTAGGTTGCCCAAAAAGAAAAGAGTATGATGTTGAAACTGCTACAGTGATATTGTTCCTCTGCCTTCTATTAGCTCCTTAACCGTTACCATTTTTATTTCAATTCTATAATTTAGTTTCGCTCTTACTATTCCTGTATATGCATCGCTACCAAAACTGAAAGCAACAATTATTCCATTCTTTGCTTTGATCCGTCCCATTGCAGCTGCGAAGTTTTCAATTACGTTTCTGCCAATACCATCTGACTGCTTGATCGAAATGGGCTGACCTTCAACTGTATATCCGTCTATTCCCACGTGGGAGTCTCTTAGTGAAGAAGATTTGCCAGCTAATTTTTTAATAACCCAATTTTGAAATTCAGTGGGTGGAAGTTTTCTAAGGTCTTTTTCACTCACCTTCCTTTTCTTTACTACGACAAATGCAGCTATGGCAACCCCGGCAACCACAGCCACGCCAAATACAGCTCCACCTATATCTAAGGGAATATTCAGGCCTTCGTTCTGCCCTCCTCCATCATCTGGCGACGTTGGCGTAGACCACCATGGCGTTGGCGCTGGCGTTGGGGTTGGCGTTGGCGCTGGCGTTGGCGTTGGCGCTGGCGTTGGCGTTGGCGCTGGCGTAACAATCACTGGCGGCGCTCGCTCCTCCTCTTGGCAGTATGATATCAGGGGCGAGACTCCGGCTGAATAGAGAATGATCGCAATAAATGCAACTGTTAGTAGTTTACTCTTCATGAGTCCTCACCTCCCTCAAATTTGCTGGATGAGGGAGTTTTGGTACCGTAGACATTGCTTTTAAAACACCAGCCGCCATGTCCGTTATTAATGAAGTTGTAATTGAGTCTGATTGCTTAATTGATAACCCCTCTGTTGACTTCCATGCATATTTTTTGTTTGAATTGGACAACACAGATAAAATCCAAAAGTTGTGATTCGAACCAGGTTTACAACCTAGGCGGATTGGCAATTCAGAAAGACCGCAATCCTCATTATCTGCTATCAAAATGGCTCCTAAAGTTTCATCGTCTGTCCCTTCAATAAAAAATTTGACTGAAACAAAAGAGGACAAGGAAGCCATCACACTGGTCAAAAAAAATGCAGCTACTATTGTTCTAACAATAACTGCTACAAGAAAGATTCTGCTTTTTTTATCCTGTTGGTTGAGATGGGTCATTGAAGAGATCTTCCCTACAAGTATTTAGAGGTGTATACGGTTCTTTAAGTTTTGGGTCTTCTTTTGGCTTGTGGAAGCCTGTGTTAAGTTAGGCTTTTTAGGAAAAACGTTGATGTTTAGGGGGCTTAAAGTTCGAGCCAATTCTGAGGAGTAGCGCTTTGAAGGCTAATTATTAGGGGAATGGCTGATCTTGATCCTGTGGATAGGAAAATCATTTTTGAGGTTATTTTTTCGTCTCCAGAGGCTGGGGATTCGTCCGTGGAGCTGGGGATGGGAATTGAACCCACATATAGCAGCTCTGCAGGCTGCCGCCTGAACCGTTCGGCCACCCCAGCAAGCTGATTCTATGTTTGAGACTTAGATAAAAATATTGTTGGCTGACCAGACATATTTCAGGATGAGGTGACACTAGCTTGCTCTCGGAGACTATAGCCCCCCTTATATATACATTGAAATCCTGAGTGAACCGCAGGTTAGGTGCCTGTGGAGACAAGACTTATTGATTTATGTTTAGTTTTTTGAGGATTTCTCTGTACGCCTTCAAGGCTGTTTCTTCGTTTTGGACTGCTTATTTCTTAATTAGTCTAGTGAGTGGTTTCTGAATTTTGAACGGTTTTTCAGTAGAGATGGGCTTTTTGGAGGGAAAAATGAAAAGGCGGTTCTTTACTTGTTTATTTTTTAGATGCTTGTTTATTTTTGAATGAGTTTGAGTTTCAAATGGATAGTTTTAAATACTTGTTTGTGATAAATGCACAGAAAAAGACGTACATTCAATACACCTGTCAAAAGAGGAATTGGAAAAATGGCTTCAGGAGACGTATCATGGATAATGACCGCAACCGCACTAGTAATGCTAATGACCCCTGCGTTAGGCTTCTTCTACGGAGGTTTAGTGCGAAAGAAAAACCTGGTATCCACAATAGTCCAATGTCTAATCATATTCGCAGTCGTGAGCATAATATGGGCCATTCTAGGCTACAGCCTCGTATTTGGAACAAGCGTAAACGGAATAATAGGCGACCTATCGCTAGTTGGCTTAAACAACATAGGCATACACAGCGTCAACCAAGCACTCGCACCAGACATTCCTGAACTACTGTTTTTCGCGTTCCAACTGAAATTCGCAGCCATCACACCAGCATTAATCATAGGCGCATGCGCAGAAAGAATAAAGTTCCGCTCACTTTTAATCTTCATCATTCTCTGGTCTACGCTTATCTACGCGCCAATTGCTCACTGGATATGGAACCCCGATGGGTGGTTACGCTCCTTAGGCGCAATTGACTTCGCAGGCGGCATCGTCGTCCACATCTCAGCAGGGTTATCTGCCCTCGCAGCAGCCCTCGTCATCGGCAGAAGAAAAGGCTGCGGCATCCCATGGAAAGAGCACATGAAAGCCGCCAAGAAAGAAAGCGCCAGCGAGTTCAAACCGACAAACATACCCTACGTCATACTTGGTGCAGGTCTACTATGGTTCGGATGGTTCGGATTCAACGGGGGAAGCGCTCTTGCAGCAAACGACCTTGCAGTCTCAGCCCTTGTCACCACAAACTTGGCCGCGGCTGCCGCTGCTGTAAGTTGGATGATTCTAGACTGGGTGATAAAGGGTAAACCTTCAGCAGTCGGCATATCGGTCGGTGCAGTCGTTGGGTTGGTTGCCATAACGCCTGCTGCAGGCTACGTTACAGTAACTTCAGCATTAATCATAGGTTTAGCTGCAGGAGTAATCTCAAACTTGGTTGCTAACTGGCGAGCAGGCAGATCAAGAATAGACGATACTCTAGATGTCTTTGCATGTCATGGTGTCGGCGGAATTTGGGGTTCAATCGCAACTGGCTTATTCGCTACTGCAGCGGTTAACGGTGTAAACGGTTTACTCTTCGGAAACGCGGGTCAACTGATTGCTCAGTTGTTGGCAGTTGCAGTAGTAGTGCCTTTTGCCTTCTTCGGCTCATACTTGCTGTTGAAACTGGTTAACATATTCTCGCCTCTCAGAGTGAGCTCTCAAGCAGAAGATGCAGGTCTCGACCTCAGCGAGCACGGAGAAGAAGCTTACCAACTGGACTGAGCATATAAAAAAGTGGAACAACACCCGGCACCTATTTCCTTCTTTTTCATAATGCACTTTCGTGGAAAAAATTATTATTTTATGTTTAGTTTTTTGAGGATTTCTCTGTACGCCTTCAAGGCTACTTCTTCGTTCTGGACGTTTTTTATGAGCATACGTCCGCCGTTGAACAGGCTGACTTCCAAGTTTTCATAGTCAAAAATTATGGCAAGGTGCGATTTCACGCGGACGGTGAAACGTTGCCTTACAGTTTCGTAAACTTCGTTAAGGTTCAGCTTTAACGGTTTTTCAGGGTTAATGTTAGCCGTGTTCCTGCCGCAGAGCCAAACAAGCCTTTCTCGCCGTTCTAAGGGGGCCAAAGTGCCTTGGCAGGCGGGACAGTTAGCGGCTTTTGAAGTGTCAACTGTCGTGAAGTACATGTCGTTGAAGTCGCAAACCATAAGCTTGCCTTTCAAAGGGGACCCCATGCCCGTAAGAACCTTGATGGTTTCCATGGCTTGCATCGCCCCGATTATTCCAGGCGTAGCGCCAACAACGCCGCGAGTGTCGCACGTCAACAAGTCGCTGTCTGACAGGTTTGGCAGCAAGCACTCTAAACAGCCAGTTTCAGGAGGAGCAAAAACTGAAAGGTTTCCCTCTATGCCGATGGCTGCGCCGAAAACGTATGGAACACCCAGCTTAACGCACGCGCGATTCACTAAATAACGCGTTAGCATGTTGTCCAACCCGTCCACAACACAGTCCACCCCAGCCAAGAGCTTCTCAACATTGCTAGCGTTCACGTTTTCTGAGATGGGTTCAGCCTTCAAAAGCGGATTAAGTTTCTCCAGCCGTTCCGCTGCCACCTCAGCCTTCGGATAATGCAAATCATCCAAGCTGTACAGGATTTGGCGGTGAAGATTCTGGGTTTCCACGGTGTCCTGGTCTATTAAACGCAGGTACCCGACTCCTGCCAGAGCTAAATAGAGCGAGGAAGCCGTGCCTAACCCGCCTAAGCCGACCACGGCAACTTTTGATTTTGCCAGTTTCTGCTGACCTTTCCAGCCTAACTCCTTCAAAATGACCTGACGATTGTAGAATTCAGAAGCAAACGCCTTTTTGTCCGCCGCGTCCATCTCTATTCGCGCCTCAAGAGAATTGGTGTTAGTCGGCTTTATATTTGCCTTTTTTGGCGAACTGCCTTTCATAGATTTCCCTAACCTTGTCTATGGTGTCTGCGTCTTCTGGGCTCTTGTCGTCTCTTATGCGGCTTATACGGGCAAACCGCTAAAAGCGCTAACAAAAAAATGCGTGGTTGGTTTTGTTCTATGCGAACGCGGCGCTCTGCAAAGTGTACGGCTAAAAAGTGCTCTCGAGTTTTGCTTTGACTTCTTTGATTTTCTTCTCCAGCTCCTTGACTTTCTTGGTGTTTCCTAAGGCTTTTTGGCAGTCTCTTGTGTATTCCAAGGCGCTGACGCCGAACCTGTCGTATCCCTTTGCAAACGAGAGCTCTGCGGACTTCGTGAAGTGCTCAATGGCTTTTTCGTACTCTTTTAAGTTGAAGCTGCATTCGCCAGCCTTGTAAAGCATGGTTGTAGCGTCAAAATAGTTCTGCACTTTTCGATAAAGCTCAGCCGTTCTTAGGAAAAGCTCCCTCGCTTCCTCGTATTTTCCAGCTTCCATAAGGGCGTTTGCGTCTTTATGCATTTTAATCGGGTCTTCTCTAACTTTTTCACTCATAACCGTCAACTCTCAACTTGCTATTATCAAGCCGTGCACTCACATTTAGATTTTCCCCTTTGGCAGCATCTTTAGAGGAAGAGAAATGAAGTAGAAAAATATAGAGATAAAAGGAACCCTCAAGATATAGCAACTATAACACGGTGATACAACTTGAATATGAAGAAAAGCATTCTCAAAACACCGCTTAAGTTAGCGTTAGCAGCAGTTTTTGCTGCTCTTGTGTGTGTAGCGACCCTAGCTCTCGTCATAAGCATCCCAGCAACCTCAGGATACTTCAATTTAGGCGAAACAGCGATTTACATAGCAGCATTGCTTTTCGGACTACTTGTTGGCGCATTTGCCGGAGGCGGCGCAGCGATAGCCGACATTCTAGTCGCCCCCCAATTCGCCCTAGGAACGTTGATAATAAAAGGTTTTGAAGGAGCCATCGTCGGCTTCCTAAACAGGAAGCTCCAAAAAATAACCCGAAGCCGCAGCCTAAGCGCTACAGCTTCCATCATTATCGGAGGACTGGAAATGGTCGCAGGATACTTCATCTACGAACAGCTAGTACTCGGTTATCCTTTAGCCGTAGCGCTCGTGGAAGTCCCGTTCAACATCGTGCAGATGCTTGTCGGCTTAGTCGTCGCGATACCTGTAATGCACATCATTTTGCGTGTCTTCCCACAACTTAAAAGCTAGACTTACCACATTTTAATCCGTGGTTCAAAATGAAACTGCCGCCGGGAAAAATACCTGTAGACATCCTAAAAGAAGTTGTGTTCAAAAACCTAGGCGCTGACCGCAAAGAAGTCACTGTAGGACCCGCAGCGGGAATCGACGGGGCAGTTTTAGACTTAGGAGACAAGTCGCTAGTCGTTTCCATGGACCCTATCACTGGGGCGGTTGAGCGAATCGGCTGGCTCGCCGTTAACGTGAACGCGAATGATGTAGCCACTTTCGGCGTTGAACCCGCTTTCTTGTTTTCGTGTATGCTGCTTCCTGAGAACGCGGATAGAAAACTCGTTGAGACTATAAGCGTTCAAATGAACTCGGCAGCCAAAGACTTAGGAATAGCCATAGTGGGCGGACACTGCGAATCAACGCCTGGCTTGACCAACCCCATAGTTGTGGGCTGCACCATGGGCTTAACAGAAAAGGGACGCTACATCACGGCGGGCGGAGCAAAACCAGGAGATAAACTCATCTTAACTAAAAGCGCAGGAATAGAAGGCACTGCAATCCTAGCCACCGACCGAGAACAAGCACTTAAAAAAACCATGGGCGCCATGATGTTGCAAGCCGCAAAGAACTTTTACAGTCAGATAAGCGTTGTAAAAGACGCTTTAACCGCCTACAAAACAGGTGGAGTCCACGCTATGCATGATCCTACTGAAGGCGGTGTGGCGGGCGGAATCCACGAAATGGCGGACGCTTCAAACGTAGGAGTCGAAGTCTTTGAAGAAGCAATTCCAGTCCAGCTTGAAACAGCCCAGATCTGCAGTTACTTTCAGATTGACCCTTTACAGTTAATCGGCTCAGGCGCATTGCTCATTTCGGCAGAAGCGAAAAGCGCAAGCGAAACAGTTAGAAACTTGAAGCTCGAGTGTATTCAGGCTTCGGTTATCGGCGAGTTCACGGAGAACACTGATCAACGGGTTCTAATGCAAAAGGACGGCGGGACAAAGGCTTTGCCGCGGCCACTATCCGATCATCTTTGGACCGCGCTGAGGCGATAAAAATCCTTTGACGCCGTGAAGGGCGAGCTGAAGAAACCAGTGAAACATGAAAAACGGGTAATAGAAGACATACGCGTACATATGAGAATAAACTAGACCGCATCTAAATTCAACAATAGCTTGTGAAACGCCGTTCTGTAAACTCCAATTTCTAGGCGATTTAAAATGTAAACAGTAAATGTCGTCACCTATCACGGTTTTGTATCCTTTCCCTTTTATCCAATTGATTATGTACGTGTCTTCGTAAGCGTGCAACTGTTCAGGAATTCTTATTCCCTCCACTGCCTCGCGGCGGATAAGCGTGTCATGCATTCCGCCTCGAAGGTCAAAGCATTGCCTTGCAATTAGACTCTGCAACTTCAGAATCCGTTTATCTTTCACGTTAGGGATAACGTCAATATTTACTCCCCAAACTGCTCCAACATCGCTTTTCACGTTTTTTTCGGCTTTTCTAAACCAGTCTCTGCTGAGTATGACATCGCTGTCGACAAACATGAACCATTCCGTGGTCACTTGCCGTAAGCCTTTCTCTCTTGCTCTGGCTCTCGAACCGTCCACTTTCAGGACTGTAACGTTCCCGTGTGCTTCATTGGTTTTGTTCACGATTTTCAGGGTGCGGTCGGTTGAAAAGCCATCAACCACTATCAAGTTCTTAACGGGCACGTTGTCATAGACCGACGCTAAACACCTATCGAGTAGGTGTTCACTGTTTTTTGTAAGTATCACGACGTCTATTGGCTGCATTACCATGCCCCTTACCAGTCTTGTCAAAGACTTCCTTGATAAACGTTAATGTATGGAACCAATTGAAAATAAGAATTTATCCAATTCCCAACTAAAAAAGCTGAATTTTCCGATAATAATGGCATGAAAACTAAAACCCTCCGTGTCTTGCTTTTTTTGCGAACAATTGGTACATTGAATATGCCGTGTAGAAACCATAGGGAAATGTTAATTTGACAAGCAAAGTTAGTCTGCCCATCCTAATTGCATCGGCTATTATGTTTAAGCTACCCCGAATAGTCCAGACGCCTGCAGGTCTATAGTGAACGCAGTATGGATCGTAGCATGCAATTAGTTTGTATCCTTTCTGGGTTATCCAATCTTTAATGTAAGTATCCTCAAAAACATGGAGAACCTTCGGGATTTCTATGTCTTTAACCAAGCCTGTGCGGATAAGCGTGTCATGAGTTCCACCCCGAAGATCAAATATCTTACGCGTTATCCACAAGAATATTTTAAGAATCGCTGGATTTTGGATTGTAGACCAGACTTCGATTCCCCAAATCGCGCCCACGTTCTTGCCTACGTATTTCTCAGCTTTCTTGAACCAGTCCTCACAAAGAACCGCGTCACTATCGACAAACATGAACCACTCGGTTTTCACTTGGTCTATGCCTTTCTGTCTCGCCGTGGCGCGATTTCCTTTGTCTTGTATCACCAAAACGTTTCCATGTTTCTTCTGAAATTCGCGCACTATTTCTAATGTCTTGTCGGTTGAATACCCATCGACAATAATCAGGCGGTTGACTGGAACGTTTTTATAAACAGATTTGAGGCATTCGTTAAGCATGTGTTCACTGTTTTTTGTAATTATGACAACGTCTACATCCATGTTCACTATTCAACCACTATCTCTTAATTAAGATTCTTAGTCAATCTTTTATCCCTGCCATAATATAAAACCGCAAGTTATTGACTCTCAGCTGGGAACGCCAAAAGGTATTCGAATTAGCGTTTAACTCTTCAGGAAGCAAAACTCTGCGTTTTTAACTATCCACTCAGATTCGCCACGTTTCCCCTCATGACTTATATACGTGTGGGCTAGGTCTATTAAAACAGCCGCAATCGACATACACGGTGCTCAGCAATTGAATATAAAATTACGAAAAGTCTCCAGAATAGCGATCAACGCGCTTACCCCTAATAGGCCTCACCATGCTCAGTGGATGATTACGAGGAAATGCAATTACCGTTGCAGAGGCTGCAACGTCTGGAAAGAACAAGACCAGAGAGAATTGTCAACTGAAGAGATAAAACGCGGATTAGACATACTCAAGGACCTCGGCGTCGTAGAGATCGTATTATCCGGGGGAGATCCACTTTTAAGAGAGGATGCCCGCGAGATAATCGAGCACGCCGCAAATCTTTTCGTAACTACAGTGTATGACAACGGTAGCATGGCCACGAAAAAAATCGAGGCTTTGCGAAACGTGGATTTTGTGGCAATTTCAATAGATAGTTTAGACGAAGCCAAAAACGATTACATAAAAGCTGTTCCAGGTGCTTGGAAAAAAGCCATGGAAGCCGTGGAAACGTTACACAACGAAGGAATAAGTGTGAGCGTGACACCCACAATCTCGCAATTAAACCTTTACGAAATCGTGGACCTTACAAACTACTTCACTCAAAAAGGAATCCCAGTTTGGTACTGCCTTTATTCTTTTGATCAAACTGAAGACGAAAATCAACTTTTTAGAATCGGCAAAGCGAATGACGAGCTTATTATAAGGGATAAGCAGGCAATGGTTAGACTGTGTGATTCTCTCATCGAGATGAAAAAGCAAAACAGGAGAATCCTTATGACGACCAAATTATTGGAGGCGCTTAGAACCCTCTTCCTAGAGGGCAAGAGAACGTGGAACTGCCGTGCACTTCAGAATTTTTTCGTCATTGATCATTTGGGCAGAATCGCTGGTTGTCACAGTCACAACTTCACAGGGTCAGTATTTGATTTACCCAAAATATGGAATAGCGAAAAATTCAACTTGCTACGTGAAACTTACAGTAAATGCACACAGTGCGCCTACTTATGCTACATTTTTTATTCGCTTCATGGAAGCCCTTATGGAAATCTCACGCTGGCCAAAGACCAATGGAAAAACGCAAAGCTCCTCTTAGAGAGATAGCACTAAACCTCCAAGTTTGGTAAAACTTCAATAATCTTCGCCATTGTTCGGATCAGCGAAATGTCAAATTTTTGCTCCTTTTCGATGTTCGCAACGTGAATAACGTGCACCGTGCGTGTTTTTACTTCTGGAATACTTCCCATTATCATCCGAGGACCCCTGTCCTTTGGCTTTTTTAGTTCAAGAAAAGCCGGTAAGAACATGATAAGAATGAGAATCGGGGTCGCCACAATTAATATAATAATTATCGAAGTCAGATTCGGAATCATCACAATCTTTGAAATAGTATGCCTTAATTCGCAATATAACGATTTCCATTGCCAAGATGCCGAGTTTTCGCCCAGTCGCTTTGGCGTTTTCTAAGCATTTTCGCAGCAAAAAGGTCCAAAAGCGCTTTTGTACATATGAGTATATTATACAAATACGAGAAAAGTAAAAGAGGAACTAACCACTGGATTCTAGTTCTTCCATCTAAATAAGCACCGATCCCGACCTCAAAAAACGGCGCAAAGTTGCCTACGAGACCGTAAAAAGACACGGGCATGAAAAACCAAAGTGCGTTAACAAGCTGTGAAGATTCAGAGAGAATAAGTGAAACTCCCACAAAGAATGAGACCAGAGTTATGACAGGCATGAAATACACATGTAGAAGAAGCAAACCGTCAATTTTTTCCTTTACATTTAGTTTTTTGCTTCTTAAGACACTATACGCATGCTTGAAACATACCTGCATGTGCCCTCGCGCCCATCTATGTCTCTGTCTCCAGTACGCCTTCCAACTGTCCACGGCTTCTTCATAACATTCAGCATCGCCTGCGTAGCGAACTTTAAAGCCTGCGAGATAAACTTGAAACGTCAAATCCGTGTCTTCAGTCAACATTGACTCATCGAAACCACCTAGTTTTTCCAAAACGCTTCGCCTAAAACCGCCAACAGTTCCGCCGAACTGTGGTATGAGACCTAGATTATCCCGCGCCTCTTGATCAACCCGATAGCCGCCAATCCTTTCCAACGTTACTAATCGCGTTACAACGTTTTGCGCTTCATTCAAGACAACAGGGCGTCCCTGCACTGCGCCAACGGCTGGGTCAACAAATTCCTTTACAAGTTTTTCCACGATTTCTCTCTGCGGGTAGTAATCTGCGTCGAAACAGAGAACAACTTCGCCTGTTGAACGCTCTAAACCAGAGTTCATAGCTGAAGCTTTGCCTTTGCCGCCAGCTTTTTTAGCTCTGTGCAACACTTCGATGAAATCGTGGCGGCTTGAAAAGTCTTCAGCAATTTGTCCAGTATTGTCAGATGAAGCATCGTCAATAACTATGACCTGCAGTTTATCGTGTGGATAGGTCATCTCAGACATTCTCCGGAGCAATCGCGCAATCACTTTCTCTTCATTACGCGCTGGAATCAGAATAGAGACTGTGGGCTCATACTTCGTGTCTACAACAACGTCGACCTTGGCTTTCTTGGCCTTTCTTAAAACGGTTAATGTAAAAATGTAATGTCTGATAAGGTAAGCCATCATTAGTATAGTTACAAATAAAAATACAACTTCTAACGCTTCAATGATCACGGTTTCACCTCTGTATGCATGCTTTTGGGGTTAGGAAGAACAGACAGACTCAGGGACCAGAAGGATACGATCCACATGAAATTTAAAAGGGGATAGAAAACTGCGTAAAAAACATTGAATATTTCGCCAAAAAACATGGCTCCGGCAATGGCAAAAAAATAGAGAATAAAGTTCCAAAACAGACCTATGATGTTACCTAAGGCTAGCACGCCTAGTTTTCTATTGAACGCTCCATTCAATTGAAAAGTGAGGGAGAGAAAAAGCAAATTAAAAATCAAAAGAGTGACGGTGGATTCGATGTTGATAAAACGGAAAGATGTAATCAAGCATAACACGATTGCTTCTAGGAAGAGCCCTAGAACTAAGCGGCTGCTTTCGAATTTCATTTACTCGCTCTCCTTCCTTTTCCACAGTGCGGCACTGAACAAAGGTTAAGTCTAGAAGTTAATTCTATAGAATAGATTTTAGTTTTAAAACTTGCGGATTCCCTTTGTTATAAAAAGAAGAATTTTATTCAAAAAAATAGCAGAGAACGCTATAGATTTTCATTTTTGAGGACAATATTGTCCATTACCATACAGAGAACTTGAAAAACCTCTCCGGCATCCAAGTTGTCAGTGTCCAAAACCAGATTAAACGGCTCGAAATCTTCGCCTAACGTAAAGCCGTAAAGTTTCTTGTAAATAGCCTTTGTTCTTGCTTCTTTTTCTTTCAACACTTGTAAGGCTTCTTTTACAGAGATCTTATCTCTCTTGGCTATCCTTTCAGCTCTCTTTTCTACAGAAGCAACCAACCATATTTTGAAACCCGTTTTGAGCAACCACGGCATTGTCCAACTGTCTAAAAGAACGTTCCCTTGTTGCGTGTATTCCAAGAGTTTATCGTCGACTGCTTTGTCGAATTTCAGGTTTTTCTCTCTTTTCTCTAAAAAACTGAGACCTTCAGGGCTCTCCCACCATCCGCGGCTGGATGAATTGTATCCTTCGTCTTTTGCTAACTCTTTCAGGGCGTCTCCGCCTGAATAGTACTTCAGTTTGTATTTTTGGGCGAGTTTCTTGGCTAGTGTACTTTTTCCAGTTCCAGCCATTCCAGATATGCAGACCACTATTTTTTTCTCGGGAATGCTCTTCATCTTTTCGTTTCTGCTCATAGCGCTACCTCAACCGTGTATCTTGTTTATGCTATGGGCGTTATACCTATTACACGAGAAGCAAGAGTTCCGAAGAAAAACGAGCAGACCATGTACCAGATGAACACAGGGATCCCACCAAATCCCGGCACGTATGCTACGGCATTTCCGCCGTAAACCGGAATTAGAAAGAGGTACCAGATTATTATGTAACTAAAGGAAATCGGGATGAGGATTGCTTGTGGCTTCATTATCTTCTTTTGCATGTTGTCTATCTGCGACTGCTTCTTTTTCAGTTTCTCCATAAGTTTCTTGTCATTAGTGCGTGCGGCCTGCATCATTTGAGACTGATGTTCAGATGTTTCCTTTCGCATCACTTTGTATTCTTCCCATCCGCACATGCGGGTGATCAGTAAGCGGTTTATTCCCATGTTAAGAAACGAAACAGTAATCGCGATAAGCATTATCACCAGTGTTGCTAACGGAATATCTGTGATGAGCATTGTCTTATTTCTCCTTGCACTGCCTATTTGTCTTCTCGTTAATAACCATTTTTGCTCTTGGAAACTGTTAAGTTATTA